>Ga0310121_10002078_pt1 | contig 19504 bp, 11 predicted proteins | sample CB27_Tmax_986_MG_FD_203504 | JGI IMG/M metagenome (GOLD analysis project Ga0310121, IMG submission 203504) | Marine microbial communities from Western Arctic Ocean, Canada - CB27_Tmax_986 | ecosystem: Environmental > Aquatic > Marine > Oceanic | place: Canada: Western Arctic Ocean | collected...
TACTCCCTATCGGGCACCGGCTTGGGATCCATCATCTCTACCATTTTACTCTTAATGGCGAAGGCGCAAAAGAAATTTCCGAGTGGATTGTAATGCCCGACATAATAACGGTCCCGGTATTCTTCGATGGTGCAATTGAATTTCTCGAAATCCACGGCGTGCGCTTGCCACATATCTACAAAAGGTAAACCACTGGATTCCATGAACTTAACGAAATCGATGTCAAACCGTTTGTCCCGCTCGGACATGGCCGTAATATTGGTTGAACGGAACGAAAGGACATACAGAACCTTTTTGTTATTTTCTTTGGCGTATTTCTCAATCAACTCGACAATCCGCATGGTGGAGTAGAGGGCCGCCTTCGTGTACTCGGGATCGTTGGAATCAGCGATGGGGACAATATTATCCTGCCAACTCCCTTGAGGCCCACTTGAAATGAGGTCCTGTTCTTTGGCCATCTTGACCATGTGGTCATCCTTGAAGGTTTCATACACCCAATCGATGTCAGTCAGGTTGTAAACAGATTCCGGGGTGGGACAAAAGTTGTCCATTTCCTCAAACGTCCCTTTCACAGGGTCGACTCGAACATGGGGAAGAGTTGGATGAAACGCCTTCCGTGTATCGCCGGAGTAGAACCGTAGCCTCTGCCAAGAGAGCAGATTTCGGTAGTGATCATCATCAAAGATGTTAACAATGATGTACTTAGCCGGAGTCACCTGTTCTTCTATTTTCATCCGGCGGTAGGCCTGGTACACGGAATAGCCGCCGATACCGTAATTCCGAACAGGTTCATAAAGGTGTGAGGCCAAGTATTCCTGCCATGTTTCGCAATCATTGACCTGCTCGCAACTTGCGAAGCTGTTTCCGTAGGTGTTTATCCGGCACGGTTGATCCGCATGAGCGAACATGGTTCGTGCATCGTTTTCATCGTAGGTGTAGGTCACGATGGAGTCATCGAAGCCTTCCTTGAATTGACGTGGTTTGTGGAGGTAGCCAAGTTCAGCGTCGTATTTCGAAAAGGGGAATGATCTATCGGAAATCCAATCCTCCACAAATTCACGACTGTACATGAATGGTTTCAAATAGTTCCGGATAGGGTCGTTGGCCATTTTGCTGGTTTCGCTCGCCCAGGATGATACGCAGACCAACAGGCAAAGGTAGATCAGAGGTAAAACTGAGGGTTTGATTTTACTTTTTGGGTTTTTCATTCGAAAAGCTCCTCATATTTAAGTGTTAAGAAATAAATGGTGGGTTACGCCTATCGGCTAACCCACCTTACAAACACTATTCTAGTTCTCGGGACCGCTTTAAATGCTAACTCCTGACCAATTGATCGTACCACGAGGGCTATCTTTTCACCAGTTCGTGTATGATCGGAGCGCGGTCAATCGCGACCCTATAGTTCTTGTTGCCGACGGTTATCCCGTGATAACCCCATCCGATTCCCGTCTGGCAAATGCGGCCTTCTCGATCTAAAACACAAAAAGAGGGATTACCTCCATATTGCCAGTTGAGAAGCCAGCTCAACGGACTTCGTTTATCCACGGAAACAACTGGCCAAGGGATAGGACTCTCTTCAATCTTCGATTCCTTTATGGAATACATTTTCCCGATTTTCCGATACTCCCTTATTCTCAAGATGTCCCAGTCTTGGTTGATCTCTACCATTTCGAAATCGGGGCCTCTTAATTCTCGCCATAGTTGGCGAAGGTAGGGAGTGTTAGTTTGTGGATAATACCCAAAGTAGACCAGAACGACTTTGCCTCTCCAATCCTTCGTGTCGATTGTGGCGCCGTTTATGTCCCTGGCTCGGAGACGAAGGGGAGCATGGCAGACTTGGGCCGGATCTTCTCCTTTCTTATTTAACACACTCATTGTCTCGAAGAAGGCAGGCGCATTAAGGGGATCATCAGGAGCAGCTTCACAAAAGTCATCGACTTTCTGCATCCAGTGAAAACGGGTTGCGTCTGAAATGGAATGTTTTGCTAAGCCGCGCACATCATAGACCAGTTTAACGAGATCAATTTCTCGACGGGGCTCGGGTCCCAAGAACTCGCTCATTTTGGTGATTTGGATTCGAGCGTCGGGGCCACCACGAACCATTTTCGCTTTGACCAACTCGGGAGCATCCACAAGATATCTGCTGCAAATGGAAGAGGCCCACACCTTCAAAGCCAGCTCCGTGCGCGGATGGTCGGGATAATCCTGCAAAAACCGCCATGCCAAATCGTTCATGAGCGCTACGTGTGCGCCTCTCAATTGGTTGACGCGAGACCTCGTTCTTGACTGATCGCCGTCGTACGATTTCAAGATCTCTCGGGAGTCGATGGGTGGTTTATCCCCGCCGGTCAGGAGTGTTTCGACTAGTTCGTCCACGTTGGCGTTAGCGGCCACAAGCGGCTCAAAGTCCTCTTCGGTGATCTCCATAGTGGTCTCCAATCCTTCCCGAACACCGAGAACGTCAAGAACCTCCTGTAAAGACCCTGATAGGTTTCCTCGATGGCGGAGATTGCCTTGCGGGTCAATAATCAAGTAATACGGAATCGCGAAGGCGCTCCAACGACCGGATTCATCCTGCGCGCCGTCCCAAACGATCGGCCAGGAATAGGATTTCTTTTCCAGGAATTTTGTCAAATCATCGAGAGACTTGTCCGTGCTGACTCCGATGATCTGGAGGCCATATTTTTCACCATACTTCTCATACAACTTTTTGAGTTTTTCACTCGCCTCCAAACAAGGTCCACACCAAGTGGCCCAGAAATCAATAACGACTGTCTTCCCAATATATTGAGCAGTATCGATTGCCTTTCCTTCGACGTCCTTAAACATCAAGTTCAACGGTTCCCCAATTTCAACCGTCGCCTCCGTGGTTGGCATCGCTGCCCCTCTGGGATCTTCGGGGAATGCCTTTTGGAATGCCTGAAACCAATACGAGCGATCGGCCGGAGAATCGTCGCGTGCCATTTGAATCGCCGCTCTGTAGGCGATGTCATTCGCACCTGAAACCGTCCGATGACTGGCTGCCCATTCAAGTGCGGTCTTGCGTAGTTTCGCCTTCTCCTCAAGTGGCGCCGTTTCCGCATTCGACAAGTCGGACTTGATTACAGTCATCTGCCAAGCAAGATACTTCGCGCTACCCATCATTTCACTAGGATAAAGATTGGTTAGAAACGAAATGTGCCCTTCACAAGTAGCGTTCGAAATAATCTGCTTGAGGGTAAACACCATATCAATCTCTTCCTCAATCAGATTGTGATGCTCGGGGTGTTCCGGAAATCTTGTGTGAAACTCGGTGGCAATCTTAAGATAGGTCGAGATATACCCCTCTATTTCATCAATTAAGAGGCCACGGTCGTTCAGCTTCTCGTTGGGGAAAGGAAGGTCTCGCATCTTTTTCAAATAGTCCTCAGGCGCCTCTGAGGCGTTAGTGGGATCAATCAAACTACCGCTGAGATCCGCTAAAAAAAGCGTGACTATGAGAAACCCTTTGCTAAAGAAAATGCGATATCGTGGTTTGGTCATGGATCGGACGTCCTCAATTTCCTTTAGGACGGATTCTCCCCGTTTTCCTCTCAAAGGCCCATGGTCACCAATATTTATGGGCGCTTCCTGTCAACCAGAACACTTACAACCAAAGTAACTCTGTGAGAAATCCGGGCTATTGCAGTCTGACTGGGAAACTTTCCATACTATAGATCGCCAAACTTTCTCTACGTGTCGGTCCTGGCGGCGCAATACTCATTGATGGGTATCGTGACAGTAATTCCCGGAAAACAATTTCGCCCTCGAGCCTGGCCACCGGGGCGCCAAGACAAAAATGGGCGCCGAAGCCGAACGCGAGGTGACTGTTGTTTTGACGCCCGATGTCGAACTTATCCGGGTCCTCAAACTGTTCCGGATCGCGGTTGGCCGAACCTATCAGAGGGTAAACGAGTTGCCCCTTCTTAACCTCGATTCCCCTAAATGATACGTCTTCTTTAGCAACTCGCCACGACCGCTGAACCGGACTGTAGTATCGAAGGACTTCTTCAACAGCTGTTCTCACCAGGGAAGGATCGTCTCTCAGCCGATCCGCCTGGTCAGGGTTCTCAATAAAAGCTCTTGTTCCGTTTCCGATCAGGTCCGTGGTCGTCGTGTGGCCCGCGGTCAGGAAAAATTCGCAATTGGCGATTATTTCTTCCTTGGTTAATTTGTCTCCGTCCACCTCCGCCTGAATCATAAGACTGATCATATCGTCTTCCGGGTTCGACCTTTTTTCCTCGACAACGATTTCGAGAAACTCATTCATCGCGGCAACTGCGTCCTGCCCTTTTCGCGCAAATTCTTCCAGAGCACGTGACTTGGCGAAAAATGCAACAATATGATCAGCAGAACTCTTAAAGATAGGATGGTACTTTTCGGGAACACCAAGCAATTCCGCAATCACCTTGACGGGAAGGATATAGGCGAAATCCCTGATGAGGTCAATCTCGTCCTGCTCTTCAATCTCGGAAAGCATTTCATCAGTAATTTGTTCCAATCGAGGGCGGAGACCATCTACCAGGCCGGGTGTAAAGGCTTTCCCGATCAGCGAGCGCATCCGCTTTTGATAGGGGGGATCGTTCCATCCAAACCAGGTACTCAGAGAGTCCCTCAGATCCTTCACTTCCGCTTGGACATCTTCAGGCAATTGAGCGAAAAAGGCCGGACCACGCTCCGAGGAGAAGCGCTTTTCCTTGATAGCGGCGACAACATCCTCATAACGCGTGATGATCCAGGCATCGAACTGTTCGCTCCAGTGGATCGGAGCTGCTTCACGCAGTTCGGCGTAGAAAGGGAACGGATCTTCGAGTGTGCTGTCTACGAATTGATCGTATTCAGGACTGGATAGGATATCGGCTGTTAGCATAGCGGTTTCTCCGCATGATCGGTTGAGTGGGACCTACTGTCAAACCGTGGTGCGTTCATAACGCCCGAAAGGCTGGTAGTAGAAATAGTGGTTTTCAGGGCGTTATGAACACACCCTACACCGTGAGTGACGCTATTATTAGAACCAATCGAATTCATCATCTGCAACGAACCGTTTAACCTTTCGATAGAGTGTGTGGCCCCTCCGATAGTGGTCGCGCTGGTAGAAGGGATGATATTTCCCCGGGGGATCAATCGATACGACGTTGTTCCCGCGACGGACTATTTTATACTCGCCTCTCTGAACATTGATAACGTCCGTCCTTTCAAAGATCGGGAAATTCATGGTCACCTTCTCACCTGGATGAACATCTCCAACCTTGGCATAGCGACCGTCAAAAGAGAGCTTCCGCGATTCTCCATCAACCGTGCATTCTGCCTCCTCCGGTTTGACCCACTCGGGGATTCGAATCTCCAGGGCCAGATCCTGTTTCATTTTCACATCGACCCTTCCGGTATAGGGAATGTGGCTGTAAACGTCTGCCCATTTCGAGGCGCGATTCAGTAGCAGGTTTACGCGAAGCCGGCCCTCGTCATAAGTGACTATGTTCCGCCAAATGAAATAGAGTCCACGCGCACCGCTTCCCGAACAACAGTTCATGATCGTATTCCCCAGGTGCTGCCCAGTTCCCCAGTCATCCTGGCTCACCCAATCGTTGACACCCGGCCAGCCACCGAACGCCCCGAGCGTGCGTTCAGCGACACGATCGGTTGTGTACAACCCTTTCTCAAAACTTTCGATTTTGACCGTGGACTCGGAGAGGTCCAAACTTCCGTCCTTCAACCATCCGATTTTCGTGAGCTGATTCTCCGCCAACTGGTTTCTTACCCAACGGTCCACATCATCCCACTTGTCGATTCCAAGTTGAGAAAACTTGATAGCGGCGATACACATGTCGGAGACTTCACATGTTTCGGATGTAAAGAATCCTCCCGGAACATCTGTTGTTACCACGGGAAAGTATCCCAGCAAATCCTCGCCTGCTTTCTTCCCCCACTCGTAGGCCTTCAAGGCTTTATCAAGGAACTCCTTGTTCCCAGTTCGGTTCATTATATAAAGAGCCGCGGTGATGTTCTTGGCGTGAGTATAGAAATGGGCGCTCTTCTCGGCGTAAGGACCGCCTCCCACACCGGGACCGTCGGCCATGAATTTCCCGTCTTCGTCATAATAATTCAGATCACCCATCGAGTATCGAATGAGTTTTGTCGCCAATCGGGTGGATTCAGGGTCTCCAACCGCCTGGTCATATCGGACCAAGGCAGTAGCCAGCCAGGCAATCATTCCGCCCATAATGCCGCGTGGGGGGTGATCGGGTTTGACTACCTTTCGATCTGGGTGAGTCCAGGTCGAAAAAGTGTAGGCAATGTCGCCATCTTCGATGATCGTCCGCTTAAAGCCATCGTTCATTTTTCTGGCCGCTTCCAGCCAGGGGCCATCAGGATCTTTCTTACCCTGGACAAGGAAACCGATCATCGAGCGTGTGTTACCGTACCCGAGGAGACTGACTTGATCGATCCCATCATTCCGGCCCGGCAGACCGGAGTTGGGTTCCATGGCGACAGGGAGTGTCCAGGGTCTTCCAGGAAGGGGCAGATAGATTAGGCCATCCTCTCCCTGCATCTTGAGGAAAACTTCCGAAAGTCCGCGTTCCGCTTCCAAGTTCTGATCGCTCCCGCACATGGTTCGGACCAGCGGGATGGCTTCAACATATTTTCCCATCGTGGCCAGATCACCCGAGGAGTGGACCATCACGGGGGGATCGGCATAGTGGTAGACACCCGTATACATCTCCCAATCCATATTGGGATTCAACATGCCTGTTAGCGCGTTCACAGAGAGACGTCCTCGTTCGGCCAGGTCCAGCGTGGCCGGGACAAGATCCTCGTACCGGTCCCCAGGATAGGAAGGGGTCTTAACTTTAGGGACATCGGGATTGACGTACTCGATCTTGCCGGGAGGACTTGGGTCCAGAACTGTCTCGTTTCCCGCCGAGGCGATACCCGGGGTAAAGTAAACGGAAAGTAATAAAGAAAAAACAGGAATACAGCGCATTATCTTCACTTGAATAGCTCCTTTAAAATAATACTGGAACCGATTTCGGTCCACGATTACCGGCGCTTGTCCTCCACCGGACAGGTTGATCGGGATCAAGTCGCAGATTCGGAAGACGCTCCAGGTAAGTACCGATGGCAATCTGCGACTCCATGCGTGCCAACTGTCCTCCAATACAAACATGAGCCCCAAAACCAAAGGCAAGATGCTTGTTATCTTCCCGCGTGATATCCAGCCGACTTGGATCCGGGAATTGTGAAGGATCATGATTGGCAGCGCCTAACATAGCCGATACCATCTGACCCTTCTTAATAAGAACGCCATCCAGCTCCACATCTTCCGTTGCAACTCGGAGGAGACGCTGTGCGGGGCTGTCGTACCGCAGGAATTCCTCCACCGCGCTTTCAATCAGCGATGGGTCGTTCCGCAAAAGTTCCATTTGATCCGGGTGTTGCAGCAATTCGACAATTGCGCTTCCAATCAGGCTCATGGTGGTCTCGTAGCCGCCGATTAGGAGCGTTCCCATGGAGGACATCACTTCGGCTTCTGTCAGCTTTTCGCCCTCCTCCTCGGCGGCCGCAAGGCGGGAGGTCAGGTCATCCTGAGGGACTCTTTTCCGAGTATCAAGCAATCGCCGAAAATACGCGCGCAGGTCCCGCAAACTTTCCTCGCACTTCTGGGCAGTTTCAATCTCGGCAATCCCTTTTGATTGGAAGAGGAATATCGCATCGCACCACTCATTGAATTGGTCCCGGTCCGAGAGACGTACACGCAGCAGGCTGGTCACGACTGTTGTTGGAAGGAGGTAAGAAAAGTCTGCAATCACATCCATCTGTCCACGGTCCTGAACATCATCCAACAAGGCGCCAACGATCTTTTCGACATGCGGTCGCATCGTCTCGACAAGGGTCGGCGAAAACCCCTTGCGGACGAGTTTTCGCTGGCGGGTATGGTCGGGTGGATCGGTATTTATAAGACCCGTCGAAAAATGATCGTGTATTGTTTCAAACTTGCCGTTCTTGGATTCGGACAATCGATTGAGGAATTTACTGATACGCCCCACACTCGAAAATCGTTTGAAATCGCGAAGGACGGAGTATACGTCGTCGTATCGCGTCAGAATCCAACAATCCCAGTTGTCGCTCCAATAGACAGGATGTTCCTCCCGTAGCCGTTGATAGACCGGAAAGGGGTCCTCAAAATACTCGTACGGCAGGTTTTCCTGATCGAGGAAGATTTCTTCTAGGACTGGCATGTGTGTATGTTATACGAATTGTTAAGTATAATAAGTCAAGCGAGTTACAGCAATTGATACGGGAAATACTAATGCAATTGCCGCCGCGATTCTACTCCTCAAGATTGACTATGCTTCTAGCCTCGTGGCCGGTCAGCCTTCTCCTTGAGCGTAGTTGAATTTGCAAAAATTCAGGCCGTTGTGCTAACCGATTGAATTTTTGCAAATTCAACTACGCTCAAGAACAAATCCAATGGACCACTAGCGGTAAGGAGCTGGTTTCGGATCCATCAATTCAATCATTTTGTCCTTGATCTTGTACGCGACAAAAAAGTTACCCATGGGGCTGACATGGCCCACATAGTGCATCTTCTGATACTCATCGAAACTGATCGAATAATCACCAAAATCCTGAATGAGAGCGTCCAGGATATCGACGTAGGGCAATCCTTTCTTATCCAGGAAGTCGATAACATCCTGATCGAACCGTTTACCGGACTTCAGAGTTTCCTCGATGACGGTCGAGGCGTAGGTGAGGATGTATAACACTCCGATCCCGTTTGCCTTGGCGAATTTGTCTATCTTTTCCAGGATGCGAACCGTGGCGTAGACGGATTCCTGGATGAAAAGAGCGTTGGCAACCTCTCGCAACTTTTCAGGGGTTTCAATCTTCGCCTGCATCCCCCGGTCGGCGGCCATCTTCATCATGGGTTCATAACTAAGCTCGGGACGACCTTTCTTGATGTTGTCCTCAGCGAGCCTGATGTGAAGCGTAAAATCATCCTTAAAGGTGTCGTAGACCCAGTCGAAGTCACAGCAGTTGTAAAGCGATTCGGCAGTGGGGCACGGGTTCGGCCTCTCCTCAAATTTCCCTGTCTTACTGTTCACACGAACACACGGCATCGGTGGGCACGGGTGCTTGGCGCTTTTCGTGTAGAAGAACGCCTGCCATCCGTACATTTGTCTTTCATACGGCGGCGTGACGTTGACAATAATATAATCGGTTGGGGTTACTTTATGTTCCCTCTGCATCCGAAGGTACGATTGATAAACAGTCTGGCCGCCGACTCCGTAGTTGCGGACCGGTTCCCCAATATGGGCCGCCAGTCGTTCCTGCCAGGATTCTCCGTCATTGACCTGTTCGCAATCGGTGAAACTGCTGCCGTAGGTGTTGATCCGACATGGTTTATCAGCGTAGTTAATCATTTGCCGAGCGCCGTTTTCGTCATAGTGGTAGGTAACGTTCGAGCCATCGATTCCCTCTTTGAGCTGGCGGTTGTGCATCTGGTAGCCGACCAATGGATCGTACTGAGAGAAAGAGTCCTCCTTGGGGCGCAGCCATTCATCCAGCTGCTCTTTTGTATACAGGCGATCCTTTAGAAAATCCTTGATAGAATCTTCGTAAGTCATCTTTGCCGTTTCAGAGGCTTGGCCCGGTTGATGGAACACTGTCGGCGCAGACAAACAGAGCAGAACAACTGAAAATGCAAGGATGGCTGAATTTCGTAAGTACATATCGTTTAACCCCTCAGAGAATCCGCTTCTAATCGCGATAGGGAACCGGCTTGGGATCCATCATCTCGACCAGACGGTCCTTGATGACAAACGCTTTGAATTGATTCCCCATCGGTCCGTAACTGTGATGATTGAAAAACCGTTCAAAATACTCTTCCGAGCTCACCTTGTACTTTTTGAAATCTTCCTTGTGGACATCCATCATATCGATGTAATTGACCCCAGATTGGCGCATAAAGTCAGCGAAAGGTTTGTCGAACCGCTCACCGTCATCGAGCCACATCTGGAGATCGATCGGCCCGTATGAAAGAACGTATAGAATCTTCTTGCCGTTGGCAGCCGCGTATTCCTCAATCTTTTCGATAATCCGCATACTGGACCATTGGGACCGGCGGTTGTAATCAGGGTCCGGGTAAACCCAGATCAGTGCGTTTTGAAACTCATCGTCGAAGTCTTTTAGTTTCTCCAGGCCCATTTCGGTGCTCTTGCGAATCATTTCGAGAGCCTTGCTTTGAACCGTATTGCTGCCCATTAAGAGTTTTACGAGGTAATCATCCTTGAACCGGTTGTGTACCCAATCGAGGTTGCAAAGGTTGTGAAGGGATTCCGGCGTAGGGCAGGGATTAGCCATTTCCTCGAGCTGACCAGTGTCGGGATCCGCAATCAGGTAAGGCATTGTCGTATGGAATGCTTTGTCTGTGTCGGCCCGAAACCGAATGCGCTGCCAGGGGACGAGGTTCAGGCAATGGTCGCCATTTCCAAGATCAAGGACAATGTAGTCGGATGGAGTACGCGCTTCTTCACGTTGGATCCTCAGATAATTGTGGTAGGTTGAGTAGCCGCCGACGCCGAAGTTGCGCACGGGCTCATCCAAGTGCGCCGCGATAATTTCCTGCCAGGTTTCCGCGTCACTGACCCCCTCACCCATCGCGAAGCTGCTCCCATAGGTATTAATACGGCACGGCTTCTCACCGTGCATGATCATTTGTCGTGCATCGTTTTCATCGTAGTTGTAAATACAGTAGGAATCATCGATGCCTTCTGGGTACCGGCGGGAGCGGTGCAGGATACCCAATTCACCGTTGTATTTTGCGAATGAATAGGAGTTCCCGGATATGTAATCGTCAACATTCTTGGGTTCGTACAGGAACAGTTCAAGAAACTCGCGGGTTGAAAGTTTTTCCGTGTCCTCCGATGCACTGAGATCATTCCAGGCAGTATAAACCTGCTCCGAATCGTAGACCGCGAAACGGCCCTTGATCAGGTCTGAATCAATGTAGGTGGGTTGATCGACACAGTCCTTCACGAACGAGGCATAGTACCCCCGGTCCATCGCGCCCATCGCGGTTGCAAAGACACACCCACCCCCGGCAGTCCCTGTTAGGAGAAGACACTGGATCCCCTTTTCCTTAAGAACGTCATCCAAGTACGTATTGTAAAAGGTGTTGGCACGACTTTTATTAATAACGACATCCCCCTCGTGGGGCGCCAATTCCTTAATGGTTGCAGATTCCCAGGTTCCAGCCACCGCGCAGGAGACCCAATCAGCCTTACGGTGCGTCCAGTATTCAGGTCCATTGACAAGCATCTTTCCGGTTTCCGACTTGTGGATGTATTGCGCATAGATGATGGGGAGTCCGTTGCTTCGCGCTTTTTCGAGAAATGCCTGCATGTTTTTGACTTGCTCGGCGTAGGAGGGAGCAACCTCATGGTTTGCCAGATTGGCAGGCGCGTGTCGGTCTTTGCGTCGAATCTTACCTTCCATAGATACGATTTCGTTCTGCATATCCACCACGATAACCGCCGTATGAGCCGGGTCGACATGCTCTTCCAGCGTAGTTAGAACGGGCAGATCATTGATTACCTTCACCGCTTGTGCGGAAGACAAGAGGGTGATGACTAATAAGACGCTTAGGATTGCTGACTTCATGGAAAGAAGCTCCTTAATTAATGGGACTCTGACCTTTCCCCCAATGTTACCACCAGGATATATCATCCTCCGCCACAAACCGATTCACTTTTGTATACAGTGTTTCACCCTGGCGATAATGACCTCGTTCGTACATCGGGTAATACTTGCCCGGAGGATCGACAGACACAACATCGTTTCCACGGATGACGAACGTATAATCAAAACCCTCGATAGTCCTCTTCTCAGTGCGCTCTGAGATGGGGAAAGTCATGACAACTTTCTGCCCTTTGCTCACTTTGCCAACTTTGGCATAGCGACCGTCAAATGAAACCTTCCGGTCTTTGCCGTCCACCGTGCATTTGACATCCTCGGGTTTGACCCACTCGGAAATCCGCAGGTTTAATTTCAAATCTTCTTTTATTGTCACATCGACCTGTCCCTTATAGGGGATATGACTGTCGATGTCCGCCCATTTCGAGGCACGGTTGAGCAGGAGGTGAACCTTCAGTGTTCCCTCATCATAAGAAATCATATCGCGCCAGGCAGAAAAGAGAGCGCGCGCGCCCGAACCGGTGCAACAGTTCATGATGGTCCAAAGCATGTTGTGGGTGTCGCCGCCCCACCAATCCTCGGCTCCGACCCAATCGTTGGGGGTCGGCCATCCCGCAAAGGCGCCTAAGGTTCGTTCGGCCACGTTGTCCGTGGTTCGCTTGGGATCATCGAGAAAGCCATCAGCCATTTTGGACCGGGAATAATCCAGATGGCCGTCGTTCAACCAGCAAACCTGTGTTAGTTGGTTTTCAGCCAGTTGGTTCCGGACGAACCGGTCCACATCATCCCATTTGTCCACTCCCAATTTAGATAGCGTTACCGCCGCCACAACCATGTCCGCCACCTGGCACGTCTCAGCGGTCTGAGCGCCAGCGTACTCGTCGTAGGTACACATGGGGAAGAACCCAACGAGCCCCTCACCTGCGCCGACTCCCCACTCGTAGGATTTTACAGCGCGTTCAAACAAAGGCTCACTGCCGGTTTGCATGTAAGCGTACAGACAAGCCAGGATGTTCATGGCATGAGTGTGGAAGTGGGCGTACTGGTTATTCTTTGCCAAGGGACCGGCCCCAACACCTTTGCTCGGTGTAAACCGGCCGTTGGCATCGTTGTAATTCATCCGGAACATGTTGTAGTTCATGATCTGCTCGCCCAATTTACCGGCTTTGGGGTCGTCCATGGCGCGATCGTATATGGCCAGGTATTGCGAGATCCAAGCTTGCGCGCCTGCCAGATAGAGGTACTCCAGGAAGGGATGGTTTTCGGGCGGTTCAATCTTCCGACCCGGATGCATCCAAGTGGAGAAGAGGTACGCTTGGTCTTCTTCACGGATGAAAACTTTCTGATAGGCATCAGCAAGAGCGCGCGCCGATGCGGCCCAGGGGCCATCCGGGTCTTGATGTGCATACATGCAGAGCACCGCAAGGGAACGAGCGGTCCCAAATCCCAGCAAACAGAAGTGCTTCTCCGTAAAGGTATCGTACCCAGGAGAACCAGAAGCCACATCCATGCTCGGCGGGAGGATCCAGTCGCGACCGTGGACCGGCACATATAAGAGACCATCCGGACCCCGCATCTTCAGCAACATTTCCATCCATGCGCGTTCCACATGCATGTTCTCCTTGCTTCCGCACATGGTTCGCATGAGCACCAGGGACTCCATGAATTTACCGTGGCCGTGCATGTCGCTGGCGTTGTGATCCATCGCGGGAGGTTGTGACATGTGAGTGACAGCAAAGTATTGCTCGTATTCGATGTTGGGATTGGTCATACTGGTCATGGCGTGCGCCGCCATCCGCGCGCGTTCAGCCAAGTCCAGGGTCGCCGGGACCAAGGCATCGTAGTATTCACCCGGGTATTCCGGATCTTTGAAATCAGGAACATCCGGATTGATGTAATTGATCGGCCCAGGGAGCGGCGGGTCAGGGCGAAACCCCTTGTCACTGGAGGGATCGGAACCCCGAGCCGCCATAAAAACAAAGGTAAAAATCATGCAACAAAAGAATAATCGAACCGTATTCATCAGTTTGACTGCTCCTTAATCTCTAGTAGATGTCAGAAATTGTAATACTCGACAACTCAACCCAGTGATCGTACGGTATCCGCAGTACTGCTTTGAGTCAACCGGAGAAACCCGACATGAGAATTCTTTTTATTGCAGATTTGGAGAGTGGATGGCTGTGGACGGATGAGTTGTACAAGGGTGTTCGTTCCGCTGCCGGGGATGAATTCGATGTTACAGCGTTCAAAATCAACGAGCCACCTGAACCTCAGTTCGAGGGAATTGATGTCGTCGTGGATGAAGGGTCGTTTGGCGGCAGGACCGACTTAGTCGAGATGGCCCACGCTGCCGATGTCAAGTTATGGCAGTGTCTGGCCAATGGCATCGATCATGTGGATGTGGCCACCTTTCGGCGACTCAAGTTCCCTCTTGCGAATACGTCCGGAACATTAAGTGGTATCGCGCTTGCCGAACATGCGATGTTCCTGATGCTCTCCTTCGCGAGGAAATACGCCGAGCACGAAACCAGCATCCAGAAGAGAGCGATTTGTGATCCTGTCTGCACCGAACTTTCCAAGGCGACCTTGGGGATAGTAGGACTGGGAGCTAGCGGTCGCGAACTCGCAACTCGAGCTGCTGCTTTCGGAATGAAGATCCTCGGAGTGGAGCCGATGGAGATTGAGAAGGAAACCCTTGCAGAATTGGGAATTGAATCTGTGGTAAAGCCGGGGCAGTTAGGTGAGATCCTGCCAGAGGTGGACTATCTTTCGATCCATGTCCCACTCGCTGAAGAGACGCGGCATCTGATTGACAAGAAAGCACTGGAGTTGATGAAACCCTCAAGTGTCCTCATCAATGTGGCTCGCGGTCCGATCGTGGATGAGGACGCTCTCCTCGAAGTAATCCAGGCTGGGCGTATCCGGGGCGCGGGTCTCGATGTATTCGCGAACGAACCGGTTGAACCGGAACATCCGCTCTTACAGTTGGATAATGTATTGGTTACTCCACACATTGCGGGGGTCACGACCGGCACGGCAAGACGTCGTGGGGAAGCGGCAGTGGAGAACATTCAACGTCTCGTCCGCGGAGAGCCGCTGAGTTTTCTGGTTGTCCCCTGATTGAGTTATTAGATTAGGTGCAATTCGCAATAAGTTGTAGCGGTTTAAGATTCCATTCACCCCGTCATTGCGAGCGAAACAAAGTGGAGCGAAGCAATCTCAGGTAACTCAAAACCGAGATTGCTTCGTCGCGTTGCGCGCTCCTCGCAATGACTTGTTAGCGAAATTATCGGGGATAATTGCGGTAGATCTCGCCCCGGCTCTTGGTCCCATTGGTCGGACCATACCTTATTCGGTTGCTTTCTGGGTCTTCACGAAAATGCTCTGGATTTCCAGCGTGGACATCCAAGTATAATTTTTCGACTTGATCAGATTGATCGATCTTGTCCGGTCCCGGACTCGAAAGAATAAATGCCCCTCTCCCTTTCCCGTAAAGGCCGAGTCCGTAATTGTAGGTCTGCATTTCTCCTTTCTTAAATGGGTCCAGCGGCATCTGTGCCATTGACGCCGATTCAATCAGGGAGTTCGGTACAACACTTGGACCTCGATAGTAGAGTGCGATACTTTCGGTTCCTGTAGCGTCTGTTACTTCAGTAGCGTTCCCGATCAAAACGGGTTCAATCTCTAAACCCTCATCATTGACGGGGATTGGGTAGGTGCCAGTAATCTCGCGATGTTTGACAAGAGCGTCCGTCAGGAATCGCATTTCGCCCCTGGCCTTCGTGACGAGAGGCCGATTCCCCGGCATAGAGACATGTGCAGGCATCGATAATACGAAGAAAAAGTAAGTCGGAACGAGGGACACTAACCACGCCGTTAAAAAACTTGGGAATCTTGCTCGCAAAAGAAATCTTACGATCAGAAGTTGGTAGACTGAGGAAGCGACTATAATCACCAGATCGATTAAGTGCTCCCAACCTTCAGGTTCTCCCCAATGCAGGGAAAAGTAGGCATAACTCCAGAAAGGAAGAACCGGAATCATCAGAGTTTGCGCGATGACAGCCCGCGTTTTGGAGAGTCTTTGTTTCTTATTCAGCCACCACCAAAGCGTGAGTCCGCCGGACACGACCCAGAGACACAGGAGAATGAGAATTTCGATCAGTTCTCCGTCCATTATATTGCGAGGTTTACTGCCTCATTTTGGAGGTGTCAATAAGGGTTCGACCGGGATCACTTTCCGTGTATGATCACGCCCCATACTGGATCGAGTTAATTTGGAAAGGGTAATAAGGTGAAGCTAAATTATGGCGAAGCAACTTAAAAAATATGAACGAATCGAAAAATTACGAGAAAAACTATCCAAAGGGGAACCCAGCTCGGGACTTTGGATACAACTGGCGTCTCCTATGTCCGCCGAGATCATGGCAGATTCCGGTTTAGACTGGGTCATCGTCGATAGTGAGCATCACCCTTTCAACTACGAGACACTTCTAAATATCCTCCTGGCCTTCCGCGGGTCAGATACAGTTCCCATGGTACGCGCCCCTTGGAACGATAAGGTGATGATTAAACAACTGCTCGACATGGGGTTCGAAGGATTCCTTTCTCCCAGCACCAACTCCCCCGAAGAGGCGCGCAACGCTGTCGCCGCCTGTCGGTACCCGCCCGTCGGTATTCGCGGCGCGGGCTGGACTCGCCCAGGTCGCTACGGTCGTTGGTCCGACATTCAGGATTTCATCAAATCGGCCAATGACCTGATTATCTGCGCTGTGCAAATCGAAAGTGTGGGTGGGGCCGAACAGATCGAAGAAATCCTCAAGGTGGAGGGTCTTGATTGGGTCATGACTGGTCCCGCTGATTTGTCAGGGACCATCCGCCAGGATCAGCTCGAAGACGGCGAGAAACATCCGTTCGGGAATTGGAACCACCCGATTGTTGTGAACTCGGTTAACAAAGTGATCAAGGCCGCGAAGGCGGCAGGCGTCCCGGCCGGATCAGGGGTCCCGATTTATGATCTCGCAGGCATGAAAGCGGCCCTGGAGCGTGGAGACCAGTTGATCGCGGTCGGCGCGGATGTTCCATTCTTGCGGATGTCTGTGGATAATAATCTAAAATTGTTTGCCGAAGCTACCCAATAACGAAATGGATTAAAATGATGCGCGGAAATCAAATCACCCCCACCCTCTTTTTTGGGTGCCTACTCATAGCAGCCCTCACCGCAGGGTGTGTCAAGGAGGCGCAAGAAGAACAGGCTGCCACTCCCGCTATCGAGGTACAACAGAAGGAGGCCCCTGTATCTACTACGGCTGTCCCGATCGTCACGTTAGAAAAGAACCGTTACGTGCTGGGAGAATCAATCAGGTTCTGGATAGGCGTGGAGGCCCCCGATGACTCCCCGATACCAGAGGTGTTGTGGAATACTTGTTTCCTCAGAATTACCAAACCCGATGGTCGCACGACTTCCGAAAAGGTCTCGTGGCCGGCTGATGGGATGTTGGAACGAGGATGGATGGGGGGAAAGGGGTTGGGCGACGAGGAGCAACAGGTCGGCCGCTATACCCTCACCTTCGAGTTCGCCAATCAGAAGACCAAACCAGTCGATCTGGTCGTTGAGGATCTCCCACTCTTAAACCAAATTACCGCAAGTTTCCAATTTGGTCGGTCCGGTTCGGTTACTAAGGGAACAAAGGTTCCAGTCACGCTGAAGGTGGAAAACGGTTCTTCTCAGCCCATTCGCTTCCTAGTACCAGGCGCCGCCGGGTTGAGCATGGTTACAGTTGGAGTTCAACGAGCCCAACCACCCCTGCGAGAGTCTCTCCTCTACCCATCTGAGAAACTGCCTGGCACGGCAACCCGCTTAAACTTCGAAAAGGCTAACTGGGAGGTATTAAACAGGTATCCAGCGGCTGAGCTGCACCCGGGCCAGAATATGAGTTACGCCTTCCTCTTGGCGGATGCTTACCAATTCTCCGAAGCAGGAGAATACAGTGTCAGCTTTTCAACCGTTCTCGAGATTTTCGTTGGAAAGAAAGATCAAGGTTTCGCGGACTTCTGCCCGATACGATTGCCGGTAGAATCTACGGAACAGTTTAATGTAAGCGGAGATTGATCGGCGACCGAGGAGTTGCGTTAACTTAAAGGTCGCCTTAACATAGTACCATGAAGTCAATCGGTAAATCCGATCTGTCGTTTCGCATTTCAGGCGTCATTTCCTTTTCCTGTTTTCTCGCTCTCATTTTATTGCTCCCCATTCCGGCTTTTGCGGACAGCGCTCTCCTTTACACCTTTGACTGCGAAGTCTGTGGCGGGGTGAAGGATTGGGTCGGCAGCCGGTTTGTTGTCTCGCACAGCGGCGAGGGTATCGATGGCAAAATGGTTTTGACCCACACAGCTCCGGAGGTGGACGCCTGGATTGAAGCAGATGTGTCTCCCTATTCTCATGTAGGCTTCCCACATTGGGCAATCTCTCTGACAGTCACAGGGACGAACGTAAGTGGAATCCTACCTGGGGTCGTACTCGGCTTCAGTACCAGCGGCTTGGAGTTTTTTGAAACGTTCAATTGGGATCGATCCAGCCTGCTTCGACTCGACTTGACCGGCCTTGCAGCGACCAATCCGATTGCCAAGGTCCGCATTGATTTACCGCGAGTAACTTCCGGCCTGGATTCGAACTACGACTTCGAAAATGCGCGCTATGAAATCGATTGGATCGCAATTTCCGATGATCCGAATTTCAATAATCCAACCGAGGACATGTCCCTTTGTCCCGCAGTATCCCAGCCGACCGAAGAGTGGTGGATGGATTACACGACATTGATCACAAACCCGAGCAACGGTGTCAGCGAAAGAGCGATTCAGCCGGACCTGATTCGAAACGCCGGGTGGTTCGGGGGGTGGTATGGGTTTTGGCACCAGGATGACCAGTTAAGGAGTGGGTTCCCGACTGTCTATTGGCCCAAACCCTGCCAGCAGGGGAGATTGCGACTGTTCTATTTTGATGATGGAGAAATTGGCGATTATGCTGTCTTCCTCAGCCCCAGTGGCAATGTCGTTTTTGAGCAGTTTTCAATCATCAATTGGAACGGCACCTCACCTGCCATATCACAGGCGCAATGGCTCGGCCTGGAGAATTTCATGGGAAATGCCGCTTGGTCCCCCTATGCGACTGCGGAAGATTTTGGGCTGCCTGCTTTCACTAATCCCGATGGTCCACCCATTGCGGAAGGGCAGTTCTATAATGTGATGAGCCGCAAAGGGATAACCGGAAATTTGCTTACCCCCATCGAACTATCGCCCTCAAATATATCGGATCAGCTGGCCGCCGACAGCGGTCTGGATCAAATCACTTCGAAAGGTTCAGGTGGGAAGTGGGTCACAAACAAGTTGTGGCATGTCGATACGGCAAACCCGCAAATGACTGACTATCGGGTAGCTGAAATGAAACACCTACTCGGTAACATCGATACTCCCAACGGCGTCCATATTGACAACTGGGGGGCCAACAACCTTTGGCAACCCGCGCTTGGCGCGTTCGGCGATTGGTCATTGCACCGGTTTCGGGAATTTATGAGCAACCGGTTCACACCCCAGGAAATGGTTGGCCTGGGCATCGTAGATATTCAGACCTTCGACATTCGTTCCTATCTGACGAGTACCTATCCTTCATTAACGGATCCTGCATCCAGCGAGGACTCGATCTGGAACCTTTATAAACTCTTCAAGGCTCAAGCAGGACTTGAACATGCCGGACGAATCTACAACGCCGCTAAATCCTCTGCCGCTACTCGCAACA
>Ga0310121_10002079_pt1 | contig 19492 bp, 17 predicted proteins | sample CB27_Tmax_986_MG_FD_203504 | JGI IMG/M metagenome (GOLD analysis project Ga0310121, IMG submission 203504) | Marine microbial communities from Western Arctic Ocean, Canada - CB27_Tmax_986 | ecosystem: Environmental > Aquatic > Marine > Oceanic | place: Canada: Western Arctic Ocean | collected...
GGATGAGCCCACGGATGGCAAAGCCGACCCACGGATGCCGAGGCTGCGTTTGATCTGATCATGAATCTCCAGTCCGAACGGCCATACTTGCGCATCAGTCTAATACGTTTCTGGAATCTCTCGCCGAACCCCAGCATCCGCGGGTCGGCCTTGCCATCCGTGGGAAACTCGCTCAGAGCCGCGGCGCGGGTGCTATCGAGTGGTGATTGCGAGTACGATGGGGAGTAGGGCTTCAGGACGCAAAGACCATTTCCCCGGTTCCCTTTGGGGAAAACATTTCGTTTCGACGGAAAGTCGCCCACGGAACACACGGACGTAATTCCGAATTGAAAAATACGATACAGCATGCGAGGTAGTGTTTGCATGGCGGGGCAATTCCTTCGCCGAGCGGAAGTCTTGGCGACTTCCGCTACATCGGGAATCCGTTACATCCGAAATTCATCTTCGTTCTCTTCTGTTCAAAATTCGTTCGGTTGCGGTCCGGATGTTTCGTGTCATTCGAGTTTATTTTTTGGAATACATCTCGGCAAACCTCCCCCGCACTTCGCGTTCTCCCCTCTCCTCCACCGCGGCGGCGATTTTTTCACATCCTTCCGATTGCTCCCCGTAGATATTCAGCGCGTCAAGCGCCTCATTTGCACCGGCCGGGGCTCCTCGCGTACGATCCGTAGCAGGGCCTCTTGCGTTGTGGCAATCCATGCAAGCGCGCGACCGACACGTGCAACCAGTTCCTCCCACGGCTCCTCACCCAGAACATCATTGAATCGAGCCGGTTTCCTTGTGGATTTGGCAACTGCGGCAAACCCGACGAGGAACACAATCGAAAAACAGGCAAGTCCGGCGAAAGTTCTACTGGTAAATGCCATCCGCTGATCGTACATAATATTGACTCAACATTGAAGAACTTGTGATTCATAAGGATTACTGATGACACCCTATAACTACTCGGACCCGATTCAACTTTCAGAAGACACGACGGAATACCGGCTACTCACCCGTGACTTTGTGTCGGAGACCGAATTCGAGGGTCGTAAAATCCTCCGAATCGAGGACGAAGGGCTCCGAATGCTCGCGAAAGAGGCTTTTCATGACGTATCGTTCTACCTTCGTGGTCGCCACCTCGAGAAGCTTCGGCGCGAGCTCGACGATTCGGAGGCGAGCGAAAACGATCGCTTTGTCATTTACACTCTTCTGCAGAATGCGTGTGTAGCCGCAGGCGGACAACTTCCGTCTTGCCAGGACACCGGCACCGCGATCGTGATGGGAAAAAAGGGGCAGCAGGTCTGGACGGACGGCCCGGACGCGGAAGCGCTCTCGCATGGAATCTACCAGACCTTCCAGGAAAGTAATCTCCGGTACTCCCAGATCGCGCCCCTGAGCATGTTTGAAGAAAAGAACACCGGGAACAACATGCCGGCGCAAATAGATATCGCAGCCACCGAGGGGGATGCCTACAAGTTTGTTTTCGTGGCCAAGGGAGGCGGCTCCGCGAATAAATCGTTTCTGTACCAGATGACGAAAAGCCTGCTCAACGAAGAGAGCCTCACAAAATTCGTGATCGAGAAGTTCCACGATATCGGAACCGCCGCGTGCCCGCCCTATCACATCGCTCTCGTCATCGGTGGACTGAGCGCAGAAACGAATTTGAAGAATGTGAAGTTGGCCACCTGTGGCGAGTTGGATCAACTCCCGACCACCGGTGACGAAACGGGACGGGCGTTCCGCGACCCGGAATGGGAAGAACGCGTAGGCAAGTTGGCCGAGTCATCTCACATTGGGGCGCAATTTGGCGGGAAGTACTTTGCCCACGATGTACGCGTTGTGCGCATGACGCGCCATGCGGCCTCCTGCCCGGTCGGGCTCGGCGTGAGTTGCAGCGCGGACCGGAACATCAAGGCAAAGATCACCCGGGACGGAATCTTCCTGGAACAGCTTGAGTTCCATCCTGAGAAATATATGCCGAAAGAAGCGCCAGAGATGGCGCCGCCGGTTCGCATCAACCTCAATCAACCGATGCCGGAGATCCTGAAGACACTCAGCCGCTTTCCGATCAAGACGCGATTGAGCCTGACCGGTCCGGTCATCGTAGCGCGGGATATAGCCCACGCGAAAATCGGGGAAATGCTCGAGTCCGGCGCATCGATGCCCGAGTATTTTAAGAACCACCCCATCTACTACGCCGGCCCCGCCAAGACACCGGAAGGCATGGCGACCGGCAGTTTCGGCCCCACGACCGCGGGGCGAATGGATCCCTATGTGCAGCCATTCCAGAGCCAGGGCGGTTCCATGGTCATGCTCGCCAAGGGAACCCGGTCCGCGGCCGTCACCGAGGCTTGCAATGAAAACGGCGGTTTCTACCTCGGTTCAATTGGCGGACCGGCGGCAATTCTTGCGCAAGACAACATCAAGAACGTGGAAGTCATAGACTTCCCGGAATTAGGTATGGAAGCGGTGCGCAAAATCGAGGTCGAAAACTTTCCCGCTTTCATCGTCGTCGACGACAAGGGAAACGACTTCTTCCAGAATCTCGACTAACTGAAGAATCAGACGTATCTGTCGGATCCGTCCGATCAAGGTTGCTTTTCGCCTTGTATCAATTCCGCGCTGTGTTTTCGATATAGCCCCCGGAACTGGTGGTACGAAAGCCCGAGCCGGTCAGCCGCACGGCGCTGGTGAAAACGCGTTTTCTCCAATGCATCCTTCAACAGACGGACTTCGTAGGCTTGCACCGCCTCCTCAAAACTTGAATTCGCGGCCGGGCTCAGTTCGTCTTTCGAAAGGGGCTGGTCCTTGGAATCCTGTTCATGCATTTCCGGGGGCAGAATATACGGGGACCGGAACGGATCGAAATCCACGTGCGCGATACGCTTTCCATCCGACCGGTATACGGCTCGCTCCACGACGTTTTTCAATTCTCGAATGTTCCCGGGCCATGGATGCTCTAACAGCTGATCTTCCGCTTCCTTTGTAAATTCCGGGGGAGCCTCCCAGCCAAGTTCGGATACGAAACGAGACGTAAAATGGCGGCCGAGAAGAAGAATATCCTCCTTCCGGAATCGCAAGGGCGGGACGTAGAGCACGTCAAAGGAAAGTCTATCCAACAGATCAAACATGAATGCGCCCTGCCGTGCCTTCTCCTTAAGATTTACGTTGGTCGCTCCAATGATCCGCACGTTCACGTTCACGGGGTCTGACCCTCCGACGCGTTCGAATGTGCCGTACTCAACCACTCGGAGGAGCTTCTCCTGAACCGGAATCGGAATGACGGCAATTTCGTCGAGGAACAGCGTGCCGCCGTCGGCGGACTCAAATCGACCCTGCCGTCGGCCCGTCGCACCGGTGAATGCGCCCGCCTCGTGCCCGAACAATTCGGACTCAACCAGCGACGGCGCCAGCGCCGCACAATTCAGCGCAACCAGGGGCCTCTCCCATCGGCCCGACAGGTAGTGAAGCTTGGACACCGCCAACTCCTTCCCGGTACCTCGCTCTCCAATGAACAGAACAGGCCGGTCCACAGCGGCAACGCGGGAAATCCTCTCCTGGAAGTCCAGGAAGGAACTCGATTCCCCAAGCGCTTCCTGCACCTCCACGTGGGGGATGTCTCTGGTTGATGAAGGCATCGTTCAATCACCTGATTTTTTGAAGAAATTTTGGGTCACATCGGCAGGAAGACTTCTTGCCCTCTGTGGTTAATTTCATTCGGTTGCTGCTATTCTGCTTCGTACACTTCTCAAACTTCGTGGTTCACTTTGTTCGTTTGGGCTTGATGCTTTGCGCGATTTTTTGCTTCGCCGAGCCTGTGCGTCGCCGATCGGAAGTCGCGGCGACTTCCGCTACTTTGGCTGAAATCGCGGCGGAGCACGACGGAACCCAGGCCCCTGCAACCGGGCTCCGTTGGAGCATTGAAGACGAACGAATCCTCCGTGGTGATAATTACCACTCATAAGCGCATTCTACCACTAACCTGCGTATTCCGCTTCATTTTATATCATATATTTCGATTTTTCTAACAAAAAACGACTTGGTATGGCCGATGCTAAGTAGTGAATCGGTGTTGGAAGAAGAGTCCTGCAGACCAGGATCCTCATCCGGAATCTACGAAAGTCAGGCTCGCGGCCGGGTCCCGGCGATTCCAAAGATCACCGGAAAATGTAGTACGTGAAACGAGGCCGCTGGTGGTCAATTATCTTACCTGGAGGAATGAAGATGGGCATTTTTACACGCGTCAGAGATATCATTAGTTCGAACCTCAACTCCATGCTCAGCAAGGCAGAGGATCCGGAGAAGTTGATCCGGTTGATGATTCAGGAAATGGAGGACACCCTTGTCGAGATCAAGTCTTCGTGTGCAGGGGCCATTGCGACTCAAAAGAAATTGGAGCGCGAGCAGACCGAGGTCGGCAAGCGGGTTGCCCAGTGGGATGACCGCGCCAGGCTGGCGGTGGAAAAAGGTCGTGAGGATCTGGCGCGCGAAGCCCTGACCGAAAAGAAAAGGTACCGGGAACGAGCAGATTCCTTCGCGCAGGAAACGGCGGATGCCGAGGAACTGGTAGGCCAGTACAAGAAAGATATCGAACAGCTCGAGGAAAAGCTGGCGAGGGCACGGGAGAAACAGCGCGTCCTGGTACAGCGACACATCCACGCGCAGAAAAAGAAAAAGGCGCAAACCGGGATCCGAAAAGCGGAAACATCAGAGAGCCTGCTTCGCCTGGATCATTTCGAGAATAGAATCGAGCAGATGGAGGCAGAAGCCGACCTTGTGAATTACAAGAGAAAGCCCACCCTCGAATCTGAAATTGAACATCTCGCGGTCGATGAAGAGGTGGAGAAAGAGTTACAGGAATTGAAGAAGACCGTGGACGGGAAGCCGGTTCGGGAAGAAGCGTAAACATGGAGGCGGGTAATGGTAATATCTTACGGATCGGATATGATAAATATGAGCTTCTTTGGATTAATCCTAATCTTTCTGGTCGTCGGTTTTCTGGTCGCCCTGCTGTGCCTGAGCCTGGTTATTCTACTGGTGCGGAAAGCCGGCAACAATAATCCCGGTGTACGAGTGAGAAACGCAGACGAAACGAAGCTGATCCAGGAGATTCACCAGGGGTTGATCAAAATGGAGCAGAGAATCGAGGCGCTTGAAACCATTGTGCTGGAAGCAGGAGAAAGGAGTGAAGCCTGATGATGGATTCTCGAGAACACGGACTCTATAAAGCACGGGACGGAATCTTTGCCGGCGTGTGCAAGGGGGTTGCCGACTACTTCGACTTTTCGGTTTTCTGGACCCGGGTGCTGGTGGTTGTCGCATTATTTATCACCGGATTCTGGCCGATCTTGATCGCCTATATCGTGGCGGCCTGCGTCATGAAACCGGCCCCAGTGCTCCCAATCAATACCGACGCGGAAGCGGAGTTCTATCAGAGCTACGCCTCATCCAGCCAGATGGCGCTGCAGAGACTCAAATCAACGTTCGACAAGCTGGATCGGCGACTGCAAAGGATGGAACACGTGATCACCACCCGTGAATACGACTGGGAACGCCGAATGCGAAACGGGTAGGTTGGCCTTGTGCCTTTCGTGGCTCTTCGTGGCTAATTCTGGCTTGTATGTAGCCGAGCGGAAGTTTCGGCGGCTTCCGCTACTTTACGGATTTACCGCGATGTGTCCTATCTCTTCTGCGATCAAGAATTGAAGAGACTTCCCAGCCGAATCGTGTAGAAACTCTCCCAGGGTCAAATTTGGAGGCGCATCAATGAAACGATACTTATCTCTCTTTCTTGTTCTCACGCTGTCTACCGCGGCCACCGCGGGAATCGTAGGCTGGCGAAACGATTGGACGGGGAAATTCCCGGATGCGGATCCCCCCACCGCGTGGTCCCCGGATTCGGGAGTCCTTTGGAAGACCCAGTTGCCCGGTCAAAGTAATGCTTCCCCGATTCTCGTGGGGGACAGGCTTTTCGTCAGTTCAGATCCGGACATTCTGCTCTGCATTAGCCGGTTGGACGGAAAAATCCTTTGGGAACGATCCAATCCAGTAGTCGATCTTCTGGATGAAAAGACCCGGGCAGCATACGAACAGGAGTCCGAAAAAGGACAGGAAATCCGCGACCGGTATAATGAAGCCAATTCGAATCTACGGCGCACAAAACGAAGGGCAAAAAAGGACGGCGTTGACGCAGAGGAGAATATCGCCGAACTCACCGAGACCGTCGAAGAGCTGCGAAAAGAGCGGAGCAACTTCCCCACCTTCGACAAGTATGCCACGCCGATGCACCACGATGTAAACGGGCACTCCACGCCGACGCCGGTGAGTGACGGGAATCACGTATTTGCACTCTTTGGAACCGGCGTGGTCATCTGCTACGACCTGGATGGGAATCCCGTCTGGCGAAAATTTGTGGAAACGCCAAAGAACAAGTGGGGTCATAGCGCTTCTCCCCTGATTATCGACAACATGCTGCTGATTCAGATTCGCGACCTGGTGGCTCTGGATACCACGACCGGTGAGGAGAAATGGCGGGCCAATACTTCCTCGTACTGGGGCACTCCGATCGCCATAGAAATTGGCGGAACCAAGGCCGTGGTCACCCCAAAGGGAGATGTGGTCCGCGCGTCTAATGGCGAGGTTCTTGCATCGGAATTATCCGGGTTAGATTTCTCTACCCCGGTACTCGATAATGGAGTCATTTATTTCATCCAGGCGGGTGGGCGCGCGGTAAAGATTCCCCCGACTTTGGAAGAGAAATTTCAGACCGAATGGACGACCCGCCCCCGCTCAGATCGATACTATGCCTCGCCGGTCATTCATGACGGATTGATCTACACGATTACCCGCAACAACGTGTTCAGCGTGATCGATCAGAGCTCCGGTGAAATCGTATATTCTGAAACGCTCTCTCTCGGAGCCGGCGATGCCTATCCAAGCATTGTCATGGCGGGCGGCAATCTGTACGCCAGCAACAGCAACGGCACCACCATCATCCTGAAGCCCGGGCGGGAATACGCTCAGATTGCAATGAACAGTCTGGAAAAATTCATGAGTACGCCGATCTTCAACGCCAGACGGATGTATTTGCGGGGAAACGAGAACCTCTACTGCATCGGGAAGTAGAGATCGGACCCCACCGAATTTTTCGGTGCTGACGCTATGTCGCCTCTTCCACCAGGTTCACCAGGCTCCATTGCAACGTCTTCGCGCCTTTCGCCACTGCAACGGTAACCAGCCCGAACCGGTCAATCGTGGTGCTGATGCGCCCGGAATAGGGCCGTACCCTCAGGCTGATCGGTCGTTTGCGGCCCAGCGTATCCTGCAGCCTAACAATCAGTTTATTTCCCTTTTCAGATTTCTTCAGGGCGACGATCTGAATATTCGGGTCATCGACCACGACGGTTTCGTCAGGCCGTACTCGACGCTTTCGATCGACCTTCTTCGGCTGCGGATAGTAGACCTGCCACACCGGCGGCACGTTCAAGACCTGGGCGGCGCGGCTGATCTCTGTTTCGTGGAACCGCTTTCCAATGTGCAGCGAATACCGCATTTCGTGCTCCCCCTGGTCGTGGCGGGGCAGAAATCTGCCCTTCAGCTTGTCGTCGATGCTGATCGAGTTGAATGACGAATAGGCAGGCGATCTCAGAACGCTGATCCCCCACTCCTTTTCGGTCAGACTGTAGGCTCCACTCCCGGTATTTGCCACCGCCAGAAAGACGTCACCGCCGCCCTGTTTGCCGCGCACCGCGGCCCAACGCTGACACGGCATCTCCAGGTGGCCTTTCGTTGGCTTGCGGATAGCGGCGCTATACAACGCCTCCGCGACGCCGTCCCGAACATCAAAGTTCATGGGAACCAGAAGTTTCAGCATGCTTTCCCGGTGGTTATTGAATACCCGGTCCCTGATCTCGAAGCTGCCATCCTTGTGCCCGATGTGATACTGCCGCACTATTGCGGAGTTTTCGCAGACGAACATCACTTCCACGACCGTGCGAAACGTCCCCTGCTCGACGATTCGGATGGCGCTGCTGGGTTCTGAACCGACGCGGGTGGATGATTTCTGCGGCACGGGAGACAGCAACTCGGCCTCCTTCTTTGTCGCAAGCCGATATTTCGCCGCGGGGCGGCCCAATGCATAGCCGGTCATCATCGCATGCTCGCCCATCGAGTTGGCCTTTGCCGGATCTCCGGAAGTCCACGAATGATCAAGATCCGCATAGTAGACTGGCTGCAGCGCGTTTTTCCCGACCAGTGACTTTCTTGCGTCCGGCAGGGAAAGCATGTCCACCAGTCCGGTTTTGGGATTGATTCGGACTTTGAATTTCCTGGTTCGAAAGGTAAGCGAACGCTCCGTAATCTTCGGCATGGCCGGATGCCGAGGATTGCCGCTTCGATAGCTCTCCTCAAGCCGCAGGGTCTGCCACGGTTTCAGATCGAGGAGCGCCATGAGGCGCACACGCCAATTGCCCGCGCAGCATGCCTCCGCATGCAGCCGCTGGAATTCAATCTTCTTCCCTTCACAGGTCAACGTGATCTCCGGATCCCCGATGGCCCCGTGGTTCTGGTCAAGTTGCAATTCAAACTCAACCTGGGTTTTGACCGGAAACCCGTGGGGGTTGGTTACAAAAACGGGAACGACCCCCATCTTAGCGGACGGATCTGAGGAAATCATGCTGTGATGCATGCGGAACCGGGTTCGGCGCAAAATCTCGTTCGCATGCGCGAACAACTGGAGGCTGTCCCGCTCCGCCGTGGGACTCCCAGAACCAGGGAGTATGTCGTGAAACTCTCCGAACAAGAGATCCTTCCAGGCGACGCTCAGATCTTTGGCTGGATAAGCCGCATACCCCCACCACCACGCGAGTGCGGCCAGACGCTCCGTCGAACTCATGAGACTTTCCACTTCGCGGTGGGCGCGCTTGATCCGGCTCATCGAAGTGTAACAACCCGGAAAACTGTTCTGAATCTCCCCATGAACGACCGGAACCTTTTCCGTTCCCGCGATGACCTCCTTGAAAAACTGGTCAGGCGTACTTTCGACGAACTCGAACTCCGGATTCTTCGAGATGTATTTCTGAAGCGATGCGTATTCCTCCTCCGTCGCACCGCCACCATGATTTCCCACGCCCCACATAATCATGGTTGTCGGCTCGGATTCGTAGTGCGGAAGCCATTCGTCGAGAGATGTAACCATCGTGTTGTTGGTTAGGTAATGATCATCGCTACGACGGGCGATCACCTGTTCGCCTGAGCGGTCCTGCCAGCGAAAGATACCGACCGGCAAGTCATAGGTGCCATGGCCGGGCCGGCAGAAAATGTAATGAGACATCCCGCACCCACTGAGAATCTGGGGAAATCCCTCCCCGTGACCGAACGGGTCGAAATTGTAGGCGGTCTTCGGATAGCTTTTGAAATTCTCCTTGAAATATTTCCGTCCTACCAGGTAATGCCGGATATGGCTCTCCCCGGAAACGTTGTTCACGTCGGGTTGGATATACGCGCCTCCCGAAATATGCCAGCTCCCCTTCTTGACGAGTTTCCGGATTCGCTCGAATAGCTGCGGCTCATATTCCTCCACCCACCCGTAGAGCAGGGATTCGTTGTGATTAAAGACGAAACTTCCATGTTTTTCACAGAAATCGGCGGCGATTCGGAAAGTGGACAGTGCTTCGGTCAGCCCGTCTTCCCAGTGCCATAGCCAGACCGGATCGAGGTGCGCGTTGCACACCATATGAATGCGCTTTTTTCGTATCATCATGACTCCTTGAATTCTGAATCGCAGGGCTTGTAGCTTGAAGGGGAGCGTTTGGCAAGGATAGGAGTCACAAGCCGTACATAAAGCGGAGCGAACGCGTGGCACGGGTATCCGACCCGTGCAGCAAAAACTCAACCGGAACCAAAGCAGAATATTACCTCAACCCACCACGGCCGAAATACAATTAGAAGTAAGATTACGGGGATGATCCGAGTCCATCACCAATCCCAGTCCTACCCGTAATCGATTCTCGATGCGAATGCGTTCAGTTCGGCTGTTCCGTGCCTGGGCTCTGCATAGGCTCCGCTACACGGGTCGGAGACCCGTGCTACGCCGAAGTTGCGTGCCTGGGCTCCGCTACACGACGGCGGTGGCTCCGCTGGGCGGGATACCCGGCTACGAGTTTCACTTGCATACTCTGTCGTCATGAGACCAAATGATCTCATGAACGACTTTGAGGGTAAGACGGTCCTGATCACCGGGGGAACGAAGGGGATCGGAAAAGCGTGCGCACTGGAATTCTCCTCGCGAGGCGCGTTTGTCATCATGGCGTACGGCCGCGACGGCGAAGCCGCGGAGGCTACGCTTGACGAAGTGCAGAGCTTCGGCGGAAAAGGAATTCTGCTCAATTCGGACCTTTCACAATCGGATGGTGCCGAGAAGCTCTGGAAAGCCGTGGGTTCCAACAGCCTGAACCCCGATATTCTAATATTAAACGGAGCTTACCAGGAAAAGGTGCGTGCCATGGACACGGACGCCGAACTCATGCAAAAAACTTTCCAGATGAACGTATTCGCCGGCTTCTTTCTGGCAAAGGCCTGTATCAAGCACTGGATAGAACGGAAACAGGAGGGCATCATCGTGGTCCACAGTTCCGGACAAGCCGTTCATGTTCATCCCACGGCATTCGCCTATGCCGTCAGCAAGGCGGCCCTCAACCACATGACTCGTCACCTGGCATCCGTGGGTGCGAAGCACGGCATTCGAGTCAACGGTGTGAACCTTGGCTGGTTTCTCACCGAAGGCGAAAAGGTCTTCTACGACGAGGCGGAGATGGTCCAGGCAGCAGAGGATTGCGTTCCGATAGGCCGCATCGGCGATCCGCGCGAAGCGGCAAAGTTCACGGCATTCCTGGCCAGTGGCGAATGCTCCTACATGACCGGAAGCCTGCTTACATATGACGGAGGGTACGACTTGCACCCGGATACATCCAACTAGTGTACCGTTTGTCTTCGCGCTTACGTCAATTGCTTTTGATTCTTTTGAAAACTAAATTCAAAACCTAGTCCAAAACCAGACTCTTGTCGTTGGCTGAGTGAAGGCTGTTTTTAAAACTTTGGCGTGAACTTCGTCGCAAACCATACCGAAACTAACGACTTTGAGAACTTTGTCGCGAACGACTTCGACTTGGCTGGTTTTCGAGCGTTCTATGTCTCGTCCAGCAACGCGACGGATTTGACCTGGGCGAACACTCCCTTTCCGGGCTGCAGATCGAGCGCCATCGCGGATTTGCTGGTGATCCGCGCCAGAAGGAGACTTCCTCCTACTCGAAGCCGCACCATCACCTGGGCTGATGCGCCCTCCACGATTTCCTCAACCGTCGCCGGCAGAACGTTCAGAATACTGGTATCGGAGTGCCGTGACAAAGTCAGGCTCACATCTCGAGCAGGGATTCGAATACGAACCGGGCGGCCGATCGGACCGGCATCCCGGGCGACCATGAAAATTCCCCCGTCAAACTCGAGTCGCGAGAGTTGATACTCCTCGTCGCGGGCGGCCGCGATCGTCCGGATCATGACGCCGGCGTCCGGTTCGTGAGCCAACGGAAGGTCGAGTCGGCTGAAAATATCTTCGCTGGCGCCTTCGGCGGAAATGGTTCCGTTTCGAATATAGATCAGGTGATCAGCCAACTGAGCCACTTCATCCGGCAGATGACTGACAAAGAGCATGGGGATATCCAACTCATCCCTCAACCGTTCGAGAATCCGCATGATCGTCCCCTTTCGCTCCAAGTCGAGACCCGAGAGGGGCTCGTCCATCAACAGCAGCCGCGGGCTCGTCAGCAACGCCCGGGCGATTGCCACGCGGCGCATTTCGCCACCGGAGAGGTCGGTGGGCCTCCGGTCAAGCAACGGTGACAATTCGAAAAGCTCCACGGCCCGATCAAGGGAAATTCGGCGGGATCCGTGGGGTATGCGCTTGAAGCCGTATTCCAGATTTTTGATCACGGAACAGTGGGCGAACAAACTCCCTTCCTGGAAGACGTAGCCGAGGGGCCTGCGATGTGGCGGCACGAATGTCCCGCGATCCTGCCAAACGGTGTCCCCTACTTTCAGGTAAGCATCCGCATGTCGATCCAATCCGGCAATCGCTCGGAGGAGCGTTGTCTTTCCGCTTCCCGATGGGCCGAAAAGTGCTGTGACGCCGCGGCCCGGGACGGAGAGTTTCGCATCGAGGGAAAAAGAGCCACGATTCAACTGTATTCGGGCTTCGATCATGATACGCGACCCATTCGGTAGCGGCGGTTCAGTGCGTAAACCGGCAGCAGCATGAGAAAGGAAAGGACGATGAGCAGACCCGACAAGAGATGGGCGCGTCCATACTCGAGCGCCTCAACGTGATCGTAAATGGCGATTGAGAGCACGTGGGTCTCTCCCGGAATGTTACCTCCGATCATGAGCACAACGCCGAACTCACCGATGGTATGAGCAAACCCAAGGACCATTGCGGTAAGATATCCGTGCCTGGCCAACGGAACCGCGATCGTGAAAAAACGATCCAGGGGGCCGGCTCGGAGGGTAGCAGCTTCTTCAAACGGCCGCCGCCCCACCGATGTGAATGCGTCCTGCAGCGGTTGAACGACGAATGGCAACGAATAAACTACGGAACCGATCACGAGACCCGCGAAGGTAAACGCAAGCGACTGCCCCCCCAGCCGCTCCATCAATCCGCCGATCGGGCCGCGCGGTCCCAGCGCAAGAAGCAGGTAGAATCCGATGACGGTGGGTGGAAGAACCAGTGGGAGCGATACCACGGCATCAACCACCACCTTGCAGCGGTTGCGGGTGCGGGCAAGCCACCAGGCCAGCGGCGTACCCAGCAGCAGCAGGATCAACGTGGTGACGAACGCCAGTCGAAGCGTTGTCCCGAGGGCAGAAAGATCATTTTCCGCCAGCATCACGCTCCGTAGGAACCTCGTATCCGAAATCGCGCAGGATCTTCTTCGCCTCGTTTCGGGATGTGAATCTTAGAAAGTCACGCGCAGCGGGACGGTCTTTGAGAAGAACAGCCTGTTGTCGGATCGGAGTGTACATCGACTGGGGTACGCGCCACCAGGATCCGGCGGTTTCAGCGTTGGCCCGCCGGATCTGGGAATATGCGATGAGTCCGATTTCGGCGTTGCCGGTTGCCACAAATTGATATGCCTGCGCGACATTCTCACCGCGGACAATCTGCCTCTGGATTACGTCCCAGATCTCCAAGGATTCCAGGGCTTCCCGGGCAGCTCTCCCGTACGGGGCATGCTTCGGATTGGCGATCGCAAGCCACTCGAATGAGCTCTGGACCAGTATGCGTCCCTCGGAATCCACCCGGTCTTTCTCCGGACTCCACAGCACGAGGTGCCCAATGGCGTACGTAATCCGTGTGGAAGGTACGGCTACACCTTCCGCCTCCAATCGCTCCGGCCTCTCCTCGTCTGCGGCGAAAAACAGATCGAAGGGGGCGCCATTGCGTATCTGCGCATAGTGCATTCCAGTGGAACCGAAAGAGAGGAGGACCTTGTGGGAAGTATTTGACTCGAATTGCGCAGCGATTGATTTCATCGGCCGGGAGATATTCGATGCCGCGGCGACACGGATGTCCAGCGCATCGGCCTGGAAGGAAGCAAGTCCGAAGAGGGCGACGGTGACCGTTGCCGAACGGTAGATGAATTCCCGCATATCAGCGTGAGGGTATGCTACCGGCAAACACTTCGCAAGACAACGCGGGACGGGTTGCGAAGCCTCGTGGCACGGCGCCTCCGGCCCGTGTCGGAGCAAGGCCGAGTGAAGCTGAGACCACAAAGGGAGCGTGCTCAATTCGTGGTCATTTCCTTCTCTTCTCTTGCTCAGACACGGGCGAAGCCTCGTGGCACGGCCTTGACTCCGTGCTGTTGGCTCCGCTACACGGGTCGGATACCCGTGCTACTTCAATGTGGGGATGTCTTCACTATCGATCAGGAATCCTCCGGGAGAACCTCTCTCGAGGACCTGGTTGTTCAGGTCTTCTTCGCCATACCGATCCGTGCCGCCATAATTTATTGAGAAGGCAAAATTTCCGCCGCAATCCGGAAGCGGGTGGTAAGTCACAGAGGCGGGTGCGCCGCCGTAGTCGGTGCCCCCGTATCGGTCGTCACCACCGACGTCAAATAGCATGCCGTATCCTGCCTGCTGCCCCTGGGCGCCGTAAGTGAGTTGGTAGGTGTCGTTGCCGTCGAAATCCAGGAGCCCTGCAACGCCGAAGTCCCAGGAGAATCCGAGACCAACGATGTTTCCTCCATAGATGTCGTCGCCCTTGTCATCCAAGACGAACCCTAGACCGTAATGTGCCTGCCAGGCGATTCCCCATCGCAGGAAAACAGGTTCAAACCGCTCGTCGCCGTCGTACGCCAGCAGAGTCGAGCCGAGGCGGCGGTCATCGCCACCGAAGTCCCGCGCAAATCCCGCGGCGAACCAATATCCTCCTCCGTGCGAGAAATAGTCGCACTCGTAGACGTCATCTCCGCCGCCGTCCAGCAGCACCCCGATACCACCGTTGGCAACTCCTCGCGGGCCGGCTCCCACACCCTGGGACCATCCGTCATAGCCCCGGGTGTCCTCATAGTTGTCCAGCCATTTGCCGCCGGCGTAATAGTGATCGGCTCCGTCCAGGTCGTCCAGGACGCCAAACCCGAGGGGACCGCCGAAACCTTGCGCGTAGAGGGCCGCGTGATACGAGTCATCACCCGCCCGGTCGAGGAGAATGGCAACCCCGCCAAGTGCGGAGCCATGGTTCCTGCGCAACCCGCGGTAATGATCGTTCCCCTCAGCGTCGACCAGAATTCCAATCCCGGCGATGCAGGCGCCCTGCGCAACGTCCTGTGCATCATACGTATCGTTGCCTGAGCGATCGATGACCATGGACACGCCCAGCACCGCACCGCCCTGAATGCCGGGCTTCTCGCCGCGATAGGTGTCGTTGCCGCCGAGGTCGATGATCACCAACACCGGGCGTTCGCGGGAAAGCGCACCCTCAAGATAGGTGTCGTTGCCACCGAGGTCGATGACGACGGAGATTCCGCGCAACGCATCAAGGTTGTAAATATTCCTTTCCGGACCGCCGACCAGGATGCCCTTCGCCACCTTCCCGGTCTCCTTCAGCCCGGCGAGCGCTTCGAGCAAGCTGGAATCACCGAGTTTCGCCACGTGTCCGCCTGCTTCGAGCAAAGCCTGCCTGTCCATCGACTCCATGAGATCGCAGAGCCGTCTGGCCTTCTCCTCGTCAGGAAATCGCGCGCTCTGCCCCTCTACCTGGCCGGTGGTAACGTCGTAGAGGTTCTGATAAAGATAGTCCTGCTCCTCTTCCGTAAGTGGTTTCAGGAAATTGCCGAACGCTGATTCGGCTTTCAACGTCGCATCGCGAACCACGGCAAGGGCATCCGACGATTTCTCAAACTTCGCGCTATTTCCGGCAGGCAAGGCCGCCAAATCAAGTTTGACGGATGCCAGAGACAAGACCCGTTCAAGATTTCCCGAATTCCCCGCCAGCATTTCGTGAAGCTCCCGCGTAAAAGCCTCCGCGATCACCGGCGAATCCAACTGGTTCCGCATCAATTCGTCATACCAGCCAAGCCGGCAGTTCCCGGTTTTGTCCGACCAGGTTTTGGACCCTGCGCTCTCGTCCAGGCGACCGTTTGAGTAGGCCTGGTAAAACTCGAATTTTTGCTCCAAACCGCGGCCCCTGATGCCCGCCTCCGACTCCTGCTTCAGGAGACGAACCAGGTGTGAAGGGTCTGGCTCCGCAAACAACCGAGCCGGGAGGAGGATCGAGAGAGCGAGAAGGATCGAAAGTTTTTTCATGGTGGAGTGGATCATAGAGGGTAGTCACGAAATGCCAATGTCGAATATTCGCCTTGCGCACCGCCCAAAGGGGCATCCTCACCGTAGCCTGGGGCATCGCCCCAGGAACGCGTCGAGGAGGGGCGCCGCACGCCGAAAGCGTGCTTCACTACCGTGATGCCAAGGCGGAGGTTAGGCACGCTTTCAGCGTGCGCATCGAGGGATCCTGGAATCCTTGGGCGGCGCCCCAGGCTACGGTGAGGATGCGCCGTTGGCGCGATGCGATGCTCGCGACGTGCCCCAAATTCACATAATTCAACTTGCACTCCCCCGCGGAGTGACATATCCGATTACCTTTCAGTTCACTATTTAAACACGCCTTCAGGAGCCACTCATGAAAATCGCAATCCTCGGCGGCACTCGATTTATCGGGCCCAGCATCGTTCGAATCCTTTCCGACCAGGGGCACCAGGTGTCCGTGTACCACAGTGGCCGGACGATGGGCGACTTGCCCGACGGCGTCGAGCGCGTGATCATCGACCGCACCAAGAAAGGTGAGACCACCGCCGCGCTCCGTGAACACCGCCCGGAAGCAATCATCGACATGATCTGCATGGAGTCTGAGCAAATCGCTGAGGTCATCGACGCCGATCTCCCCCTCAGGCATTACGTCTTCTGCAGCAGCACTGCTCTATATGGGAAAATCGGGAATGACACCCCTGGCGAATCGTATAAGCCCGATCCCGACAATGCGTACACGACAGGAAAAGTGGATTGCGAAGAACTCCTTTTCAATGCGTACCGGGAAACCGGCTTTCCCGCGACCAGCCTTCGTCTTGCGCACCCCTATGGTCCACTCGATGAGCTTCTCTACAATACGGGGCGCGAATCGCACTTTCTCGACCGGATGCGCCATGGACGCCCGATCCTGATTCCCGGCACCGGGGAAACCCGCATCCACTCCATCTATGTAGAGGACTCCGCGCGCGCATTCGTCCACGTCTTGTGCCGCGACGATTGTATGGGGCAAACCTACAACCTGGCGGGAGAGCAGGTCCTGACCCTGAACGAATACTTCGAATCGATTGCCCGCGCACTCGATCGCCCGCTCGTCGCCGAGCACATTCCGGCCGAATGGTTCGAAGCGAACACGGACTTCTGGAAAGGCCACTCGCGAAGTTTCGACTTCGCATCCGCCTGGTACAGGTACCAGAGCGCCTTCGATATTTCCGCCCTCAAAGCCACGGGATTCGAGTGTCTGACGGATCACGATCAGGGCGTGGCAAATAATGTGGCCTGGCTGGATTCCCGGAACATGATACCCTCCTCATCAGATGACGATATGGAGGACCGGATGATCAAGGCGGTGCGCTAATGCCAGCGTACTACGTAATTTTGTAGCGACAACGACTCAACAATCTGCGAAACAAGCGGTATGGAAAAACTGAATATAGGAATCGTGGGCATGGGCGGAATCGGAAACAACCATGCGGGCTGCTACGGGAACAATCCGCACACTGAGGTTGTCGCGGTCTGCGATATCGATGTCGAACGCGCGAACAAGGCTGCCGAAGAACACGGCGCCCGGGCTTTTCACTCCATCCGGGAAATGCTGGACAGCGGACTCCGAATCGATGCCGCCGGCGTTACCACCGCGGGAACCGAGAATGGAGGCGACCACTACGAGCCGACCATGGAGCTTCTCAACGCCGGGATCCCTGTCCTGGGTGAAAAACCCATCTCAAACGATGTCGGCAAAGCCCGGGAAATGGTGGCACTCGCGCGCGAAAAATCGATCCCCTACGCCATCAACCTGAACCACCGATTCACCCCGGCCGCGCTCCGCGCAAAGGAGTGGATTGACGCCGGCCGGCTGGGCGAGCTGCACATGATCCGGATGATGATGTGGATCTCAAATCCCAATGAAACGAGCCCTCATTTCCACATTCGCGCCCTCCACCCTCACTCCATCGATGTCATGCGATACTTCTGCGGAAACATCGTCAAGGTCCATGCCTTTTTCCGAAAGGGAAACGGGCGCGATACCTGGTCCAACGCGCAGGTAAACATGCTTTTCGAAAGCGGAGTGATTGGAAACCTGATGGGCAGCTATGACGGCGGTGGGCCGGGGCATTCGTGGGGGCTGGAGACCTGCGAAGTGGTCGGTCATGAGGCCCGGGTCGTACTCGAGGACGCATGCGAGGCCCTACATTTTCAACCCCGGAAAACCGGGGAGGATGAAACCTTCCGAAATCTCGGCGGCATGAAGAGTTTCGGCGAGACTTTCCAAAGCCGGATTGACCGATGGGTCGAAGACTTGCGAAACAAGGTAGCTCCGGAAGATGTCGAAGCCAACGGCGCAGATGCCTTGCAGGGCCAATGGGTGATTGAGGCGGCAATTGAAAGCTGGGAAAAAGAAAGCGTGGTAAGTGTTCGCATATGAAAGTTGGAGTAAATTCAGTTCTATTCGGCGGTCATGACATTGCAACCACATTCAAATACACCGCGGTATGCGGGTATGACGGCATCGAGATATCGGCCATTGACGGCATGAGCGAGCACCTCGTACTCAGCCGCTGGCGCGAACTTGCCCCGGAGATTAACGACCTCTCAAAACAATATGATCTGCCGATCCTTGCCATGGAGCAGCCGTCACGGGACCGGGACACCATGGAAAGCGCCTTTCAGGCCGCGAAAGAAATCGATTGCCCGATCATTAACTGCGGCCCCGGCGGCAAATCCGGCGACGAAGAAAGCTTCAAGGAAACCGTCGCATCGCTGCGCGAGCTGGCGAGAATGGCGGAGGACAATGGAGTCACTCTCTGCGTCAAGGCACACGTCGGCGCGTCGATATACAACACCCCGACGACGGTGCGAGCACTCGAGGAGATAGATTCGGCGGCGTTCGGACTGGATATGGATCCAAGCCATATTTATCGGGCGGATGAAAACCCGGTGGATGCCCTGGAGGCAGTTATTTCGCGCATTCGTCACGTTCACATTCGCGACTGCAAAGGCCGGCAGCAGAGTCCCGGTACGCCGCCCGATCAAGCGAACGGCCGTGGTGACATCGATCTACTGGGATACATTCGCGTGCTCAAGGAGAACGGATACATCGGACCGCTCGACCTCGAAGTCATCGGCGCGAAAGATTTCGATCTGCCGGACTGCGTGGCGATCGCCGCGGAAGCCCGGGGGCACATGCAAGCGTGTTTGCAAGCCTGTGGCGCTCGATGAACCAACCCCCCAACATTCTCCTCATCGCCATCGACTCCCTGCTGTCCAAGCACATGAGTTGCTACGGATATCGCCACCAGACGACAGCGCATATCGACCAGTTCGCAGCATCCGGCACGCTATTCGAGAACACCTTTTCGGCCCACATCCCTACGACGCCCGCCTATGCCTCGATGCTCACTGGTCGGGACTGTTTCGGCACCGAAGTGGTCGCACTGCGGCACCAGGGCGAGCTCACAGCGCGGGTTCGCACCCTCTCGGAAATCCTGCGTGACCATGGATACGCGACGACCTGCGTGGGTTTTACCGGAAATCCTTCCGCGCGAGGCTTCGACAACTATATCGACTATCCCTCCTGGGGCGGTTGGGAGGATCGTCCGCTGCGAAAAGCCGAGTTACTGAATGAGGTCACTGTACCTGAGCTCGAACGCCTGCAGGC
>Ga0310121_10002080_pt1 | contig 19490 bp, 16 predicted proteins | sample CB27_Tmax_986_MG_FD_203504 | JGI IMG/M metagenome (GOLD analysis project Ga0310121, IMG submission 203504) | Marine microbial communities from Western Arctic Ocean, Canada - CB27_Tmax_986 | ecosystem: Environmental > Aquatic > Marine > Oceanic | place: Canada: Western Arctic Ocean | collected...
AGTGTCCGTTTGCTGGCCGCCCTCGAGGGCGGTAATCGCGAGGGACATGGCAGCCAGAGCGACAGAAATAGCGTGTGGGACATGCCGCACGAGCGTATGGCATCGGCAGTGCGCGATGGGAGTCTTCCTCGATTTCAAGAAGATATCAGGGTCGCCGATCACATCTGCCATGGTGGAGGCGAAATCTACCTGCAGCGCATCGCCGAACGATACGGGCAGGAAAGACTCTCCTTTTTCCTTTCGACCTATCGTGAGACCCTGTGCGGCGAGCCGCAGGACATAACCTGCGTCCAGGGGTGCTACATCACCAGAACCGCCATGCGGCACCTTTACCATCTGGCCGTTCTCCATGGTTTCTCAAGGGATTACTACGGTAGAGCGGTGAACTTCGTAGAAATCGGAGGTGGGTTCGGGAATCTAGCGCGACTTGCCCGGCAGTACCGGCTGGCTGAACGGTACTACATTGTCGACGTTCCGGTTTCGTTGGTTGTTCAGATGTTCTATCTGACCGAATTCTTCGGTGGCGATGAGGTCGCTCTCTGGGACGGAACCAACTATCTGCATGGAAGTGAAGATTCACCGATTTGTCTGCTGCCACCCCACGCGATCGAGCTGCTCTCGGTGGCATCGTCTCCCACTTTTCTGGTCTCAACCATGGCCTTGACCGAGACCCCACGATCGATCCAGGACGAGTACCTGAAGAAGCTGCGATTCTCGACAATCTATGTCTATGGGCAGACCCTCACAAACTACCTCGGAGGTAGTAAACAGCTGTCCGGATCCGACCTGGACAATGCCAACCTATTCTACCAGTTGGCGAAGACATGTCATGTTGTCGAATGGAGTCAAGCCGACTATTATTCCGAGCTCCTCGGAATAAACATCACCTAGCGCTGCCTGGGTTCGCTTCCTCTCAATGTCACGAAGAGATCGGCATTCGACCCCCTCGATTCCGGTGAAAAGCCGACCAGCCTCGCCGGCCCAGTCGGTTTCCGACGGTTCTACACATCCTGGGAAGGTATCGCTGCGGATGTGGTTCGGCATCGATTCGGCGGTCCTGTGGACGGGTACCACCAGCTCCTGGTCACTTTTGAGGGGTCTTTTTCAGATCTCCTTTATCGTCTACTTCCTCAGCCCCGAGGAGCAGGGTCTCTGGTACACCTTCACTCATCTGGCGGCCCTGTCTCTTTTCGCCGAATTGGGGCTTACCCAGATCATTTCGCAGCACGTCAGCTATGAGTACACTGGTCTCACCCTGAGCGAAGGCCAGCTCACCGGAGATCCTCATCATCTTGGTCGGCTGGTGAGCCTGGTGCGCTATGCGGTCAGATTCTATGTTCTCGTCACCACGCTGGCTGCTCTATTGCTCGCAGCTGTTGGATTCTTCTACTTCGAGGGCCAAACTCCGGTCGTCCTCCTGGCATGGATCTTCTATTCGATCGCGACCGGGCTTTACCTGCTTGCCAATCTTCTCCTGGCCATCTACCGCGGACTAGACCAGGTAGCTGGTACCCAGCGGACCCTGCTCCTCGGAAATTTAGCAACGTCGCTTTTCACCTGGCTAGCTTTGGTCCTGGGGGCTGGGATCTGGGCCCTACCCATAGGGACTGCGTTGGGGACGACGATCCTGATCTGCCTGGTACTGAAGTTGAACTCGCGCTTCTGGCTGCAGATGCTCCGCTATCACCTGAAGACCAGGGTGGATTGGATGCGACAACTTCTGGGTTATCAGGGCAAAATGGCGCTCACGATCGTCAGCAACTACTTTTCAATATACCTTCTGGTACCAGTTGTCTTTCAGGTCGAGGGCCCCGTGGTAGCTGGGCAGCTGGGCTTGACGCAGGCTGTAGTAGTCGGACTAATGAGCCTGGCTCATGCCGTGTTGATGGCCAAGACCCCTAACTTGAATATGTTGGTAGCCAACGGGCAACATCGGGAGTCCTTCAAGTTGGCCATCAGGTACGGTATTATAAGCAGTGCTTTCTTCTTGCTGGGGGCTTTACTTTTCTTGAGCGCAGTCATTATCTTGCAGCACTTTGATCTCTACGCTGACCGATTCCTGAATCTACCACTCTCGATCTTGTTGTTATTCTATAGCTTCATCATGTCCGCTCTGAACGGCGCCAGTCAGTTTCTGCTAGCACACAGGAACGTTCAGACCTCGCTTGTGCTGGTAAGGGGACCCCTGTTCGCGCTTGCTATTTTCTTGGTTTTGCCGAACTTCGGCCTTTACTGGCTTCTCGTGGCCTTCAATCTGGTGTGGCTGCTTTTGTGCATACCCTGGACCTTGCGCGATGTGGTCAAGTGCCTCGCAGCACACTCGGACGCAACCGTAGAGGAGAATCCTTCCCATGCTTAGTCCGAGTGCCTACGATGAGCTGGAGCAGAAGAGCGTCTCAGAGCTGCCGAACAGGGTGCTGATGATGGTACAGTCGGTGGCATTCGGGACTCTCGGATATCCGACGCGGGTGCGCAGTGAAAGTGAACTCTGGAAGTACCTCGACGTCATGCATGAGTCCCGCTTTGAGCATGACTTGGAGCATCTTCTGGGTGGCTTGACCGATCGCGAATTCGAATTGTTCAAACGGGTGGCGAGCTTCGTCCTGCGGTTCAGCGAGGAGAACTTCCAGCGCACGCTTACCACCAGGAGCAGTCTTCTGCGCGCCCTTAACGTCTATCGTCACCTCACGGACCTGTTTGGCGATCACCCCGCACGTATCTTTGAGATTGGACCCGGATCGGGCTACCTTGGTTGTCTGCTCCTGGACAACCAGTGGGCCTATGGCGCAACGGATGTGACACAGGCTTTCTACTTACTCCAGAACCATCTCTGGCACGGACTCTCCGAGGGCAAGGTCAAGGAACTGGCTGAGAACAACGACTGGGATGGCTCCCTTCTCCCCGGGGGAGCGGTCCACATTCCCTGGTGGGAGTTCTACCGACTGCTGGACAGAGTCGTGCCGAAAGTAGACGTAGTCACCTGCAACCACGCGCTCGCAGAAATGCACCCGGACAGCCTTGTATTCACCCTGAGAGCCGCTCGCGAGATGCTTCGTGGCGAAGGGCTCAAGGCCTTCGTCTTCGAAGGCTGGGGATGTGAGCAGTGGGTTCAGAGATCGCTGATTACGAAGCAATTCTACCGTGCAGGTTTCCGCCTGGTGCATAACGACGACCACATTACCGTCTTTGTACCGGAAGAGAATGCCTTCTCAAGGCCTGCGGCTCGCTTGCCCAGCCGATTCTGGTGGCCAAGAGGCAAGGCCGAGGTCCTCGCCGCCGTCAGAAGGATTGTGGGCATCCAGCAAGGTTGGATCCGATTCTGGCCTCCTCGGTTCGCCTCCAAGCGAAACCAGATCTCACGACAGATTCTTGCCGGTAATCAGTGCCGTGAAACCGAACGACGGGTCGGCATAGGAACGATCGAGAAGTTCTTTTCAGAGTTGCTTGATGATCGAGACGACGAGATGTCGCCAGATGAAAAATTCCTTCATCTGATCGGTCAATATGAGAGATCGTCCAGGTAGAGTATCAGCTATATTTCCATTTGAAGGCACAAGCCTTACTCGAGTACTACTGGTGTTGAGAACCTTGCCGAGACATCCAGGCCGGGGCTGGCGTTGGCTAAGGAGCCGACTGGTGCGGGAGTGGCGCTCTCCGGGTACGTCGCTGGGACGCTGGATCAGAGGGTTGCGCCGCACCCGCCAGGAGCTTTCGAAAAACAGGCACCTCAAGATGAGTTCGGATGTTCCCGTACCCGATGCCGAACTGCGCTATTTCTGGGATCTTGCAGTCTGTCCCCTTACCTTTGATATTGTCTGGAACCTATGCCACGCTGAGGTGGTCCGGCGAAGCCGTAATCTGGCTTCCATTCACGTTCTCATCGTTCCCGAATGGGAAAAAGGTATCGAATATACCGGCCAGTATCGCGCCTACGATCAGATAATCAACAGCAATAAACGTACTTGGCGCCTCCATAATGTCATCATTCCATGCCTGCTCCTGATGCCTGGCGTGCAGAAGATAACGGTTTGCCAGAGTCGCGCCGATGCCGAGTCTCTTTGGAAGGTCCCTTCACGATTCGTGTTCCCACCAGATTACTCGGTTCAAAGCCCGACTCTTCTAGAACAGCCTTCACACCCGCAGGAGATTCAGTCCTCAGAGTGCTTCCATATCGTCAAGACTCCGGAAGGGGCTCTAGGCTACATCGGCGATCTACTTGCTCGACAGGCTGGAGGGAGGCGCACAGTGACCATTACCTTGCGCCAGTATGACTTCGCGCCCGATCAAAACAGCAATGTCGCAAACTGGATCAGCTTCATCGATGGACTGGATCCTGCAGTTTATCTGCCCATCATCATCCCCGATACAGAATCCAGTTTCTCGGGGCTTCCAGCTGATCTTGATCGACATTTCGTATTTGAGCCAGCGGCTTGGAATGTGCATCTGCGATCCGCGCTGTACGAGCGCGCGTGGCTCAACATGGGAGTCGTTACGGGGCCGATCTTTCTAGCAGTACACAGTCCGAAGGCTCGCTATGTGATCTTTTGCGATGCGAAGAATCCTGCCTTGAATTCGAAACTTGAACTGATGGGTCTGAGCACGGCCGGAAATCCTGCCTTCTGTCTCGATGGGCAACGGTGGGTCTGGGAGCAGGACACGCTGGAGAACATCTGTCGGGTTTTCGGCGAAATCGAGGACAGTAAATCATAGTTCATTCCTCCATTCAACTCCGCTCGATAGCATCGAATTGAACGACGGATAGAAGGCAGCCTCTTCGGGTACACTTGGAACTCCTCCGCTTCTCAGCGACTGAATTCGCACAATGGAGGTTGCGTTCAGAGCCGGGAAGAGAGACGCGCATCTGATGCTTCGCCGTTGAGCGCCAACACATCCGCAGCCTGGTTATGAACGAATCAGAAATTAAGGATTTTTGGGAGCGGTATCCGTGTGGGGATTTTCAGGTTGGGGGCCTCCAACAGCGCAGAGGGGACTACGAGGCATTCTTCAGAGCCTACGACAGCTTCCGATATAGCACAGAAGGACATATCCTGCGATGTCTAGATGATATCGACTTCAGGGGAAAGAAGGTGCTTGAAATCGGATTGGGACAGGGGGCTGATTCAGAGCAGATTATCAGGCGTGGTGCTATCTGGTCAGGGCTTGACCTTACCCCCGAATCGGTTGCCAGGGTGCGGACACGTCTCTCCTTGCGCCAGCTACCTCATCGAGCGATCAAACAAGGAAGCGTCCTTCAGATTCCCTATGAAGAGGGCAGTTTCGACACCGTATTTAGCCATGGTGTCTTGCACCACGTGCCCGATATTCTGGCGGCTCAACGGCAAATTCACCGTGTCTTGAAGCCAAACGGAGAGTTGATCGTGATGCTCTATGCGCGGTGGTCGTTGAATTATCTGATCGCAATTGGCACTTTACGGAGACTTGGCTTGCTCGCGCTTCACCTCGCGAATCGCCATCCTGGTGGCATTTTTGACCAGCATCTTGCCAATGCCCGTGCTATGGGGGTACGGCATTATCTGCGCATGGATAGTTTTATTCATAAGAACACGGATGGGCCGCTGAACCCCTATTCGAAAGTTTGTGATTTGCGAATAGTCAAAAAGGACTTCCCGGATTTCAAGGTTGTTCGTGCCTACAAACGTTTTATGCACGCACCGCCACTTCCCGTTCGCTGGTTGCCGCTTGAACGCATCCTTGGCTGGCACTTGTGGGTTCACATGCGGCCGGTCTAACAGAACCTCCACGAAGGTCGTTTCTGCCCAACAAGGCGAGAGCAGACCATAAGTACTCGCGGCTGAGTTCAACGGAGTTCCGCAATATCTTGGCGGCGGCCCCAAATACAGGTGAGCTCTGACCCAGATTTCTCATGATTTGGTCAGGCTTCCAGGCAAGTTGAAAACGTCTTGATATATACTAAGCGGCGGAGGATTTTAGAACCTTTTCTTCGTGGGAAAGCGAAGCCGAAAGAGGACGCCGGCTCTATTCGAAAAGGCGTTTAATGATCTCGTTTCGGAGACCCCGGAAACGAAAGGATGGAATTCATTAAGTCCGCACTTTCTCGGCTCAGGAATCGAAGCTCGGCGAACACAAATTGCCGAAGGCTAATCCCGGCCGCGATTCTGGCGAGTGCTCTAATCTGGGCGGCGATGTCTGGCTTTGAGTACCCTCTAGTAGCCAACCTACGGCACGTTGAGATCAAGAAACTACTGATCTGTGGTGAAGAGCCAGAACTGGAAAGGTTTCTTGCCTGGTCTTCCGAAACGACAAATTCCCGCTTTGTGGCATTGGCTGGCCTGGCCTCCAAAGAGCCTGCCATACGAGTGCAGAGTCAGGGATTACTTAAGCGGATTCTTGAGACCGGTAGCCCTTCCGAGCAGCAGCAAATGGCTCTGTCGTTGGAACGCTTTATCGAGCGCTGGGCCCGTCGAGGCGAACACGGACTTGCCTCCCGCGCCCTCCAATTATTTCAGGAGTTACGGCTGCCCTGGCCGGAGCCCTATGTGCGGGTGGGAGAGTTCTGCTTCAATTCGCCGGAGATTGGAAGCCAGCTAGGTATCCCCTACGTTGAGATCTTCAGAGGCGCGGTGGAGGCATCCGCTTCCAGTCCTCGTGATAATGCCTTCAAGTCCATTGCCCATATGCGTCTCTGTGAGCACGCCCTGGTCAGTGATCGGAAACTCGGAAGGGCTGAGAGGCATTGCCGGGAAGCAATCAGACTGGATCAGTACGGCGTCTACACAACATGGCATACCCCAGCTGCCTATTCCTTGCTGGGTGTTGCACTGGCGCGACAAGAGAAGTACGAGGAGGCAGAACACTTCTTGCGACAAGCCATCCAAGTCGCTCCCAATTCGTCCTACGAGGCTACGTCCTGGTATAGGCTCGCTCAGGAGGTCTACGAAGTAAGACTTCAGTACGATGCGGCCAGGAGAGCCTATGAAAGGGTTATTGAAGTCGAATCTGGTGGCTGGGCCGACTTGGCCCGGGCAGAGCTCGCTACTCTTCCGCTGCCGTGAGGCTCGAAGGCGACGCTCGCGCAGCAGCGGCTTGGCCTTGATTGGAGTCCTTTCTTTTTGATTCGGGCAAACCCAAGAAATCAGGGAGCCCGATTCAGCTCGGGTCTAACCAACACATGAGAATTCTGATGCTGGCCCCTCCACCGGGTACACGGGGGCCAATTCCGCGACACACCCCCGCGCTACTGGACGCTTTACAGTTGCTTGGTTGTACTTGGACCCTCCTGCCTTGGGGCAAGCTCCAAGTCCGTGAGTCTTATTGGACGAAAGTCTCGGGACGGCTTCGAGTCATCTTCCAGGCCAGAAGGCTCCTAAAACTCCAGGAATTTGACGTCGTCATCATTCGGACGGCCCACGATTGGGCCACGCTTAGTCGTGATATTCCTCTTCTTTGTGCGGTCCGCCGCCTCTGTCCCCACCTTGTTCTGCAGTTTCACGGATGTGATGTAGATCAACTTCTGGACCCGGGAAAAAATGTCTTCAAGCTCTTCAACAGGGTGCTCCTCAGCCTGAGCGACGGGAATCTGGTCTTGTCATCCCAGGAGCGACAGCAGTGGAAAGTCTTTTACCCCAAAGGGCGTTTCCACCTCGTGTCCAACCCCTTTGCAATTCCGGAATTCAGCCCCCCGGTTTTGAGCCGCACGAACAAAGACGATATTCCTAGTCTCCTGTATGTCGGTCGATTGGTCCGGAAGAAGGGATTATTTGAGCTCATTGAGGCGGTTGAGATCATTTCAGAGCGCATCAAATTCAAGCTGGTCCTGGTAGGTGACGGACCAGCGCAGGATTCTCTGAAGGCCGAAGTTCGAAAGCGTGGTCTTCAAGAACGGGTAAGTTTTCCGGGTTACCTGGAGGGTGAAGATCTTTGGAACTGCTATGCTTCCGCGTCGGTGTTCACTCTTCCTAGCTGGACTGAAGGCTTCCCCTACACTATTGCAGAGGCGATGTACGCGGGACTCCCCATTGTAACCACCAACATTCGCGGAATGGCCGACCATCTCGAGAGCGGCATCAACGCACTTCTGGTAGAGCCGAAGAGTCCTTTGGATCTGTCAGTGGCACTCGAGAAGATTTTGTCCGATAAGGAACTGCGCAGTCGGATGAAGGAATCGAACCAGGAGGCGGTAAGGCGATTCGATCCGGCGGTAGTCGCCGAACAGTATCTCTGCGTGTTGCAGTCGATCTGCGAAGAAGGCTAGATACGATGTGTGGAATCGCTGGAATCATTGCCCCTGATATGACTCGAGACGAGATCCGTGGCTTCTTGGAAACAATGACAGCCAGTTTGGTTCATCGGGGCCCGGACGAGGAGGGATTCTTCACCGACACAGGAGTCGGACTGGGTATACGCCGACTCAGCATCATTGACCTCGCATGTGGCCAGCAGCCGATCGCTAGTGAGAATGAGGCACTGTGGGTGGTTTCCAATGGTGAAATCTACAACTACCGCGAACTCGCCTCGTCTCTGCGCAAACGGGGTCATGTCTTCCGAACCCTTTCGGATACTGAGGCAATTGTTCACCTCTACGAAGAGAAGGGAGAAGCGTGTTTTCAAGACCTGCGCGGGATGTTTGGTACTGCGATCTGGGACGGCCCGCGGTCTCGGCTGGTCTTAGGACGCGACCGCCTGGGAAAGAAGCCCTTGTTCTATTCTTTTCGGGATGACCGTTTACTTTTCGCGTCCGAGATCAAGGCCATCCTGGCCGCAGATCCTAGCCTGGCGGAGGTTGACGAAGAGGCGCTCATCTTCTACTTCAAGTTTGGTTTCGTCTGCGAGCCCCTGACGATTTACAGACAGATTCGAAAACTCCCAGCCGGCCATCTTCTTACCTACACTTCGGGCCATGTCGAGCTTCCACAGTACTGGAAGCTCCCCTGGTCGATCGGTGAAGAGTCGACTGACTCCCTCCAAACCTGGACCGAACGGTTGGACGAGCTCATGCTCGATTCAGTGAGACTTCGCCTCCTCAGTGACGTGCCTCTTGGAGTTTTTCTGAGCGGCGGCCTGGACTCAAGCAGCGTTGTCAACTATGCCCACAGAGCAGGACTGGAGCCCTTGAAGACTTTTTCCATAGGTTTCGACCGACAGGAATGGGACGAGTCGGAGGAGGCCCAGCAGGTGGCCGACCATTTTGGGACCCAGCACCATCTCTTGAACCTCTCCGAGGCGGATATGCTTCGTCAACTACCTGATTTGCTGACGACCCTGGCTCGTCACTTTGACGAGCCCTTTGGAGATTCCTCCGCCCTGCCGACCTACTTCCTCTCCCGTCTGGCCCGGCAACACGTCACTGTGATTCTGAGTGGGGACGGCGGCGATGAACTATTCGCCGGCTACGATTCCTATAAGGGATTTCAGTTCGCTGAAGCCTATCGCTTCATTCCGCTCTTTTTGGGAGCACACCTTGGACCCTCAGCGTTGCAGTTTGGCGCGAGTTTCCTACCTGGAAAACATCACTACTCTGCCCTCAGATTGGCCCAGGTCCTACGCCAGAGCACTTTGTGTCTGGAGGACTTGTACTTTGAAAAGATGGCCGCGGTGGAAGAGAGCTCTCTCCAGAGAATCCTATCCCAGGATTTTTTCGCCGCCTTCCGTCCCAGTATTGCGAAACAGTATCCTTCCGATATCCTATCGGTTCTTCGATCCGAGGCGCCGCTGGTGAACAGAGTCGGCTACGCCGACATGCGCTTCCGTCTACTGAACGATATGCTGGTCAAGGTGGATCGCATGAGCATGGCCAACTCATTGGAGGTGCGGTCTCCATTCCTTGACCACAAACTGGTGGAATTCAGCACTCGCCTGCCGGCGAATCTCAAGTTCCGGCGTTGGCAGGGCAAATACCTGCTACGGCGGACGGTCGGCCCCTCGCTGCCCCAGGGGATCCTGAAGAAGCCGAAGAAAGGGTTCAGCGTTCCTCTGCGGGAATGGTTCAAAAACGAGTTGCGCGACCTGGTCGGAGACTATCTCTCAGCCGGAGTCGCTCAAGATAACGTACTGGATCAGCAGGCTATTCAGGACCTTTTGAAAGATCACAATCAGGGCAAACAGGATCACAGTGCAACGATCTGGAACCTCTTGATGTACGCCGTCTGGCGAGAGCAGAATCGCGCGTAAGATCGCTCGCTAGCCACTACTCAGGCCCAGACCCGAGGCATAGTAGAATTGCCGATACAGGATCAAAGCCAAACGGAATTGGAGACCAGTGAAACTTCCAACGCTACACCGGTGACGAGGCAAGCTCCTTCGACTCGCTTCTGGTCGGTCATCTCGGAGTCCACCGAGTCTCTCTTTCCCTGGTGCATCTTTTTGGCTCCATTTCTGATCTTTTCATACAGATTCCCTCTCGGAATCCGGTACGCCGCCGCCACCCTGCTGCTGGTACCTGCCCTAATGCGTGGACTCTTCTTGAGACGGTCATGGCCCGGCCGGGGACCAGTTCTGCTGCTGGTCCTGTGCTCGCTTCCCAGCCTCTACGCAACAGACTTCCCCGAGATCACCACGGAAAAGCTGATGATCCATGCCCTGGCCATATCCGTTTACATTGGGATCGTTTCAGTTCGCCGAGACCTCCACGACCTGATGCTCTTGACCTTGCTTCTAACGGGCGCAACCGTGCTGCTAGCCGTGCTGGGGCCCTTTACTACTGAATACGCTGCCAAAGGGAAGTTCCTGCCGACGGCCTGGGCGCGCATCCTTCCCTTTCGACTGCCCGAGATTCTCGATGCCAATCTGCTAGCCAATGTAATCGGCATGGTGCTTCCCATCGTTCTGGCCTTCGGTCTATGGGGCCGCAAACTTCTGTTTAGGAGAGGAGTACAGTTAGGCTGCTGGATGCTGCTCGGGCTCCTCGGCTTGGGATTGTTGCTTACCGAATCCAGGGCTGGTTACCTGGCCGTTTTGGTAGCAATCAGTCTGGTTCTTGGTTTCTACTACGAGAGAGCGAAAGCGGTCCTGATGATCGTGGGACTGGGCACTCTCGTCGTCTTCTTCCTGATCCCATACGCCTCATTCCTCGATTCAGCTACCGGTTCCGTCAGCACCTTGGAAGGCAGACGGGAAGTCTGGGAAAGGGCAATCTCAATGATCTGGGACTTTCCTTGGACTGGCATCGGAGCAGGAACTTTCTCCGAAGTCGGCCCCCTGCTTTACCCGTTTCTGGTCCACCCACCCAGCCTGCAGGTTCAACACGCGCACAGCCTCTTCCTTCAGGCAGCGGTAGATTTCGGAATTCCAGGCTTGATGGCATTTCTCTCCCTGCTGGCCTGCACCCTTGTTCTCGGACGAAACGCATGGCGCAAGTTCAAGGTTGCTCGAAACGATCTGGGATGTGCTCTGGCTGTGGGTTACTCGTGTGGTTTGGTCGTCATGGTCGTCCACGGTATCCTGGATGCACCTCTGTGGCTGACAAAGCCGGCACCGTTGCCTTTTTTCCTGATGGGGATTCTGGCGGCTCTCTCTGCGGTCCCGGCCCAGGAGGGAGAGCTCAGCGACCGGAAGAGCGCGGTCAGAGAGGTTCTGTGTCGCCGGTTATACAGTAAGATGAAGCCAACCGGGGAGACCGGCGTCTAGTCTCAGATGCGTGGCTTGGCCTGGCCCCAAAGCTTCTTTGAAGGCTTTCGATGTCTGAGAAACTGACGCTGTCTCCCCCATTTCTGGAGCCAAGGGTGTCCCGTCTTGGGCGAGGCCTGGCACTTAGGCCAACCTTGCTGTCCCTGACGTTGATCCTGCTCTTCATGGTTCCCGAAAAGTATGCGTTCGTGGTTGCGGTCGCACTTTCCTCTTTCGTCCTGGTCGGGACCGCTTTGCAGCTGATCAGGCGATGTTCGGTTCTCGACCTGCTGGTGATCTTCTTTGGGGTACTGGTACTGGGAGGTTTGCTCAGACTCGACTATTCAGCCAGTCTGGGTGTGGTCTTCTATTCCGTCACCGCTTTCTCCTCTCTGTCCCTGATCCTTTCATACAGGCTATTCAGCAAAGAGGATTTTGAAGGGCTCATTGGAAGCGTCGTTGCATTCGCGGGGATCGAAGCCGTGCTCATCTATATTCTGTGGTTCCTCGAAGGCTTCCCTCAGCCAGGCGACTGGGCGCATGTTCTACTCGGGAATGCTCACGTCTCAGGGATTATCATCGCGATCGCGCTCCTATACCTTCTTGCGACTACTGTCTCTCGAAAGAATCGGCGTGGAATGGCACTCGTTCTGCTTTATCTGGGTGCTCTGACCCTCACCGCGACCAAACAGGCAATGCTGGCATTTCCACTCGCTCTCGGGCTGTTGGCCCTCTTCTTGATGAGGCGGAACCGTCTGCTCATACTGACCGTGTGCGTCCTGCTCTGCTATCCGGTAATCCAACTGGCGGCAAAGATGCTAAACCCCGACGCTCCCAAGGTTGCAGGTTACCTCAGGACATTCCAGGCATTCCAAGAAAACCCGCAGCGGATTCTGTTCGGGTTCGGAGCGGGGAACTTCGGTAGCCGTGCTTCGGTCGCACGTTCAGACTCACAGGACCTGGCGAAGGAGGCAGGGAATCGGGTGCCGGCGGCCCTGGTAGGGACTCCTCCGGTGCTCAAACATTACGTCGCTGACCTCTACTCACCGGAGTATCTAGATCATCTCATCAATGTCGTCGGAGCCACAGGGACCTTCTACACGCCTTTTTCAACCTGGAACGCGATCCTGGCTGAATTCGGAGTGGTCGGTTTCGTCTGCTTCTCGGCCATTTTTCTCTCGGTCTTCAGGAGGGCCGTGCGTCTCATCAGAGTGCACCGGTTAGGCGCGTCAGTTGCGCTCACAACAGCGATTGCGACTGGAGGGTTTTGCCTCCTCTTCGCCTATGAAAACTGGCTCGAGTATCCAAAAATCATGGTAGTCTACTGGCTCTTCGCTGCTTATACGCTCAGACTTGGCAGGGAGGGTGTACCGCCCATGCACCCCACGCGAACTGGTTCTTCGACTTGACTGAGTGGTGTGCAGGACGACAGGCATTCAGCCCGTATCCCCTGCTGTTGGACTGTTCCTGCTTCGTAGGCTGATCTCGTATACCTGCTCTGGATGGAATACGTCGCTGTGACTGCGGGTCGTCCAGGCCGGCGGCAGCAGTACGGCGCACGACGTGCCGCTGACATGGAAGAGGCGATTCCACATAGCCTGTGGTACTCCTTCAAGTATTCCAGCAAGCACCGTCTCGTTGATGGTCTCCCCGCCTGGCGCGTAATCGTGCCAGACAAGGGCAGATTGCTGCGCACACACTGAAAGAGCGTTACGCGTATCGCTCAGGATTGCACCGTACGTGTGGTCGCCATCGATGAAGATCAGGTTGAATCTCCGCTCCAGCTGGCTAAAATCGAGCTCGAGAGAATTCGCATGGATTACTTCGAGATTCGAGATGTCCTTCTCGAACATCAGATGGGTGTCGACCAGGCTCTGTTGAAACCCGAGCTCCTTCATCTGCTTCTTTGAGAGTGTTATCGATGTCACCGATGACGCAAATGGACTGACACTCGCCAGCACTTCGCCCCGCAAAGAGCCGATTTCCAGGAAATGGCACCCCTGGAATCGTGAGCCTAGTCCCTGAAGCAGGACGTGCTCCAGTGGATGTGCGCTCCAGGGAGCAAACGAATAGTGCGACAGACCAAAGGGGCCATACCCCACCAGATCTGAGAGAGCGATCAGCGGCAGCAGCTTGGACCCATATTGCGCCGTCAGATGATTGTGTCGGGTTAGCAATGTGCGATCAATGGCGAGTACGGCCCTCGCTGTGCGTATGGGAAACCGAGCGGCCCGGTACGCAATTTCGAAGGGGGCCCAGATCAGCTTCTTCAGCTTCCTTAGTAAAGCCAGCAAACCAGTCATAAGGTCACGGTGTTGAGGTAATCTCAAGAAGGGAACATTCGCGCCACCGATCAGGTCTCAAGTCCTGTCTCGTTCTCCCCGAATAAAGAAAACCGACGCCACCTCCGGAATAATCAACGTTGCCAAGCGGGCACTCCAAGAACTTTTGCGCTAGCCCAAGTCGGTATAGGTTAACCTATCCTTATCTGCTGGCCAATCTACCGGGGACTCAGATCGTTGGGAGTAGTAAGCGAGCGCGTCAATATATGTGCCTCGACCCTCGTCAGTTCCGCCGGTTACTTTCTCTGAGGCGAGGCAAGAGTCCAAATCAGAAACCGCAGAGCACCGAACATGCGAACTCCGAAGTGTCTTCCTGGGCCTCGGCCTTGCAAGTTGGGGGTCCGCAGATTTACCCTAGGGACTCAGGATCTGGACCTCTGACCTCAGTTGCGGGGAGGCAAACTGGGCGACTGAGCGAGGCTGCTGAGCCATGACCAAGGAGCTGGTTTCCGCCTCCTGGATAGACGCGGGAGTACCCAAGGCATTCTCGACTGGGAAAGGACCGGATCGAATCGACTGCAGGTCCTACCGCCGGAGCTTCTCTCCAAAACATCGCTCGACCTCGAAGAGGCGATCCATCGGGCGGAATGGAGCTGCGGTGTGTTTTTGTCTGTCCTGCGAACTTTGCTGCCTGAGTGAGGTCGTTTGGACAACACCCTGGGCTGAATGGTGAAAAACTCAAGACCCGGGAACTCCCGACCCACAAGGATTTTGGTAGTAGATGATGAGGCTTCCATGTTGGAGGTTCTCCGGATGCGACTAGAGGATTGGGGATTTCGAGTCGAGACGGCTGATTCTGCGATGGTCGCGAGGAAGCTTATACCCAGGTACCTTCCTGACATCGTGATCTCGGATGTGATCATGCCAGAGGTCTCGGGACTCGAGCTCCTGGCACAACTTAAAGCCGAGAATGCTCATCGGCCCGTCATCCTCATCACTGCTCACGCGAGCGTGGACATTGCAGTGGGCGCCATCAAAGAAGGAGCCCAGGATTTTTTGACCAAGCCCCTGGAGTACACCATGCTGAGGGCCATCCTGGAAGCCGCCCAGATCGAGATTCGTCAGGTTGAGGGATCACAGGAACTGGTATCCCAGCTGGAAACAGGATCCGAGATGGGATCCACGTCATTCATAGGAATGAGCCTTCCCGTCCTGGAAATCTTTAGGCTGGTTGGTGCGGTAGCCGATCGGATACGCCCGTCTTCATCCATGGTGAGAGTGGAACAGGAAAGGAGATGGTGGCCCGCCTCATACACGAAAGGAGTCACCGAAGAGGCGAGTTTGTCTTTGAGAAGCCAGGTGGCGGCCCATATCGGTCCATCCGGACGGCTTTCGAGACAGCGTGCCGACATGCTAAACTGACCGATGTCACGCCGCGCACGTGCACAGACACACCTTCGCTTCGCGTCTGGTGATGAATGGGGCGCCGCTGCGGGCTGTTCAGGAGCTTGGAGGCTGGAAGACTTTGGCTATGGTGCTCCGGTATGCGCATCTGAGCGAAGAACATAAGCGCCAGTCTGTCGAGCTGATTGGCCGGAAGGCCGACGGCGGGATTTGCACTCCTCGAGAAAAGGAGAGACCAGCACGATTCCTCCAAGTGATTGAAAGATAAGTCTATGGGCCGTTAGCTCAATAGGTAGAGCATCTGCCTTTTAACCAGTTGTGATCCATCTTCCTAACCCATTGGGAAAAGGTATTCCCTTAGATTTCAATAACTTACACTAGTCTCTGAGTTCCCCGAAATTCCCCAGGAATCCCCTGGTTTTCCCGTCTATTTCACTACGCTATTCACTACAGTCTGCTTGTGCACGGGGATGAAAGGAGAATGACGCTCACAATGCGCATCGCACCTGCCAGCCGTCCTTTTCTTTCCTATTGAACTCTCTCGGACGTAAAATGATCTAATCAGGGTGATGACTACTCAAAGCCAGCCGAGTAGGAAGTGTGAAACCATTAGCTGCTGCTTGCCCAAACCTATACCGGTACGGAGACCTTTTCTATGCGAGTCTATCTACGAGCATTGAACCTTTTCTTAATGCTGTTTTGGATCCATCTTGCGAACATCAACGCACAGTCGACCTCAGGCGTTACTGCCCCCCAGGTTGCTGTGGGTAGTTCAGGAGGTCTTACTTATACAACCACGCTTGATGTCACTAATCCCCTAGCCCGAGATTGCTTGCTGGCTCTGCGGCTACATCGGGGTGCTACCCTCCAGCCAGATATTCCGATTTTAACCAACGGAATGGATCAAGGCTTTGGGATTACAGATACCATCTCCGCTGGTGAGAAACAACGATACACTCTTACAGCTCCTGCAGGAACGGGCGGGATCTCTGTTTTTGCTGCAACATTTTTTCCACAAAACGGATGTGGAACAATCCAGTTCCAGGCCGCTTATCAAGTCCAAACAGCTGGTGAAACTTCTGAGATCTTCAGCTATCCCTTACCTCTATCTATCCCTCTAGGATCTTGCGCTGTCTCTCCCCTTTCGGTTTCCACAATTCCTTCTCTGGCTGTCGTGGGAAACCCGCCTGACTATACACACGATCTAATCCTTGATCTCACACTTTTCGATGAAGCTGGAGTGCAAGTGGGTCCAACCCAGAGCGTCTCCTACAATGGACAACACCTAGCCCAAGTACTTGACGAATGGCATCCGGAGCAGCCCAATCTCTCAGGACGTTGGCAAGTTTGTCCAAAGCAGGCGACAGCAGTCGATCCTCCTCAATTTCGCCAATTAGTCGATATGCTCTTCCTTGGACAAGATAGCTCCTCATTGCAACTTGCTACTTCGGCTCATACGGTTCGGGGAAGCACCTGCATCGAGGATGAAACCACCCTTTGCTTGAACGAAGGACGCTTTAAGGTCCAAATCGATTGGTTCATTGGAGATTCCGCAACGAAAGGATCAGCGTGGCCTGGAGCAAAGGTATTTGGCCAGGAATTTGGAATTCTTCACTTTGCCAATGACCAGATGTTGGTTCATGTCATGAATGCCTGCACGACCTCTTATGAGAATTTTTGGGTCTTCGCAGCAGCTAACACCAATCAACGCTACAGCCTCACCGTGACTGACACTCGAACTGGAACAGAGAAGACATATTCCAATCCGCTTGGGCAAGCATCATTACCCATTGCTGATACCTCTGCTTTTGCCACCTGCCCCTAAACAGTGTTGTCTTGACTTTGGAATAACCACTGAACGGACCCGTCCTAAATGAGATGAGATCGTAGTGCCTATGACTGAGGCCAGATCTACCAGGCTTCACCCTTCCTTCGCGTTTCTGGAGTCAAATCGCCCAGGCTCATTCGTCCCGAGACCGAGGCTCCATCAAATCTCCTCGATTGACAATCTTTGCCTTCTGGTAATCTCCAACTGATCCAGCCGGGAGCTCACTCGTTTTTCCGAAAAGGCCCGCTCGGCATCGGCAGCACCTAGGCTTTGACTGAGAAAGTAAAATATGAGTGTAATGTCATACAGAGGATGTCTTAGTCGGAGGAGATTGGAAGATGGCGACAGTGCAACTTTCGTTTCGGGTGGATAAGGCAACAAAGGACAACCTGGAAAAACTTGCCAAGGAGCGAGGCATGGGATTGAGCGATCTCGTGCGCGAGGCCCTTGAACTTCGGGCTGGTTTTGACCCTGGGTTCTGGGATCGGGTACAGAGTTTGGTAAATGGTCTCAACGTGCCGTCCTGGATGGTTCTCCAGAACCGGCTCATCAAGATCTTGGCCCAGGAAGCTGCCGAAATTGAGATTTGGGGCCCAAGATATAGACTTTTAGACGAGTTCCGGTTCACCACGGAAGGGGTCGAAACTGGCGAGCAGCTCTTCGATAACTTAAAGAGTGCGGCGACCGAGCTAGAGAGAAGGAAGAGACTGGAACAATTAGAGCGTGGGCTACGCTTAGGAGCACCGTTAACTGAGAACGATAAGGCCTGGTTGCAGGATCAGCTCGAGGAGGGACACTGGAAGGATCGGATCGAGACCCTCCTCAAAACTGGCGACGGCGACTAATGAAAAACACTGCAGGCGAGCTGCTGGATGTTTCGGCAGCCGCCGAATATTTGGGAATCAGCCAGAACTCTGAGGGCCAGAATTGCGCGATTCCAGGTCCCGTACAGGAGGTGGGGCAGCCGGTTATTGTTTCGGCGCCAGGAGCTCGTGGATTACCTTGAACAGTTGACCGGAGTCAGATTGGAAGAAGCCCTGGAGAGAATAAATGACTCAAGTAGAGGCTAGAAGGTTTTTCAAGATAATTATTGAAATTGCGAAGGGTGCAGACCGCAGAACGGAAGAGATGTTGGAATTAGTTTCCAGGCACGAGGAATTGGTTTCCAGACAGGAGGAGCTTCTCCGGCTCACAGAGCGCCAGCGACGGTCTGAGCTGGTGAAGGCCCTGCGCCCCGACGATGGGGAAACGGCGTGGCCGTCGTGAGCCTGGAAACTTACCTGCTTCAATATCTCACCCTGGCCCCCGGGAACGGCTCGCAGCGCATGGCCCACTGCCCGCAAGGTGCCCGACACAGCAACTTCGACAAGGACGCTTCCTGCTCTGTAAACCTCATCGAGGGCCTACTCTTCTGCCATGTCTGCGGGCTATCTGGGAACATCTACGAGGTCGCCGAGACCCTGGGCTGGCCGCCGCCACCGAACGGAGACAGGGAGCCGCAGAGCGGGCTGCCGACCGCCTGGTACGAGCGCCCCATCAAAGCGTTTTACCACTACGAAGATAGGACAGAGAGCACGGTTTACACGGTCTGCCGCGTCGAATATTTCAAGGGTCAGGAACCGAAAAAGGAATTTCCACTGTGGTGCCAGGGCGGCTGGCGCCTGAAGAAGGGCGTCGACAAGATCCCCTACCGCCTGCCTCAGCTGATCGAGGATCAGGATGTTTTTCTGGTCGAGGGAGAGAAGGATGTCGGGACCATCGAGAAAATGGGCCTGACGGCGACAACGTTCGTAGGTGGTGCTGGAAAATGGCGAAACAGCTACGCGGAGCACTTTATTGGGAAGTCCGTTGTGATCTTGCCCGACAACGACGCTCCAGGCCGAGCTCACGCCCAGGCGGTTGCCCAGGGCCTGCGGGACGTCGCCGTTTCCGTTAAGGTGTTCGAGCTGCCAGGCCTGCCTGAAACGGGCGATGTGAGCGACATGGTCGAGGGCTTTGAGGGCCCCGCCGCCGCCGGCGAAGAGCTCAGCCGGCTGGCCGAGCGGGCGGAGCTATGGCAGCTGCCCAGGCCCGGCACGAGGCACCGGCAGCGCTCCAGCTCGAAATCGAGAACCTGAGCGACGTGGGCAACGCTCGGCGGATGGTCCGCGAGCACGGGCGAGATTTGAGGTATGTGGGGCCCTGAGGCTGGCTCGTCTGGGATGGTGGCCGCTGGGCCCGCGACGAGACGGGGGAGGTTGTCCGGAGGGCAAAGGACACCGTTGGAGCGATCTACGCCCAGGCCTCCCTGGTTCACGCCGAGCGCCGCGAGAAGGTCGCTCTTCATGCTCTGAATTCTGAAGCGGCGGCGCGGATTCGCGCCATGATCGAAATGGCCCAGTCGGAGGCTTCGG
>Ga0310121_10002081_pt1 | contig 19488 bp, 15 predicted proteins | sample CB27_Tmax_986_MG_FD_203504 | JGI IMG/M metagenome (GOLD analysis project Ga0310121, IMG submission 203504) | Marine microbial communities from Western Arctic Ocean, Canada - CB27_Tmax_986 | ecosystem: Environmental > Aquatic > Marine > Oceanic | place: Canada: Western Arctic Ocean | collected...
GAGAACGCGGATCGAATTGCTGGCGCGGTGTCGGATTCTCACCCGTTTAGCGACACTCAGTGCGCTCGTGGAACCACTGTCGCACTCCTCGCTTGCGCATTCGGGCTAGTGTTGCTGTTGGCGCAGTGTGAAATAGGTAAGATAGCCGCAATTCGTTACGGACAAATGGCTTACGACGAACGCGATCGAATTCATGAATAATCCGGGCTAAGCCAAAGAAAATGGTTAGCTGCAAAAGTGTCAAAGCCTCCCAGGTGGGAGGGTTAAGCAGGTGTAATTTAATTTGAGAATTGCAGCTGGCCTGGGTTCATGATAGCTTGTGATGGGCCACAACCCGCTTATAATTCACCGGTTCGTGTGGTCATTTAGCGTTAAAGGAAAGATATTGTTGACGGCCGCCCCCTTTCGATTGCTTCTATTTCAGGAACTTGAGCAAGATGCGTGAATGGTTTCGAAACGTGTACGTGGCTATCAGCACGGTTGCCGGTGGGATGTGGGTCACCATGCGGTATTGGCTGATTACGTACAAAGCGGGCCGTGGAACGTTTACAGAGCAGTTTGAATACCCAGAGAAACCAGTGCCGGTGGCGGCACGCTATCGTGGTTTCCACCGATTCGATCTCACCACGTGCATTTCATGTGACCAATGTGTCAAAGCCTGCCCGGTGGATTGCATCTATATTGGCAAGGAGCGGGTTGAAAATGGTAAAGGATTTAAGATAACGGGATATACAATTGATTACTCGAAATGCATGTTTTGTGCATTGTGTGTGGAACCCTGTCCGGTAGATTGCATTTTTATGGGTGCCACGCACGATTTGAGCTGTTATAGTCGAGATGGTTGCATTGTGGACTTCTCTCGATTACCTGTAGAGGTAGCGTGGGGTCGGTCGACGTTGAATCCTTTGGCGGTGTCCCAATCGAAGGTGATCACCGAACCGGTTCACGGCGGACCGAACCAATAACATTCATGCAAGCGGATTAACTGGGCAAGCAATTGAGTTTCCTTTCGAGAGCTGAGGCTATGAGTTTCGACGAAGATCATGCCAATCGTGTCTTCACGGTTGAGGAAGCCAACAGGACATTACCACTCGTACGCGCGATCGTGGCCGATTTGGCCAAGTTGTCATCTCAGGTTGTAGAGCGGCGCCAACGGGTCTCACAACTCTTGGCTGGACGTGAGCCGGAATCGGGCGATCCTTATGCCGACGAACTAGCGGCAGTCCAGCGCCAAGTGGAACATGACTCATCGCGGTTGGGAGAGTACACCAGCGAGCTCAAAGAGCTGGGAGTGATCGCTCGAAACGGCCCCGAGGGACTGGTGGACTTTCCCGCCGTCCTCGATGGCCGCCCCGCTTTTTTGTGCTGGAAATTGGGTGAGTCGGAGGTTCTGTTCTGGCACGATCTCAATGACGGATACATCGACAGGCTGCCACTCACAGCCGATTCCGTATCCGATTCCGTATCCGATTCGACGGGTGGTGACAATTCTTTCGAAGTTTAAGCCCAGCTCTGCGGCAGCTCTCTCAGCGGCCTTGCGACAACGGCCGGTGGATCTAAAATGCCAATTGCCTTGAAGCAATCGACTAACCCTTCTGGCGAGATTGTGAAACTATGACGTCAGCGATTGAAGGTTCAATCGGCATTGCGGCTTACTTAGCATTATTTGCTGGTGTCGGAATTGTCTTCGTCTTTGTCAACTTGCTGGTGGGGCGATTCTTGCGACCGGACAATCCGCACCAGGAAAAGGGTGAGGTCTACGAATGTGGCGAACCCACGATCGGATCCAGTTTCGTCCAATTCGATCTGCGATTCTATGTCGTCGCGTTGATTTTTATTATTTTCGACGTGGAGGTAGCATTCCTTTTTCCGTGGGCCACGGTTTTTGGAAAAGCCACGAATCTAATGCACACCGAATCAATTGTGGCCACGGCCGACGCGGGTTTGGGAGCGGACGTCTCGGCGGTGTATCAGGAGCTTGGAGTACGACATCCGACGTTGGTGGGCGGCGCAAGCGCGGCAAGTCAGGCTGTTCACGATGGAGCCCAGACGCTTTTGGCGTTGGCGACGATCGAGGTGCTGGTCTTCTTTTTGATTCTCTTGATTGCCTACGCCTATGAGTGGCGGTTAGGAGCGTTGGACTGGGTGAGGGCCCTGACTGAAGAACATCGACAGTCGGCTGCCGAGCGGAAAACGCCGGGCTCCGACCAGGCGCGGGAGCCGGTGCTATCCGCCTGAACAACTTTGGCCGAAGTTGCAACTCCATTTTTCCAGCAATAATTCGTAAGCATTCTTGAAGTGGGTGGTTCAATGTCTGGTGAGGACTTTCTGACGCGGATACAGGGTAAGTTTGGGAACGGCGTTGTCTCCACAAACTTAGATGTCATCGATCCATGGATCGTCGTGACCTCCGATGCGCTTCCCGACGTGTGTCGATATCTGCGCGATGAACCCGATCTGCAGTTCAATATGTTGAACTGCATTACCGCGGTTGATTACTTCGAGCCAGACGAAAAAAAAGCGGCCAAAGTAAAATGGGGCGAGCCGCGAATCGAAGTTGTGTACCACTTCTCGAGCATTAGCAAGAAACACACAATTGTGCTCAAGGTGAACTTGCCGCGGTGGAAGGATGATCAGGAGGGGAAGTTGCCGGAATTGCCATCGGTCAGCGGAATCTACAGCACGGCCGATTGGCATGAGCGCGAGGTGTACGATTTGAGTGGCGTGTTCTTTACCGACCACCCAAATCTCATTCGGATTCTCTGTCCGGAGGATTGGGTAGGATACCCGCTGAGAAAGGATTATGAGATGCCATTGGAGTATCACGGCATCCGCGGAAAGTAGCGTTTGGGCGCCGGGGCGATAGACGCCTGAGAACCGAGAACCGAGAACCGAGAACAAACGAAAGTCCCATGGCCACTGTAGACGATCCTCGCGTCGTAGAATTTGACGTCCGCACCGATGAAATGCTGGTCAACATGGGCCCACAGCACCCCAGCACGCATGGCGTGCTACGTCTGGTGTTGAGGACGGACGGGGAGATCGTGTCCGAGGTGACCCCCCACATTGGCTATTTGCATCGTTGTGCCGAAAAAATTGGCGAGAATCTGACGCCACGCCAGTGGATTCCCTACACCGACAGGATGGATTATCTGGCCGGTATGAATATGAATCTTGGCTGGTCGATGTGCGTCGAGAAGCTGCTTGAGCACCAGTTGCCCGAAAAGGGGCGGCATTTGCGTGTGATCATTGCCGAGTTGGGACGTATCGCCAGCCATTTGGTAGGGATGGGAGCCTACGGTTTGGACCTGGGTACATTCAGCCCATTCCTGTACGCCTTTCGTGAGCGGGAAAAAATCCTCGATCTATTCGAGGAAGCTTGTGGTGCTCGTTTGACCTACAGCTACCTGACTCCCGGTGGTGCCACGGCTGACCTTCCTAAAGGTTGGTTGCAGAAATGCGAAGAGTTTCTGACCGGGCTGGAACCGATTATCACGGAATACCACACACTTTTGACCAGCAACGCAATTTTCATCAAGCGTACTTGCAACATTGGTATTCTGTCACCGGAAATGGCGATTGATTACGGATGCACTGGTCCCGTCCTTCGTGGCAGTGGCGTCGACTACGATCTTCGCCGAGATGGTGAGGAGTATTACACTTCAATGTACGACGGCTACGCATTTGAGGTGATTTGCGAGCGAGATGGACACTATCCCAAGGATCACGATTACCCGCCGGTACCCTCCGACGCGGTTCTGGGTGACTGTTGGCACCGGTTCTATGTGCGAATGCTGGAGGTGATGCAAGCGATTGATTTGTGTCGCCAGGCGATGGATCGCTACAGCACCAGTGAAGGGAGCTGGGGCGAACCGATCAAGCTGGCGCAAAAACTTCCGCCGGGCGAGGTCTACCTCGAAACCGAAGCTCCCCGTGGCCAGATGGGTTTTTATATGGTCAGCGACGGAAGTTCGATTCCGTGGCGGGTCCGGGCGCGAAGCAGCTGTTTCTGCAACCTTTCGGTCAGTCATGAGATTTGCCGAGGCGCTCCGATCGCGGATATCCCAGCGGTTGTTGGGTCGTTGGACATCGTGATGGGTGAGATTGATCGGTGAGAGAGCTGCGGGGTACTTGAAACCTCAACAGGGGCTGTACGCCGGAATGACTTTGTGCCATATTTCACGATCTTCTTAGACGTATTATGGGACCGGTGTGGTAGCGCACGGAGTGGCCAGCCACACCCGATTGAGATGCCGCTTTCTTTGAATTGCGGCAGACCACAAGCTAAATCAGGAAGAGCGAGTCGGTGGCCGAATTTTTTCACTCGCAATGGGGATTCCCCATCAGTCTAGCGCATGTGCTTGTAGCGCTGATCCATTGCTTTTTGCTGATCAATGTGATTGCCGGTGGTGCGCTGGTTTTTATCTGGATGGAGCGCAAGATCTCCGGACGGATTCAGGATCGGCTGGGGCCAACTCGAGTCGGTGGCAAATTCGGATGGCTGCAAACCTTGGCGGATGGCATTAAGCTCATTGCCAAAGAAGACATTATGCCTGACAGTGCTGATCCGGTGCTGTTCCGTTTCGCACCCTATATCAGTTTCGCCGCCAGTTTCTCGGCGTTATTGGCGCTGCCCTTTGCTTCTGGATGGGTGGGCCAACACTTAAACACGGCCGTTTTCTTTGTGTTGGCGATTCTCGGTGTGGAAGTGTTCGGCGTGATTCTGGCTGGATATGCATCGGGATCAAAGTGGTCGTTGTTTGGAGGCATGCGCGAGGCAGCTCAAGTTGTCAGCTACGAAGTTCCGCTTGGATTGTGTGTGCTGATTCCCGTGATGATCTGCGGCACGATGAATTTGGTTACGATTGCCAACATGCAGCGTGGGTTGTTCACGAATTGGCTGATTTTTCATGACCCTTTCACTTTCATTGTGTTTTGGGTTTATTTCACTTGTGCGATGGCCAGCGTCAATCGGGCGCCTTTCGATTTGGCGGAGGCGGAGAGTGAGTTGGTTGCCGGTTTCCACACGGAATACTCCGGATTGCGTTGGAGTATTTTCTTCATGGCTGAATACGGATCCATGTTTTTGGTCAGTGGGCTGGCGGCGATACTTTTCTTTGGCGGTTGGCACGGCCCGCTTCCCGTGTTTGAAATGATTGGGTGGGCCTACGAGCCAGGCGAATCGACTTGGCATTTCACAGGATATCTGGCGAACCTGGCTGGTTGCGCGAATTTCCTTTTCAAGGGGGTCGTGGGCGTGACCGTGATGATGTGGGTACGCTGGACACTGCCGCGACTGCGTATCGATCAGGTTATCGCGATGTGTTGGAAGTACTGTGTCCCGATCGCCGCCGTTTGTTTCCTTGGGGTGTTGGGCTGGCAGTATTTCCAGCTGCCCACGCCGGGTTCCAATGATCCAGCGGTCATTCGCGAGCACTGGGCCCAGCCAAGCCAGGGAGAAGCGGCTGATGCTGGGGGCGATCGTCCAGCCGTATCGGGCATGGATCCCTGGCCGGCGGACGGAAAAACGCAGACGAATCGATTGGTGGAGGGCGCGTGATGTTACTGTGGGGCGCAATCAATTGGCATTCGTTCTTTTTCCTGTTGTTCTCGTTGATAGCCTGCGCTGCGGCGATGGGAGTTCTTTTCTCGGGCAACGTTGTGCGAATGGCAGCCCACTTGATCGTCTCTCTGGCGGCGACCGCTGGGTTGTTTTTCTTGGCTGGCGCTGAATTCGTAGGCGTTATGCAGATCATGATTTACGTCGGCGGAACGTTGGTCCTGTTGATCTTTGGAGTCATGCTGACGGCGCAGGCGACGTTTGTATCGATGAAGACCAGGGCAGGGGAGTGGGTCGTCGCGGCAATTGTTGGTGGGACTTTGTTCTTTTTATTGGCCCAGGCGGCCTTCAGCGTAGACCAATGGCGCACACCGCGCGCTGACCAGGCCGACCTCGCCGCTGGTGTGTCCAAATCGTCCGCGCCGTTGGGACTGGGACTGCTAGGGGTGCGAGTTGACAAATTGGACCAAACCGACGATCGGATACGGGGTGGTATGTCTGGCTATTTGCTGCCGTTTGAAATTGTGTCGATGCACTTGTTGGTCGTGCTGATTGGTGCCGCGTATTTGGCGCGGAGCAAGAAGCGGGCGGCCGTGGGCCAGGGCTGACGAATTTGGAATTTCCACTATGAATCCGTTAACAAATCCTGTGGGCGTATCGCACTTTCTGCTCGTCGGAGCCGTCTTGTTCGTCACCGGGGTGGTGTGCATGGCCACCAAAAGAAATACCTTGGGCGTATTGATGGGAATCGAATTGGTGCTCAATGGTGCCAATGTGAATTTTGTGGCTTTTGGTAGCAGCTATTTGCGAGAGCAGTCGTTGGGGTTGGATGGGCAATTCATTGCCCTGTTTGTCATCGTTTTGGCAGCGGCCGAGGCGGCCGTGGCGCTGGCAATCGCGCTGAATTTTTACAATAACCATGCCACCATTGACGTGGATAAAGCGGACGAATTAAAGGGCTAACCGGAAAGCTATGGAGTACTTGCCTGCATTTCTGGGTTTCGCGGTGTTATTGCCGCTGATCTCCTTCGCGGTGATCCTGGTGCTTGGACCGCGCATGGGCAAGGCTGGAGCGTTGGCGGCCTACGTTGCTACCGGAGCCATCGCCGGAGGTTTCCTGCTTTCGATTATTAGCCTCCTATTTATCTGGATCCCTCACCATTGGCCTTCATCCGAGGGACATCATGGTGAACATGACAGCGTCGCCCATGTGGACCAGCACGGTGAACACGACGATGGTGACCGTGATGAGCATGGCAGTGATGATCACGATGGCGATGATCACGATGATGGGTCCAGCCATGCGGGGGCAGCCCGTGCAGACGACGGGCATCATGACGACGGCCATCACGCCGGCGGGTCGGACCACGCCGAGTCGGGAGTCCCAGCCATTACAGGCGATTGGTATGTGCTGGGACGGTTTGGACCGCTCCGGCTGACCATCGGGTACTACATCGACTCGCTGACCATCTGCATGTTTTGCATGGTGACGTTGATCGCCACCTGTATTCACTTTTACGCGATGGGTTACATGCACGACGAGTTGCATGATTTTACCGATCCCGAAGTCACACTTACTGATGGCTCGCAACTGACTCGCCCCGGCCGATACCACCGATTCTTCCAATCGATGTCGCTGTTTTGTTTCAGCATGCTGGGTTTGGTTGTGGCGGGCAATATCGCCATGACGTTCGTGTTCTGGGAGTTGGTGGGCATCTGTTCCTACTTCCTGATTGGCTTTTACGTCGAGCGTCCTAGCGCTTCGACGGCTGCCAACAAGGCCTTCATAGTCAATCGTGTCGGTGACTTTGGCATGATCATCGGACTGATGGCGCTGTGGGCCAGTTTGGGCACATTTGCTTTTGGTGATATCGATGGCGAGCCCGGTATTTTTAGTCAGGTTCGGCCGGCGGCTGCGGAGCACGCGTTGGTGGTGCCCGAGGGAATGGTGATCAGCGCTGCTAAGGAGCAAGTCGGTCAGTTAGTGCGTGAAATGCCCGCTGGAACCTCGCCGGAAGAGATGCAGGCCGCGGTTGCTGCCCACGTGGGTCAATGGCGAGATCCGGAGGTGTCGGGCGTCGATGGCGGATACGGCTATTGGCTACTGGTCATCGCTGGCGTGGGGATTTTTTGCGGGTGTGTTGGCAAGAGTGCCCAATTTCCGCTGCACGTTTGGTTGCCGGATGCGATGGAGGGACCGACTCCCGTTTCGGCACTGGTTCACTCGGCGACGATGGTCGCGGCAGGCGTCTTTCTGGTCGTTCGCTTTTTCCCGGTCTTTGCGCCTGAAGTTTTGTTGGTGATTGCGATCACTGGTTGCATCACGTTATTTCTGGCGGCGACGATTGCCATTACCGCGACGGATATTAAACGCGTGCTGGCTTATTCAACGGTCAGCCAATTGGGTTACATGATGATGGCGCTGGGTGTAGGTGGATGGTTGGCGGGAGTCCTGCACCTGTTCACGCACGCGTTTTTCAAGAGCCTCTTATTCATGTGTTCGGGTTCCGTCATTCACGGCGTCCACACGAATGAAATGCCATTAATGGGCGGGTTGCGGAAAAAGATGCCCTACACGGCGTATACGATGCTGATCGGTTGTTTGGCGATCTCGGGTGCAGGGATACCTTTATTGATTGGGTTCAGTGGTTATCACTCGAAAGATGCAATCCTCGAGCAGGCGTTGTTGTTTCAGAACACGAACCCCGGTTTGGGAACGTTTTTCTTCTTCGCAGCCGCCGGTGGAGCGGCCATTACGGCCTTCTACATGTTTCGTTTGTGGTATCTGACATTCGCTGGCGAACCGCGGGACCAGCATCGTTACGATCATGCGCATGAGTCACCACCGGTAATGTATCGGCCCTTGTTGGTGCTTTCGGTATTTGCGATTGCCGTCGCCTGGCCGATACCTGGGCCCAGTCTCATAAATTTGCTCGAGCAGTCTCGTCCAGCGGGGACGTTAGCAGGTGCTCAGGGCGTTTTGGTCGACATGGTTTGGCCTAACGAGCACGACAGTCACGAGGACCCCATCAGGATCCCAGCGACCTTGATTGCGTTTTCCACGGCGTTGGGCGGATTCTTGCTGGCGACGGTCATGTATTGCTGGAAATGGTTGGATGCCGCAGAGGTGAGTCGGCAATTTTCGCCGATTCACCGGTTCTTGTTGAACAAATGGTGGTTCGACGAACTTTACGAGGTTATTTTTATCCGTCCGACATTGTGGTTTTCAAATCTCTTTGCGGCGCTGGACAGGCGGTGGATCGACGGACTCGTCGATGGTCTGGCACGTTTGGTTCTGCGCATTTCATCTGTTTGGGAGTATGTGGCGGATCAGATTATCGTCGACGGATTCGTGGACAAAATGGCGGCAACGACGTACGCGATGGGATTGTCATTAAGGCGTGTTCAATCGGGAAGCTTGCGAACTTATGTGGTCTCGATTGTGATTGGAATGGTGGTTTTGTTTGTGCTTGTCAGCTGGGGCTATACCTGGGCTTTGTGATACTAGTAGACGGAAGATTGATGAAGACATGAGTAATCCGCACGTTGGTTTGTTGAGTTTCATCGTATTCGTACCGGCGTTAGGCGCCGCGGCGCTGGCCTTTTTTCCAAAGGGCAAGGACGAAGCGATCCGCTTATTCACGTTGGCCACCACGATTGTGGTTCTGGTTCCCGTACTGTGGATCGCGTTGCCAAACAATGGCCAGTCATTCGACATTGCGGCTGCGTCGATGCAGAAGGTGTTCGCCTTGGAGTGGATTCCGTCTTTCGACATCCAGTACTTTATGGGAATGGACGGGATCAGTTTTCCTTTAGTTGTCTTGACCGCAGTGATCTGTGTTATGGCAATGCTGGCCAGTTGGTCGATCACGAAGTACGTCAAAGCGTACTGCATTTTGTTTCTGCTGCTGGAAACGGGCATGTTAGGCGTCTTCATGGCATTGGACTTTTTCCTGTTCTATGTCTTCTGGGAGGTCATGCTGCTGCCGATGTATTTTCTCATCGGCATTTGGGGTGGGTCGCGCAAGGAATACGCGGCGATCAAGTTCTTCCTCTATACCTTGGTTGGTAGTGTGCTGATGTTGATTGCGATCTTGATGCTTTATTTTTCCAGCGATCTGGCTAGTTTGACTCCTGAACAATTAGTCGAAGCACGCGCGGACCATCTGCCAGCGGACGCGGACGACGTGTTGAAGTTGGCGGCGGCTCAGGATCTGATTGATCAAGTCAACTCGGGTGAAGTCTCGGGGCATACGTTTAATATTTTGGCGCTTGCTCAGATGGGCCAGCATACCGAGCTGTTCGATGCACCGATTTTGGGCTGCAGCCTGCAGCACTGGGCGTTTGTCTTGTTGTTTATCGGATTCATTATTAAGGTTCCTTCCGTTCCATTTCACACCTGGTTGCCTGATGCCCATGTGGAGGCACCAACGCCGATTTCGATGATCCTGGCCGGTGTTCTCTTGAAGATGGGAGGCTACGGAATCATACGGATTTGCTATCCGATTTGTCCGCATGGTGGCTACGACTTCGCCTATGTTGTTTGTTTGATTGGCGTGGTGAGCATGGTTTATGGTGCCCTTGCCGCTATGGCGCAGACTGACTTCAAACGGTTGGTGGCCTACAGTTCGGTCAGCCACATGGGATACGTGGTACTCGGATTGGGCGTTTGGTCCGCGACGGCCGAGAACTTGTACAACCCGTACTACTGGAACATGGGCATCAAAGGTGCGATGTTCCAGATGATTGGCCACGGGGTCAGTTCGGCCGGTATGTTCTTTATGGTCGGAGTCGTTTACGACCGCGTGCATCACCGCAATCTAAATGAGTTTGGTGGTTTGTACGGGCGCATGCCGCTGTACACGGCATTGGCGATCGGGTTGTTTTTCGCTGGATTGGGGTTGCCCGGTTTGTGCGGCTTCATTGGTGAGGTGTTCGTCGTCTTGTCCGTCTGGAAGTTCAGCTACCTGCTTGCCGTGATCTCAGCCTCCGTTGTCATCTTGACTGCCGGTTACATTTTGTGGGCTGTCCAACGTGTCTATCTTGGCGCGGAGTACAAAGGTCCGCACGAAGAGGCGCTGGTACCGATCAACTTACGGGAATTGACAGTGGCCGCGACTTTGTTTGTGCTGGCAATCTGGTTTGGCGTCTACCCAAATACGGTTTTACGCTACATGGACTCGACGATTGACCAACAGGTCATTGAGTTGACTGAATGGACTCGTGATGTAAAAGCGGTTGAAGAGGAGGCTGCCACAGAAGCGGTTGAGACGGCAAAGGACCGGGATGCGCCGGGATTACATGACCGTGTTGAGATAAAACACGGTGAGGGAACGAGTGCGGCCGAATGGACGGAACTCTCGGTCCACACCAACTCGGTCAAGGAAGATTTGCACGCATTTTGGATTGGGCCGTAGAGAGATAGAACATCGTGGAACTCCACCAGCTAGTTGCTGAATCAATTGCCGATACCAAGGCATCGCTATGGCCGGCGTTCGGTCCGGAGCTGATATTGTGCGCCACGATCCTCGTGATGTTGCTGGTGAAATTGATACCGGGCTTGCGCAAGCTTGATGCTTTCCTCATTGTACTAATTGGCAGTCTGGCGGCCTTGTACTTCGCTTTTCCACTTAAGCATTTCGGTTCCTCAGATCCGCTGCCAAGGTACGAGTTGTTTACGGGAATGTTGGTTTACGACGCGTTCACAGTTTACATGCGCGCGTTTCTGGTCTTTTTCGCCGTATTGTTTGCCCTCTTCACTCGTATCTCGGGAATTCCGGATCGGGCAGACGCCGTCGATTTCTACTGCATGGTGCTCGGAGCCATCGTCGGGATGTGTTTGATGGTATCGGCCAATCATTTGCTTGTGGTGTTTTTGGCAGTGGAAATGGCCAGTGTGCCGTCGTACGCGCTGGCCGCGATGCTCAAAGGGCGTCGCGAGAGTAGTGAAGCGGCGCTGAAATATTCGATTTACGGTGCAGGTGCCGCCGGCGTGATGCTATACGGAATCAGCCTGCTGGCTGGCATTTTGGGCTCGGCCCATTTTCCCACAATGGCTGCAGAGCTGTCGCAGCGATTACCCGAGTTGTCGCCGCAGGAGACCATGGTGCTGGTGTTGGGCGGATTGATGACGACGGTCGGTTTGGCGTTTAAACTGTCGGCGGTGCCTTTTCACTTTTGGTGTCCGGATGTATTTGAAGGTGCCAGTGCCGAAGTGAATGCATTTCTGTCTGTGGCTTCCAAAGGTGCTGCCTTGGCATTGTTGGTCCGGGTCAGCCTTGGATTGGGGATGACGCACGCCGAGGTGGCGGGTCCGCCCACGCCAGAAATTCAGACCCAGCACGCCATCAGCACTGCATCGGGGGCTTTGGCCGCGCCCGAAGCTGCGTTGATGGCCGTTGCTGACGAGTCGTTGGTATCGTCGGACGCCGATCATGTGGACACGTTCACCTTTCGTGACTCCGGTACCGACGTGCGCCACTTTATTGGATTGGTCATTGCCTTGCTCGCGGCGGTCACTTGCACATTTGGAAATCTCGCGGCGTATGGCCAAACGAACATCAAACGTCTGTTGGCTTATTCAACCATTGCTCACGCCGGTTACATGATGCTGCCGATTCCTGCTGCTTTGGAGCTGGCGGGCGTTGATCCGCCGGCGGCGAAAGCCGCCATTGCATCTTTGGCACTGTACATGGGCATATACCTTTTCATGAATTTAGGTGCGTTTGCGATCGTCGCGTTTCTGCGCAATACGCTGGGATCGGAAGAGATTGCGGACTACAGTGGATTGGTTCGGCAGAGTCCGGGCGTGGCGATTTGTTTAGCGACGATTTTGTTTAGTCTGGTTGGGATACCGCCGTTAGCTGGGTTTGTCGGCAAATTCGCCATTTTTGCCTCCTTGGCTGAGGGGTATGTTTCGACCGGTCAGGTCTATTTGATAGTGCTGCTGATTCTGGGCGGTTTGAACACCGTCATTAGCTTGTTTTATTATCTCCGCGTGATCAAAGTCATGACGTTCGAGTCGGGTGAGGATCGCGCTCCAGCTACGCCCTACCGAATGCTTTCTTCATTAGCCGGACTCTACACGGCCTTGGTCACGGCGCCGCTGATTCTGTTGTTCGTCAGTTGGGAATCGCTCAATAATTGGGCGCAAGCTGCCATGCAGAATCTTTTTTAATGGGTGATGGCAAGAGAACACGATGAATTCAGTTGACTCCACCACCGTTCTGAACGGGCTGATCGCCATGCACAATCGGACTTTGCCGATGTATCTGGCCAATGCGACTCGCGCCTGGTATTCAGAGAACGATACCCATGCGCGAGAGGTATTGGATGCGATCGCCGCTGACCAGCAGGCGACAGTAGAGCGGCTCGGCCAACTTGTTATGCGGGAAGGCAGGCCGGTGGAAATGGGAGGCTTCCCTATCCAGTTCACTTCGCTACATGATTTGTCTTTGGATTATCTGATCAAAAAATCGATCGAATTGCAGCAACGCGATATTTCATTGATTGAAACCGCCATCCATTCCTTAGAGGACGGATCGGATGAACAGGCGCTGGGCGAAGAAGCACTGGGCGCTGCCAAGGGCCACCTGGAGTCTTTGAACGAGTTGTCTTTGAACAACACGTAAACGAGTGCCTGTGGAATTGCTCTCCGTGATCGACACGCATGCTCATCTGGATGATGAGCAATTCGACGACATTCGTGACGACGTCATCTCGCGCGCCAAGGAGGCCGGTCTGGTTCGAATTGTATCCGTCGGCACGACTGCTGGTTCGAGCCAAAAGACGGTGCAAATAGCACGTCAATTCGACATTATTTCAGCCGCAGTGGGAATCCAGCCGAATTATTGCGCTGAGGCTAAGGCTAGTGATTGGGATCTTGTACGACAGCTGGCTGGAGGTCCAACTGTGGTGGCGCTAGGTGAAACCGGGTTGGATCGATACTGGGATCATGCACCTTTTGAGCTTCAGCAGGAATTCTTTGACCGCCACCTGAGGCTTTCTCAGTCGTCGGGATTGCCTTTTATCGTACACATGCGGGATTGCAGCGACGATATCTTGGTGATGCTACGTGAGGCACACGGCAGGGGCCCCCTTAAGGGCGTCATGCATTCGTTCACTGGTGATAGCGCCATGGCCAGTGAGTGCCTCGACTTGGGTATGTACATCAGCTTTGCCGGCATGGTGACCTACAAGAAGTCAGACGATTTGCGCGATGTGGCTGCCTCGATTCCCCAGGATCGAATCTTGGTCGAAACGGATTCACCCTATCTTCCGCCCCATCCTCGCCGAGGAGTTCGGCCGAATGAACCAGGATTGGTCGTTCACACTTTGGAATGTTTGGCCGAATGTCGGGGGGTGTCCGTATCCGAACTTGGTACGACGACGACCGAAAATGCTCGACGATTGTTTGATCGCCTGCCGTAGAGTGTCAAAAAAAGGTTCCTGTCCGACCGCCCGGTGACGCCGGAAAAACAGACGGACGACGGGGCGCAATCTTGAAAAAAAGTGGGCTATTGGCTAGGTTGAAGGGGTGTTAGGGATTGAAAACACTTTCAGTATGAGCCCCAAAGCGGATCCATCGATGACACGACCTGCACGCCTATCAATCATCACGGCTACCGTGATGGTGATCACAGCCACGGTCTGCGATGCGTCTGAACCGGCGGCGGAACAAATCAATTTATTCGAGAAAAAGGTACGTCCGCTGTTGGCCAAGCATTGTTTCGAGTGCCACACGGGCGATACCGTCGAAAACGATTTGCAATTGGATTCGCTGGCCGCGATGCTCCGAGGTGGATTGCGAGGTGCTGCCATCGTGCCGGGGAAGCCGGACGAAAGCCTGTTGGTCAGCGCGATTCGTCACGGCGAGATTCTCAAGATGCCGCCGAAACGAAAGCTGGCAGCGCGCGAGATCGCCGTGATCGAGGCATGGGTGAAGATGGGCGCGCCGTGGCCCAACGCCAAGCCGCTGGCAGAGACCGCTGAACACCCGGAAAACGATGCCGTGCTGTTCACCGACGAGCAGAAGTCGTTTTGGGCTTTTCAATGTCCTGTCGAGCCGTTGCGGCCGAGAGTGTCGGATGGGCAGTGGTCTGAATCGGCAATCGACGATTTTATATTGCACGAGCTGGACGAGGCAGGGTTGAGCACGGCCCCGCCAACCGACAAACGGACGCTGATTCGCCGCGCGAAATTTGATCTGGTCGGCCTGCCGCCGACGCCAGACGAGGTTGACGCGTTTCTCGCTGACCAGTCACCCCAAGCCTTCGCCAAGGTCGTCGACCGCATGCTTGGTTCGCCGCTCTATGGCGAGCGGTGGGGGCGACGTTGGCTGGACGTGGCCCGCTACGCCGACTCGAATGGCCTCGACGAAAACCTGGCTTATGCCAACGCTTACCACTTCCGCGACTACGTGATTGCCTGCTTCAACAAAGACAAGCCGTACAACCAATTCATCCAGGAGCAGATTGCTGGCGATCTGTTGCCCGCGACTGATGACCCACAAGCGGCGACCGAGCGAGTCGCTGCCACAGGCTTTCTTTCGCTCGGGGCCAAGATGTTGGCCGAAGACGACCCCGTCAAGATGCAGATGGATATCATCGACGAGCAGGTGGACACGGTAGGCCGCGCTTTCATGGGTCTGTCACTCGGCTGTGCCCGTTGCCATGACCACAAGTTCGACCCGATTTCCACAGCCGACTACTATTCGCTGGCGGGTATCTTCAAAAGCACGAAGACGATGGAGCACTTCAAGGTGGTCGCGCGGTGGCAGGAACGCCCGCTGGCGCCCCCCGAGGTGATCCTGTCCCGCGATGAGCATGAGCAGCAAATTGTCTCCAAGCAGGCCGAAATCGACGCCGCCAAATCGGAGGCCACCGCAGCGATCGTGGACCATGCGCGGCAACATGTCGGCGAATATTTGCTGGCGGCCCATGAATTGTTGCAGCGAGAAGAGATGGTGCGGACAGCTACGGTCTTGGGCAACATTCCGGAGGCAACTTCAAAGCCTGGCGTGACGCTAATCGAGGCAGAAGACTTCGCGCGGGGAAACGTGAGCAAGGATTTCTCGACGTTCGGGGAGTCGATTGGTGTGTTGGTCGACAAGGGCGAACGTCCCAACTTTGTCGAGTACGACGTGGAAATGGAGGACGCAGGCCTTGTCCAACTCGAATTTCGCTATTCCGCTGGTGACTTGCGGCCTTGCAAGCTGGTGATCAACGGCGAGCTGGTTCGGCGCGACGCGGCGGGTGAACTGACGGGCGGTTTTTATCCCGAACATCAAAAGTGGATGGTCCAGGGCTTCTTGGAGCTTAAGGCCGGCAAGAACATCATTCGTCTGGAACACCCGCTATATTTCCCGCACATTGACAAGCTGCTGATCGCCAACGCACCCGACAACGTGCGCGAGTTGGCGAGGTTTGAGCCGCTGTCGGATTACGAGCCCTTTACCGAGTTAGTGCGGCAGTGGTTTGACTACTTGGAGCGAACCAAGCCGAATGAGGATTCGGTCTTCGCCGTCTGGCACGCCTTCGTAGCCGGCAGTGATTTGCCAGCCAATTCGTCGGCGTCGGCTGTCGAATTGCTAAAGGACACCTCGCCGCCGACAACGCGAGATCTGGCTATCCGCTACCAAGAAGTGTTTGCTCATGCAAGCGACTCACACCCTCCAAACGGGACTGATGAGCCCGACCGCCACGATCCTCTCGATTCGTTTCGCAAAGTGCTTGACGACCCTAAAGGGCCATTCGCCAAACCCGAATCGATCGAGGCTCACTTTGCGGCCGACGCAGTGGCTAGTCTCAAGCAACTGCGCGACGAAAAGAAACAGCTCGGTGATTCACTGCCTATATTGCCAGAGACGATGGCGGTCATTGACGGCACGATTGAGGATATTCGCATTCACATTCGCGGCAGCCACTTGACTCAGGCGGACATCGTCCTGCGGCGACTACCCCGTATTCTGGCAGGCGAGGATCAAGTTCCAATTGGTGACACTCAGAGCGGCCGTCTGCAGCTTGCAAATTGGATCGCCAGTGCCAGCCACCCGCTGACCGCACGCGTAATGGTCAACCGCATTTGGCAGGGCCATTTTGGCGAGGGATTGGTTCGCACGCCGGACAATTTTGGCCGGCTCGGCGAGCGGCCGACGCACCCCGAACTGTTGGATTGGTTGGCCCTCCGGTTCGTCGAATCAGGCTGGTCGCTCAAAGCCATGCACCGATTGATCATGCTATCGTCGACCTACCAAATGAGCACGGCTTGGAACGAGCGAGCCGCGGAGGCCGATCCCGATAACAAGCTTTGGTGGCGGATGAATCGGCGGCGGCTCGAAGCGGAAGCAATTCGTGATTCCGTGTTGGCAATGGGCGGTTCCCTTGACCTGTCGATGGGCGGCACGATACTGCCGACCGCTAACCGCGAGTACGTAACCAGCACGACTAGCGTCGATCCGGTCGCCTATCAACCGAAGCGGCGCTCCGTCTACCTGCCCGTCATTCGTAGCGCCCTGTACGACGTCTTTCAGGCGTTTGACTTCGCCGATCCGAGCATGTTGAACGGCCAGCGCCAATCGACGACGGTTGCCGCCCAGGCACTGTTCATGATGAACAGCCGAATCGTCTCCGAACAAACCCGCGCTCTGGCAGTAAGATTGCTGGGGGATGAAAACCTTGACGACGCGGGAAGAATCCAGCAGACGTACTTGCAGGCACTCTCTCGGCCGCCGAGCGATCGCGAGATCTCCCGCGGATTCGCCTATTTGGACCAATATCTTGCAGCGTTGACGGAAACGGCGGCCGGGTCCAACACCCGGCTACTGGCGTGGCAAAGCTTGTGCCGAGCCATAATCGCGACGAACGAGTTTATTTATGTAGAATGAAGTCCAGAGATGACTACGTTCTGCAGCCAATTCGATCCCGTTTTCAACCGCCGCGACATGCTGCGCAAGTGTGGCGCTGGATTTGGCAGTTTGGCGTTGGCGTCGTTGATGTCCGACGAATCATTCGCCAGTTCCTTGTCGGTCAAGGCGCCACTCTTCGCGCCACGGGCCAAACAGGTCATCTTCCTGTTTATGCACGGTGGCCCGTCGCAGGTGGACACATTCGATTACAAGCCGCTGTTGGAGCGAGACGACGGCAAGCCCGTACCGTTCGCCAAGCCGCGGGTTGTCTCCGGTGCGACGGGCAATCTTCTCAAGTCGCCCTGGAAGTTTCATCAGTACGGTGAATGTGGCGCCTGGGTCAGCGATCTCTTCCCACAGGTTGGCAAGTGCGTCGACGACCTGTGCGTTATCAACTCGATGCACGGGTCAAATTCTCGGCACGGCGGGGCGCTGCTCGAATTACACACTGGCAGCGACACGTTCGTCCGGCCCAGCATGGGGTCTTGGATCACGTACGGCCTGGGCACCGAAAATCAGGATTTGCCCGGCTACATCACAATGTGTCCGACGCTGACACACGGCGGAGTGAACGCCTACAGTTCCGCATTTCTGCCCGCCGACTATGCCGGCACACCGATCGGCAACGCCAGCATCCCATCCGACCAAGCGACGATTCCCTTTATCAAAAACGCCGATGACACTCCGGTTGATCTGCAACGCATCGAACTCGATCTGCTGCGTGAAATGAACCGCGACCGGCTTGCTCACACGGGTCCCGATGCGGATTTGGAAGCGAGAATTCATTCGTTTGAGTTGGCATTCCGCATGCAACGAACCGCGCCGCAGTTGCAAGACATCAGCGACGAGACGCAGGCCACGCTAAACATGTACGGTCTCGACAACCAAGCGACTCGCAATTTCGGCCGCCAATGCCTGATGGCCAGGCGTTTCGCCGAACGGGGCGTACGATTCATCCAATGTACGCACAGCTACAAATGGGACCAGCATAGTGATCTGAAGAGAGGCCACTCGATCAATGCCATGGAAGTCGACCAGCCGATTGCGGCGCTGCTAGTCGACTTGAAAAATCGTGGGCTGCTCGACGAGACGCTCGTATTGTGGGGTGGCGAATTCGGCCGCACGCCGGTCGGCCAAGGTGGCGACGGGCGAGATCACAGTCCCCAGGGATATACAATGTGGATGGCCGGTGGTGGCGTGAAGGGGGGCATCCGTTATGGAAAAACCGACGAGTACGGCTATTACGCCGTCGAAGACAAAGTGCATCTCCACGACCTGCACGCCACGATCCTGCACCTGCTCGGCCTGGACCATACGCAGTTGACGTACAAGTATGGCGGCCGCGATTTTCGACTGACCGACATCTACGGTGAAGTCGTCCATGACATCGTGACGTGAAATTCTTATTCAAGGTAGACAATCAGAGCCGGATATTCTAAGACTATTGAATTGGAGCAAACAACGGCTACAATTCGACTTTCAGCGACTAACAAATAGCGAGAAACGGAAAACCAAATGGTCAAGACGGCAAGCACCATGTTACCTCTTGGTAGTCAGGCACCTAATTTTTCTTTGGTCAGCGCCAGCGGCCAGACGATTAGTTTAAGTGACTTTGACGAGGCACCGGCTTTGTTGGTGATGTTCATGTGCAATCACTGCCCGTTCGTGGTTCATGTCGCCCCAGAATTGGCGCGACTGACGCAGAAGTATCAAGAGAAAGGGGTCGCGATCGTCGGCATCAACTCTAACGACGTCGGCAACCATCCTCAGGATTCGCCCGAAAAAATGGTGCACGAGGTGGAATCGCGGGGCTATACGTTCCAATATTTGTTTGATGAAGATCAATCCGTGGCGGAAGCGTATCAGGCGGCTTGCACACCGGATTTCTTTGTTTTCAATGCCGACAAAGAACTAGTTTACCGAGGGCAAATGGACTCCAGCCGGCCAGAATCGGGCATTCCGGTGACTGGCGAGGATTTGAGGTCCGCGCTGGATGCTGTTTTGGCCGGGAAGCCAGTGTCGG
>Ga0310121_10002082_pt1 | contig 19487 bp, 24 predicted proteins | sample CB27_Tmax_986_MG_FD_203504 | JGI IMG/M metagenome (GOLD analysis project Ga0310121, IMG submission 203504) | Marine microbial communities from Western Arctic Ocean, Canada - CB27_Tmax_986 | ecosystem: Environmental > Aquatic > Marine > Oceanic | place: Canada: Western Arctic Ocean | collected...
GAAGGAAAGAAAACAATAGACAATGCTATAGGTGTAAAGTTTCATGAAGATAAACCAATAGATGCTTTTAACTATAGATTTATGCAATTGGAAAAATATCAAGATCTTAATTATGCACAGCAATATCTTGATTTAGTTACTAAAGCAAAAAATATAGATGAGTCCTTTAATAAAGGTATGCATGGTCATTATAGTACTGAATTCTCTGAAGCAATAATGAAAAATTTGTATAAGTTAATGGCGTATAAAGACGAATATGAAATTGCGCGTATTTGGGATAATACTATGAATGGGTTTAATAATAGTTTCTTTGAAATTAAAGGAGTTAATTTTCATATGAGTTTGCCGTGGCAACGCAAGTCAAAGGGTAAAACTAGATTACCAGGTGTTACAAAAAAGTTTTTTAGTGTATTAAAGCATGGTAAAGCATTGCGTGGTACAACGTTTGACCCAATGGGATATTCATATGAAAGGAAACTTGAAAGGAAAATAAGAGATCATTATATTAGTTTAATTAAAGAGTGGATTGACAGTGTAAATACAGTTAACTATAATAGTATTGTTGAATTGGCAAAACAACCAGAAAATATTAGGGGTTTTGGTCATATTAAGATAAACAATGTTAAAAAATGCTCATTATTTAAGAATTTATTATGAAATTAGAACGATTACATCATTTTGCATGGAAATGTAAAAACGTAGATGAGACAATAGAGTTCTATACAAATACGTTAGGGTTGCCCCACGTACACACTATTGAAAAAGATCATGTTCCAAGTACAGGAGAATATGCTCCATACAAACACGTCTTTTTTCAAATGCCGGACAAAAGTTGCATTGCTTTTTTTGATCTTGGTGATGATAAAGGTACTACCACAGATTGTGATGATTGGGTTGTGCATTTTGCTTTTAAAGTAGATTTAGAAGAAGATGTTGATGCTTGGTACTCTCTTTTAACTGATAAAGGAATAGACGTAATTGGACCAACCAATCATGATGACTGGATCTATAGTATATACTTTTTTGATCCGAATGGTTTACGATTAGAAATTACTACAGAAGTAATATGGAAACAAATGGAAAGTGAATAACATGAGTATAGAAAAAGCAAAACAAGTAAAAGAAAACATAGAAAATTTATTGCATTATTATGAAATATTTTTAGAGGATGGCAAGTGTCGTGCAGTGAAGTCCCGTAAGTTATTAAAAGATTCCCAATTATTAATGCATGACATTGAAGAAGATGTATGGAATCGTTTAGTAGAATTAGAATATTATGAGGAAGCACGTGAATTGCGGCCGCATCGTGATATTACTGATGGAAGCCTTCTAAGTTAGCATTATGATTAAAACACAAGATTTACAAATAACGCAGTTTTGTGATGGTAGTGCTTATCTCATCCATATGGAGAGACTACGTGCGGCCCGTGGAGCAAAAATGCCTGATAGTTTTAATTGGGATCCATTAATGTATCAAGGCGTTAGTGACAGGTTTTTATTATGGGATGAGGATATATATCCATTTCCTGAGGAATATGGAATAGACTTTGAAGCAGAAGTTGGCGTTATTGTCAACGAAGTGCCATTAGGTACTACTGTTGAAGAAGCGTATAATTATATTGAGTATATCACTATTATAAACGATATTAGTTTACGCAAACTAATACCACAGGAGTTAGCAAAGGGGTTTGGCTTTTTTCAAAGCAAGCCACATAGTTCATTGGCGAAGTATTGTTGCAAGAAAAGACAAATAAAAGGATTCTTTCGAGAAGACTGTAAATTACATGCAAACATGGTAATTGAGTTAAATGGAGAACGTATGGGCAAAATCAATACTGCAACTGAAATGACATTCAGTTTTGCTGACTTAATTGCACATGCAGCTAAAACAAGACCATTAAGTAAAGGTACGTTAATAGGTTCAGGAACAGTTAGTTCATCTGTGCGTATGGATGGGTTTGGTTGTTTAATGGAACGCAATGCAGTACTTAATGACAGGCCAGAAATATATTTAAAGCACGGTGACAGAATTAAAATATATATTGAAGGGTGCGAGAACACCCTGATTATTGATCAAAAGATAGGATCCAAATAGTGAATAACATGAGTATAGAAAATTATAGGTTCTTGATTTTATTATATATGGATGGATCAGGTGGAAATCATCTTGCAAATATTCTATCTTTATCTCCAAAAATCAATCCTAGATTTAACTCAACAAATTACAAACTAGAATTATTAGAAAAATATAAAAATTCTCAAAGAACATCTGCACATTATGGTGAATTTTGTGGAATACAAGACGATGCTGATCCGGCCACGTTGGATATGCTTAATGATGTAAAGTATGCTACTAAACCGTATGTGTTACTTGCCGGTACAGACGTACCTGAGTGGGTTTATTTAGAATTAAAAAAATTAGGCAAGATAGGCATAATACAAACACTACCAGACCCTCTAGACCCTATTTTCAAATTCAATTTTCAAGAACACCAAAAGCATGAAATGTATATACATAGATTTGAAGAACGCAAATTCGACAATAAGCTAAAAATACAATATGGATATGATGAATTTTATTTTGATAAGCTACGACAATCAAATTTAATTAAAAATACAGACCTACAAAATATTTACAATATTGATATTAGGAGTTTAATGTTTAAAAATATTGACGACCTATTACATACATTTAATATAGAATTAAATTTAGAACTGGATGTGGATTTTGTAAATTCGATACATAAAATTTGGCTTCTCAACTGTTTTCATTAATAAAAGGATAATATAGTGAAATATGATACAAAAGATTTACAACAAAAAGATTTAGATCATAATATACACCCTTGGACAGATTTTGCTAATCATGAAAAATCATTAGTAATGGCACAATCTCTTGGTAATTATGTATATGATAGCGATGGCAACAAATATTTAGATGGTATTGCTGGCTTATGGTGTGTAAATATTGGTTATGCACACGATGTAATGAAAAGGGCAATTTCTGACCAAATAGACGAGATTGCTTATTACGCAACATTTGGCGCAACAGTTACTCCACCCGCCGCAGAATTGGCGGCAAAATTAGCGGAGATAGCACCTGGTGACTTAAATCATGTGTTCTTTGGCACAGGCGGCTCTATAGCAAACGATACAGCAATACGTGTTATACATTTTTATAATAACAAACGTGGTAAGCCAAATAAAAAGAAAATTATATCACGTTTAGACTCATATCATGGTAGCACATATATGGCAATGACGTTAACAGGCACACAGCATGACCATATTGGTTTTGATATTGCTCCTGATTTAGTGTATTATATATCAGCACCTAATTGTTATAGAGGTATTGAGGGTGATCGCACCCCAACTAATGAACAATTAGAAACATTTTGTGATGAATTAGTTAAAGAATTTGAAGATAAAATAGTTGAACTAGGTGCAGATAATGTTGCGGCGTTTATAGCAGAACCTATTATGGGTGCAGGTGGTGTTATTGTTGCTCCTCCGGGTTATCATAAACGTTTTAAAGAAGTATGTGAAAAATACGATATGCTGTATATTTCAGATGAAGTAGTGACAGGTTTTGGGCGTTTAGGACATTGGTTTGCATCTGAAGATGTATTTGATGTGGTGCCTGATATTATAACAAGTGCTAAGGGCATATCATCAGGTTATATCCCATTATCAGCAACTATATTGTCAGACAAAATTTACGATGTAATCAGTGATGGCGCACAAGCAGAAGGCGCACTGTTTACACACGGTTTTACATACGCAGGACATCCTGTTGCATGTGCCGCTGGACTTGCTAACATTAAAATAATGGAAGACGAGAAAATACTTGAACATGTGCGTGAAGTTGGTCCATATTTTGAAGAACAATTAAAATACTTGGGTAGTCATTATATGGTTGGTAATGTGCGTGGTAGTCATTATATGTTATGCATGGAACTGGTTAAAATACGACACTCTAAAGAACTATTTGATGATAGTGTTAAAATTGGAGATAGAATTGCTAAACATGCTCAAGCACGTGGCGTAATCATTAGACCAATTGGACATTTAAATGTTATCTCACCACCATTAACGTTTACTAAAGAAAATATAGATCAAATGATGATAGTATTAAAAGCAAGCATTAATGCTACAGAAGCTGACTTAAAGAAAGAAGGTATATTATAATAAATACTATACTATAACATTTATTAGGATTTAACAGATGGCATTAACAAGACCAAAAGCATCGCAAATTAACTTCGATGTTACAAACATTAGTGATCCACTAATACGACTCAACAGTGATGAAACAGGTACTGCTGACAAAGATTCTGGATTAGTTATAGAGCGAGGTGATGATCAAAATAGGGGTATTATTTGGGATGAAAGTGCTGACCAATGGGCTTTTGTTAATACAACTGAAACTGGTACAACCAGTGGTAATGTAACTATTGCAAGTTATGCAAATGTAAAGGCAGATGAATTTCACGGCGATGGCAGTAATTTAACTGGTATCACAGCATCATCAGCAACAACATTAGCATCTGCAAGAACAATTGGTGGCGTATCGTTTGACGGTAGTGCAAACATTGTTCCTACTACAATTACAGTAGCAGATAGTACAGATACAACAACATTTGTTGGTCTGTGGGAATCAGCAACTGGTGATCTACTTCCGAAAACGGATGCAGGAGTAACATATAACGCTGGCACAGGAATGTTAACAGCAACTGGATTTACAGGTCCGCTGACAGGTAATGTAACAGGAAACGCATCAGGAACAGCATTAACCGTAACTCAAGCAGCTCAAGCAGCTATTACAAGTCTTGGAACATTAACAACACTAACAGTTGATAATGTTATTATCAATGGTACAACTATTGGACATACAAGTGATACAGATTTGATGACTCTTTCTTCTGGAACATTAGATGTTGCAGGTACTGTAGATGCTAATAATATAACGATTAGTTCGGCTCAAGGAAGTGACGGACAAATACTAACATCAACAGGTAGTGGAGTAGCCTGGGAAGATGCAGCTGGTGGTGGTGGCACTGATATAAGTGGTCTACAAAATGATATTGCTACTTTAGCATTATATGTAACCACACAACACTCGCAGGTCGCATACAACCTACCTAATACATTTGTAGATCAATATCAAGATAACACAGGTATTGATACTACAAGCACTGTTATGTATACTGAAGGTACCCATTTGGTAACAGGAAATCCAGGTGCAGGCCTGACCAATTATGCCCCTGACTCAAATACAGAATTACTCATCCATTTTGATGGTAGTAATAATGCTGCCATTGTCACGACAGAATCTAGTAAAAATGCCGGTACGCTGACAGTTACTAATATGGTTGTCTCCTCCTCCAGTGTGGATCGGGCGCCAGTAGGTGGTGGAGCAGGGTATGCAGGCAGCAACAATTCCAAAATAGTCTTACCCGGTGCGAGCTGGATGAACACTGAAGCAAACTTTACAATAGAATTTTGGGTTAGAACGTATGCAAAAACTGATTCTCCTGTATTTGACTTTAATACTCAGGATGATCATGACAACGAGCAGATGTGCTTTGAGATGACCTTTGCAGAAGGTGGCGCGGAAGAAATGTCATTTGAAACGGGCGGCGGGTTGGAATACGGCGGCCACTACAAATGGATATTCCCAACTCTTGATTGTGATGATGATACTTGGCATCATTATGCTGTGACCAGAGATCTAGACGAGGGTGATGACGGCCGGTGGTGGTTTTATTATGATGGTGTATCTCAGACTGCTACAGGTTCCTCCGACAGTGTAACTGATGGTGTGAACGAGAATCTCAATCGAGATGAAAGGCCAATGAATTTCTTTAAGTCTATAACTTATACATCTGGTCGATTCACTGGTGCCCCTTGTCGAATAGATGAATTTCGTTTTAGTAGCACCTGCAGGTACCCCAGCGGAACAACTTTTGTACCTAATCCAGGCCCTATAACGACAGCAACAGGGAACTATACGTCTTCTACTGAAACAGCAAATGCAACAGTTTCCAATATGGGCATTGTTGTGCTGTATAAGAACGCCTCAGGAACAGCGACATTAGATACTGATTTGATTGCTGAAGTGTCTGCTAATGGTGGAACAAATTGGACTTCGGCACCGTTAACAGCAGGAGGAACTTTTTCTACTGGAATTCTTATAGCCAAATCAAATGATATAACGATCAGTAATACAGGAACAACGCCAAAATATAGAATATCTTTTGCAAATCAGTCATCTGGATCGAAAGTTACACAGATGCATGGCGCCTCCTTACTTTATTAAGAGAATGATTTATACTGACAACTGGGCATGGATACATATACCTAAAACTTCTGGCGTAAACTTTAGAGACAGAGTTGGACATCAACCAGGTGTAACAATTGCACGAACACGCAGTCTTTTTAAGCATCAGACGTTGCAATCGTGGTTAGATAATGGACCATTAAATTCATCACAATTTATATTTACTTTTGTACGTAATCCATATGATAGAATAGTTAGTTTATATAATCATTTAGCAACAAATGGTAATAATCCTAAGTTATCACCATTTAAAAAATTTATTATGGAAGACATAGATAAAGGACTAATTAGGAGTTTCAAAGGGCCCCGTGTGAGTAACAAAATTCCAATGGAAATGTTTGATTTATGTTGGCCACAATATAAGTTTATTGAAAATGACCAAGGAATAGATGTTAGATGTTATAAAATGGAAACAGAATTGCCTTTAGTGGAAAAGTACGTAGGATGTATATTTACAGATACTAATATTAATGAGAAACCACACGCACCTTGGCAAACTTATTATGATAGTGATTCTATAAAAAAAGTAGAAGATTTTTATATGGAAGATTTTAAAAGATTTAATTATGAATATTGAAAACAACTATAATATGTTAGGTTCACTCAACTCGTCTAAAGTTATAGAAAAATTACAACAAGTTGATTGGGATATATGGACTCATCGTCAAGATTCTTTTTCAGTTCATAAAAAAACACATTCAGTTCCTTTATACTGGGGGGCCAAGGTAGGATCAGATATAATTGTTCATAAAGAAAATTGTTCTTTATTTGAAGAAGAACTGAATATTATTAAAAATTTGTTTAGCTATTTTTATTCTGATGAATTTTTTTATACAACAGCAGTATTTGCTCAACTAAAAAATCAGGAGTCTATAACTCACCATTACGATTCTGCTGAACGTTTTTCTATTACACATAGAATTCATTGGTGTATACAAGGTGATTATTCAAAATTAGATTTCCTAGTTAATGATGAAAAATTAGATATAAGAAAGAATGATATTTTTGAAATGAATAATAAAAAATATCACTCCGTTGATTATAATGGTGATGAACCAAGAATTCATATGATATGCGATTTTATATCTAAAAAAAATTATAATGAATGTTGGAAGGAATAAATATCTATATGGTTAGACGATCCTCGACAGTAGTAGACAAAGAAGAATACGAACATATAAAAGTTGTTCCAATTGCACAACAAGATGCAAATGGTCCTATGGCTAAATGGTTGCGATCATTGTGGAGACCTATAGCTGCATTAGTTTATTTGTCTATCTGTGTATTTGATTTTATTGTTGCAGGCAATTCTTATAACGCCTAAAGCGTATATATAGACTTTTTCCCTAATTCGTGTTATAATTACATAGTATATGGATGCGAATTTAAATTATTATAATATATTAGGCGTAAGCGAAGACGCAAAGCCTGCGGCCATTAAAAAAGCATATCGTAAGTTGGCTATGAAACATCACCCCGACAAAGGTGGTGATGAGAAACAGTTTCAGCAAATAAACGAAGCCAACAACACCCTTACGAATAAACAAAAACGTGCTGAATATGATGATTTACGCAAATATGGCGCCGAACCACAGTTTCATCGCGGCCCGCACCGGCCGCAAGCAAGAAATCAACAACAACAAGGTCCTTTTGTATGGTCGCATCATCAAGGATCGATAGATATAGAAGAAATATTCGGATCTGTATTTACGGACGGCGCACATCCATTTAGACAACAACGCCAACAACGTAATAGAGACGTTCATATACAGTTATCAATAACACTAGCAGAGGCATATACAGGAGTTAATAAAAGAATAGTATTTAATACCTCCAATGAGCAAAAAACTATTGATATTTCTATACCTCAAGGTGTTTTATCAAGTACCACACTACGATTACGGGGATTGGGTGATAATGCAATTACTAATATACATCCTGGTGACTTATTAGTAACAATTAACGTACAAAACAATACAATATTTCACCGTGAAGGACAAAATTTACATGCTACAATAAAAATAGGTTGTTTTGAAGCGATAATAGGTGCAGAAAAAACACTAAAAATGGTTAACAATGAAAAACTTAAAGTAAAAATACCTGCAGGGACACAACCAGGACAAATATTGTCATTACGTGGCAAAGGAATGCCTATTATGGATAGTAATTTATTTGGAGACTTGTTTATAGAACTTAAAGTTGATATACCTAAGAATTTAACCACTGATCAAAAGATTCTAATACAGGATTTACTTAAATCTACTTAAATAAATATCAGTATGGAGAATAATAAAATAAAACTTACTAAACGTGTTTTAAACAATAAGGCAAAGCCTGTTGTTTTTGATAAGCCTATGCAACTTCAAAAGTTAGGAGTACGCATGATACAATTTATGGTAGAACATAAAGGTATTGGTTTGGCTGGACCGCAGATAGGTATTAGTAAGCGTTTATTTGTAATGGCTAGTAAAGATTTTCAATCAGTTTTTAAAGTTTTTTTTAATCCAGTAATAACAGAAAGTAGTGAAGAAATAAATTCTGATACTGAAGGTTGTTTAAGTTTTCCAGGTATACACCTAGAAATTAAACGAGCAACAACAATTAAAATTAAATATTATGACCATTTTGGTAATGAATTTACAGAGACACTTACTGAACATACTGCTAGATGTTTTCAGCATGAACTAGATCATTTAGATGGCATAAATTTCCAAGAAAGGACAAATAATGTTTGATCAAAACCCAGAAATAGAAGCAATAGTAGATACAGCAGTTGAAATAGCAATGCAATATAAGCATTCTTTTGTAACTGTAGAACATCTATTGTTGTCATTATTACGTACAGATAATTTTAGAACAATGATATTAGAATTTGGTGCTAATTGGGAAGCTATACATTCAGAATTACAACATATAATTGAAACTCGTCTTGTTGATATTATAGATGAAAATGCTGTACCACCTAAAAAAACACACGCACTTGAACGAGTATTTAGTAGAGCATTTACACAAGTATTATTCAGTGGTCGACAAAAATTCCAAACAATGGATTTATATATTAGTATTAATAATGAACAAAACTCATATGCAGCTTGGGTTATGCGTAAGTATGGCATAGAAATCCAAAAGTTAATTGACTTTTATAATTTCAACTATACTGGCGAAAATGAAATTAAAGGAGTAGCTAATAAAGCAATACGACTTCTTGAAGAATTTTGTACTAATTTAAACACAATGGTTGATGAAGGTAAAATAGATCCTGTTATAGGACGGATGAGTGAAATAAACGATATATCTGAAACACTTGCTCGTAAAACTAAAAATAATATTATAATGGTAGGTGATCCTGGCGTTGGAAAAACAGCAGTAGTTGAAGGATTAGCATATAGAATACAACATAAAGATGTTCCTACTAATTTATTAGGACATACAATTTATAATCTTGAAATTGGTTCCTTACTTGCTGGTAGTAAGTATAGAGGAGAATTTGAAGAAAAAGTTAGACATGTTATAATGGCTATGGAAAAATTAAACAATGTAATATTGTTTATTGATGAAGCACATATGATGAGTGGTGCTGGCACGTCAGGTAGTAATGGTGGAGCAGACTTTAGTAATATGTTAAAACCAGCATTATCCCGTGGACATATTAAAGTAATAGCAAGTACTACGTGGGAAGATTATAGAAAAAGTTTTGAAAAGGATCGCGCATTAATGCGACGTTTTTATAGATTAGTAATTGATGAACCATCACGTGACGAAGCAATAGATATACTTACTGGTATTAGAAAATATTACGAGGAATTTCATAATTTAGAGATTACTGATAAAGCTATTACAACAGCAGTTGATAAAAGCATTAAATTTATGACTGATAAAAAATTGCCAGATAAAGCAATTGATTTAATAGATACTGCTTGTGCTAAACGTTCAGTAAGCGATGATAATAATAGAATAATAGATTATGAAGAAATTTTACAGCAAGTAAGTAAAATTGCTCGTATGCCAATAGATCAGTTACGCACTGAAAGATCTGATAACGTTGTTAATTTAAAAGGAAATCTCACGGGCGTAGTATTTGGTCAAAATGAAGCAATTGATAAAATATGTGAGAAAATTTATATTGCTAAGGCTGGATTAAAAGATATAGATAAACCAACTGCATCATTTTTATTCACTGGTCCTACTGGTGTTGGTAAAACAGAAGTATGCAAGCAATTGGCGTTGTATCTTGGCGTTAAATTATTACGTTATGATATGAGTGAGTATCAAGAACGCCATAGTGTTGCTAAATTAATTGGTGCTCCACCAGGCTATGTTGGATTTGAAGATACTGAAATGGCCGGCGGTAAATTACTTAATGATGTTGAAAAAGATCCACATGCTATTTTGTTATTAGATGAAATTGAAAAAGCACATGAAGATGTATCTAATGTATTGCTACAAATAATGGACAACGGTTATTTAAGTGGCAGTAATGGCAAACGTGTTGATATGCGTAATATTGTTTTAATAATGACATCTAATTTAGGCGCAGTAGAGATGGAAAAAAATGCTATTGGATTTGGCGATATAGAAAAAGAAGGTGAAGATGATAAAGCAGTTGAACGCTTTTTCGCTCCAGAATTTAGAAATAGAATTGATGCAATGGTTAAATTTAATAAACTTAACAAGGATAGTATGTTACAAATTGTTGATAAGTTTATTGGTGAACTTAATATTCTTACTTTGGAGAAAAATATATTAATTGAGCCAACTGCTAAATTAAAAGAATACTTATTAGATAAAGGTTGGAATCCTAAAATGGGCGCAAGGCCGTTGTCTCGAGTTATTAATGAAAAAATAAAAACTCCAATGGCACATAAAATATTATTTGATGAAATGCATGATGTTATTTTAACAATAGATATTGATGATAATGAAGAATTAATATTTAATACTGGAACAACGCCGGCAAACAAAATACCAGAAGAAGTTGTAACAGAAGAGGGGTATATAGTTTTAGAAGACTTTAAACCAAAAAAATAATGAAATACTATGATTATTATCTACCTGATCCAAAAAATAAAAAAGAAATAACTAGTAGACTATGGTATAACAAATATCTTTATAAATCCATGTATTTTATTCCTGGCATATATGTTTTAAGACAACATTATACTGAAGATGAAATAAAAACACATATTCAAACATTTGAAACATCAGCATGGAGAGCTACTTTATTAAAAAATGTTATTACCAAATATAATGAGAATGAAAAAAATATACTTAAATTTGCTAAAATATTGTTACCTTACAGGTATGATAAATCAGTATTTTTAAGAATAGCAGAGCCTAGTATTAGTATTTTTACAAATAATGTAGAAATACATGAAAAAATTATAAAAATATTTAATAACTTTTTACACGTCGATTGTAGGCCTGAATTTGATGCAATTCCTTTTTTATTAAACAGTAAAAATACTGTAATAGTAAAAGAATTACCATATAATAGATATAGATACAAAGTTATTATTAATAATTACACTAATGACCACATAATACCTAAACAGTTGTTAGATTGGGGTTTCGCACAAGATTCTGCTGTTAGATTTTCTTCAAAAACTATAAAATATTTTAATAAGCCACAATTGTGGCTAGATCAAGGATTTATGTACATTGAGGACGAAACAACCCTAATGATGTGCAAAATGTTTCTTACCAAGTGTCCTAATCGCATTATTAAGTATGTGACCGACTCAGAATTATAACTGATATCGTATAAATATATGCAGGAGTTTAACTATGGCGAAAATCAATGAAGATATGGTAATAATCAAAGTTAGTGAGCTATTGCGAGAAAATGATAAAGTAGAACCTATAATGGATAGTGATTTTATAGGAAATATTGAAGCAGTAGTTCAAGAATTAGTAGGTGCCGGAAAACTTATAGAAATTATAAAAGAATAAAATGTCATCAGATACTATAGTCCTTTTACCAAGTAAATCACACATTGCAGATAAAGTAGGATCAGTAATTACTTTTAATGCAACTCAGAAAACCCTAGTATCCAGTAATACTGGTACTATAGCATTCACTGACTTTGTAGATGGTGATATTATTGTAGTTACAGGTAGTGCAAGTAACAATTCAACTTTCACTGTTAGTGGCTCACCTATAGCCACTACATTAACTGTTTTAGAAACAGTAACAACAGAAGCGGAAGGTGCATCTGTTACCATTGATCACCAAGGAGTATATAGTGTAAAACACAAAGGTGATGGTTTTTATGGGTATACAGATGGGTTGCATACTTCAGCATATCATTTAAACGCACTCGTAGGAACAGTAAAAATGCAGGCTACTTTAGCATCTACACCAACAACTTCAGATTGGTTTGATGTTGATAATACTAGTGTCACATATGCATCTGCAGAAACGTCCAATAAAGGTTATAACTTTACTGGCAATTTTGTTTGGGTGCGAGTAGTACTTACAGGTATGACGGCCGGCTCCGTTACAAAAATACTATATAATTATTAAGTTATGACCCATTTTATTCGCTTAATTACAAACGAACACAACAATGCGACTATAGCAAGATTTGCCGCGGTTGTTGCGTCCAATACTGATACTAATTTGTACGAGTCCGATAACGAACACAGTTATATGGATTTGGCAGAATACGACACACCCGAAGGTAGTGTTGTAGAGATTACATTATCAGAAGAATTGAGCGATAACCAATTAGATAAAATAGTAGAACAAATTACATTAGAAGATTACGAAATACAAGCAAGTTTAACAGAAGCATCTAATGAAAAATTAGTTGTAATATATCCAGGACGATTCCATCCTTTCCACAAGGGCCATGCTAGTGTTTATAAAACATTAGTCCAACAATATGGCGCCACTGCTGATGTATACATAGCAACAAGTGGAAAACAAGAACCAGGTAGATCACCATTTTCGTTCGAAGAAAAACTAGCAATGATTTCCGTAACTGGAATTAATCCAAACGTAGTAGTAAAAACAAACAGCCCTTATCAGGCAGAAGAAATTACAAACAAGTATGATTTAGACAATACTGTCGTGCTTTACGCAATTAGCGAAAAAGACATGGCAGAAGAACCGAGATTCAATTTTCCCACGAAAGGTCCCAATCTTAAGAAAGATCTTCAACCAGCACACATGCAAAAATGGAACGGGTGGGATAACGCTAAGTCACTAGCTGATCATAGTTATGTGACTACCGTACCAACAATTACATTTAATGTTATGGGTGAGCCAGCAAGAAGTGCCACCGAAATTCGTCAACTATTTCCAAATTTAAATATAGATCAACAAAAAACATTTATAAATGATTTGTTTGGACATTACTCAGATGATGTGTTAAACATTATGAGAAATAAATTAGGAGAAAGAAATGAGCGATAAACAAAAGAAAGTTGCAGCTGGTGTTGCAATTGTTCTAGTGGTAGCGTTCGTAGGTCAAGCATTAGGCTTTTGGGAAATGAGTTTACCTTTTATGCCTACTGAAGGACCTGACGCCGGGCAATAATCTATCATCATAACTAAATGGGCACTATAATAGTGCCTGTTTTTTTATAATTCAATGCAAAATGGTACGCTCTAAATATTAATAGGAGATAATTATGGACTTTCTAAGTAAAATTAAGGGATGGGCACGTGGTGTCATAGACCTTGGTATAGTAGCAGTTGCTTTAGCAGTAGTGCTACAAGTATTATTCGGCGGCGTAGTTCCTTTCTTAGGAATGGACGTTGTTGGTAATATTACGGGCCTCATCGGCAATCTAGGCAGTCAGGGACTGGTAGGTTTAGCAGGTGTTGCAGTTCTATATTGGTGCTTTAACAGGGACTAATTGAGATCATTTAACAGGAAACGGGCCCTGAGATGGGCCTTTTTTCTCAGATAAATATCATTATGATTCCCGTTAAAACTATATCACATGGTGGAACACTTCGTCCTGATAACCACCATAAGATGAATAGTTTAATCCAACAACAAAGAAATTTACCATCTATAAAAACTGGCCTTGAAAATATTCATTGTTTTGTTCCTTCTCAAACTATCCAAATATCAACAAATGGTGTAATATACGTATGTGGATGCCCTATTTTTGTACCTTTTCCGGTTGCTAATATATTAGATTTAGAATCGTTTGAAGAGGTGCGTGAACTATCTACTACTAAAAATATAATAGGTGCAATTACAGATAGAACATACAAATATTGTGACACATATACTTGTGGTCTTGAAACACACGCAACAAGAAAAGACTGGCCAACACATGAGAAATATCCTGAACATACGGCAGAGGATGGAACAAGACTTTTTAGAGGACAGGGTGATGGCCTTGATACAGATGAAATTTGGATTGCTGTTGGTATAGATGATAGTTGTAACTTACAGTGTCCTAGTTGTAGATTACATAAAAAAGATTGGAATAAAATAGTAGATGATCAATCCAAAGATATCTTTAATCAATTAAATGCATTACATAATCATATAAAATTACTTATTAACAATTATGATAAAAAAGCATTTATAGAATTTGGTGCAACTGGCGATCCATTTTATAGTTTAGCAACAGTTAATTTAATTTCTAATTTAGAATATAATCCCTTGCATAGATATAATTTTTTAACAAATGGTATGAGTATAAAAGCAGTATTGCCTAAATTAAAAATACTACCTTCTGTGGAACTAATAGATATTAGCATAGATGCGGCTACGAAAGAAACACATGAGAAAATAAGATTAGGCAGTAATTGGAACAAAGTAATTGATAATGTAAAATGGTTATTAGAATTACCAAACAGACCAAAAGTAATGTTAAATTTTACCGTTCAAAATGATAATTTTAGAGAAATAATAAAATTTAACGAATTAGCAATAGATGAGTTGGGTGTAGATAATGTAACATATACATTATATAATCAATGGACACATATTACTGACGATATATATGCTAAAAATGCTGTACATTTGCCTACTCATCCAAATCACGATGAATATAAAAAAATACTGACAATCGCCTCTCAACGAAATAAAGATGAAGCCGGCCGTCTTTCAGAATTACGGGGACTCATCCGTCGTATTGCGTAAGTTATTGATATCATTGACTTTTTCTTTTCTAACATGAGCTATGCCAACCCATTGATTTCATTGACTTTTTTAGCATATATCTAGGGGTAAGCTATTTCTTTAAATTCAAGCACTTACAGCCATAGAAAGAGTGACAGATCTGCTCGATATGCTATAATAGTGGTATAGATTAAAGAGGGGTATGAAAGATTCGTTTTTCACACTCAGAATGTTGGAGGTCGCCCTCCTACCCAGTGCCCACCAGGTTTAGGTACCCCTCCGCTTTCCCCAAGAATACAATATGAGATTTCCGGAGCATTCCATGTATAATATTGAACGTGAGAAAGAATTTGAACGGCAAGCACGAATCACAGAGCGTGAAGCCTTGTGTAGAGCAGTTGAGCAGTCAGTAGTACAGCAGAAATTAGCCATGCGTCAATTGAGATCAACCCGGCGCGTGTTCATATTCCGGTAGAATCAAATGGCTAGAAAAAGAAACATTAAAACATCTCCCGAGCATTGGCCGTATCACGATATAGGCACGGTTGAGGAACTAACTAAACGCCGGAGGATGCAGATGCTTGTTCATAGTTGCCTCTATTATGAACTGAACGAAAACATTATATCAGATGAAACATATGACAAATGGGCAACAGAACTTGCTGAACTTCTTCCCAAGTCAACATACACTGATAGATTTGATAGTTATTTTAAAGACTGGGACGGGTCAACAGGAATGCAGTTACCGTTGAGAGATCCTTGGGTTTATAGCAGAGCATCAACGTTATTGGAACAATGTGAGAAAATGGAGAAAGCATAATGGCTGGGGCAAAACTTAAAGAACGTGATACAATAGACGCAGGTAAAATTTACCGACGCTATCGTAAGGAGAGAATAATGGTTGATACTGATTTAACCATTAAGTTGTCTTGCGCCGCTTATCGTTTAAACGAAAAAAAACACATTAAGAGTGATGAAGCATATTATGCCGCATTAGATGCAAAGCATCTACAAAGAAATATTGAAGAGAGCGGGCATAATATGTCGTCCTGGGCCCAAAGAGGTGTTCTCAAAAATCCTCGCGAAGAGGCCGGGTTCGTACCAGGCCTTGGTAAAAATGCTGAACGTGTTAAAGTTATGGCAAACAGGGATCATATGGTCCTTGCATACGATGACCTGCAGGAAGGTAAAGAAGTAAAAATTACTGCTAAAGATAAAAAGTTGGCGGAAGATATCGTTAGTTATTTTAAAGGCCTTTTGTTTAAGCAGTTAAAGGGTCGAATGACTGATTTTAATGAAAAAATTCTTAAAACAATTAACGAGCCGATGGTTCCTATAGGGGACTTTGGGTTTATAGCATCCCTTCCTAAGATTTACTTTAATGCTGTTAAATGGGATAAAGAAGCTGATCGTGAACGTGATTTAGCGGATAGTAGTGATTATTCTGGTACACTTCATAAGCGATGTGAGTTTGATCTTAAACTACTTAGTACAAGAGTTCTTCAGAAACATGGTTGTTCCATTATTACTTGTGTTGATGCTGAAAGCAATGTTGTGAAGTTTTTCAGCACTGATTTTGCTATAGACAGTAAACTCGGTGATAAATTTAAAATTACTGCGTATGTTAAAGACCACAGTGTTAGCAAATACAACGGTGGTAAAGAAACCGTCATAAACAGAGTGAAACTTGTAGTATGATAAGTACCATGTGCATATTCATTTCTGTACTCCTTGTTATAACGGACAAATAAGCGAACCAACGTTTCGTTCTTACGTTAAACAACAAGCATTATTAACTAAAGTAGGTATAGATTTTTCTATATCTACGCTTTTCAACGAAAGCCTTGTCACCAGGGCCCGCAACACCTGTGTAGCATTTATGATGGGTAATCCTGTGGCTACTCATTTAATGTTTGTTGATGCTGACATTGAATGGGATGCAAGTGATGTTATTAATTTAATAAATGCTGATAAAGATGTGATAGGCGGAACATATCCTAAAAAAACTATCAATTGGATGAAAGTTCAATTACAAGCGATGAAAGATGCAGCTAAGGCACAAGGGCAATTTATTCATATTGCTGGTGCTGAATATGTCGTTAATGCTGTGGCCAATCAGACAGGAAATATTATAGAAGTAGAAGATATAGGCGCAGGATTTTTAATGATTAAACGCGAAGTAATACAGAAAATGTTTGTTAATTATGCACACTTGAAATATAAAAATACAATAGGTTTAGACTCAAAATATGACGATTTATGCTATGCATTATTTGATACTATGTTAGTAAATAACCATTATTTAAGTGAGGATTATGGATTTTGTTATCTATGGAAACAACTTGGCGGCATAATAAACTTGGATAAATCTATAAATCTAGGGCATTATGGTTCGTATATGTTCAAAGGCAATCCTGCAAATATTTGATAAATACAAAACATACTCCAGTTTAACTTTTTCCAGTTAGATTGGTGTTCGCGAACACAAAGAGGAAAATATATAATGAGTGAATGGATTAAATTTACTTTTTCTACAAATGATGACTTTAAATCATGGCTTCAACTATCTATGGATGGTGTTAATCATAGTTGGGCAGATGACAGTGGAGAAGCACAACATCAATTGTTACACATAGGTAATGATAGACCAACTGTTGATTTATGGTGTGAAGTAGAAGATCATACAGCAGTTGCAACAGCAGGACATGTAGTCCAAATTGACGTTACAGAATGGCAAGGTGACGCATCTCCTTCAATTACATTAGAATCAATTACGTTGGGTGACGAGGTTCATACTTCAGCAACAGGATCGTTAAATAGTGATGTATCAAAATACAACGTACTAACACCAGAATTTCAAGGATTCATTGATGCTGGCGATGTAGCACCAGGAACAACCGTGACAGAAGATCTTGGTTATGGCAGCCAAACTTTTTATAAAACAGGTTGGGAAGGTCTTACAGTAATTGCCAAGGGTTCTTGGCAACTAGCTTTTTCATGCCCATATCTAGATTGGTATACTACAGCACATCAAGACTAAAAAAAGTAATTAATATTAACTATATAAAAATACGGTCAAAAAATTGGCCGTATTTTTTTGAACACTAAATATATGCATGACGATAGAAACTTTTCCGATTAAATTATACAGTGAAGTAATGAGTTTAACTGATAGTGAGAATGTAACACATTATCCTGGTGTTCAAGTTTTATTTGATGATACTATAATGTTTGATCAAACATTGGAGCCAGTATTAATAACAGATGAAACGGACTCTCTTCTTCCTAATTGGATGGATATCCAAGCAAAAGAAGACGATAAAAATATACCTTCAAATATAGCAGTAGTTGAGTTTAATATAGAGTTAGATGACGATATAGACACATCTCATATTTTAAAAATTAATGTAAATTATGATGTAGAATTTATAGATTCTATAACACAAGTAAATCCTGAGACTGGTGATCGAGATGAGTTTGGATTTTATATTAAAGATATAGAACTTAATGAAATATCTATTGAAAGTTTAGTATACACTAATGGTATTGTAAATGTTCCTTTATGTCTAGAAGAAAATTACGAAGACGACGGATTTATTCAAGAGTATCTTATTCCAGAAGGACTGATGGATAAATTAAGTATTATAGACGGCAGATACCATTATATAACCAATGGTGATTATGTACATATGCCAGGATCTTCATATAGTATGGAATTTAAAACACCATTATATCTTTGGTTGTTAGAATTATTATTGCAGTAAAATGGCATTCACAGTTCATTTCAGTGTTACATTTGATTGGAATGGAACTAAAAAACCCAACCTAAAACACTTTGTTTTGTGTAATGATAAAATTGTTAGTGGTAAATCATTAACAGATTGGAGTACTCCTGAAAATCCTATTGAACAATTGCCACACATAGGCAATCAATATAATAAAGAAATTATTTCTGACACTGAACATCTTAAATTTGAAATAGATATTGACGAAAGCATAGAGAATGAATACACTTTAATTATAGAACATTCTAATGCTGGGTACCCTGACGATTATAT
>Ga0310121_10002083_pt1 | contig 19482 bp, 17 predicted proteins | sample CB27_Tmax_986_MG_FD_203504 | JGI IMG/M metagenome (GOLD analysis project Ga0310121, IMG submission 203504) | Marine microbial communities from Western Arctic Ocean, Canada - CB27_Tmax_986 | ecosystem: Environmental > Aquatic > Marine > Oceanic | place: Canada: Western Arctic Ocean | collected...
GCAGAAATCGGAGAAAAGACCCGCGCCGCCACCTGCATTCGGTCGGAGACCGCTGACTGATCTCCGAAGATTCTCATCTCCGAATGCACCCTAACTTGCGGGGCGATGCACTAGGGCCGAAGAAGCTCCGACGAGCGTGAATTCCAGTTCGGGAGTGGTAAAATGTGACTTTCCCCGCACCGCAGTTCCTCTGCGGTTCTACCCGGCCGGGTGGGTCCGCGAATGGTGCTTGCGCGAGGATTGCCAGAAAGGCAGGCTGATTCGGAGCCCTCGACTTGGAGAGTCCCAGGTCTCCCTACCCCCCTGAAATGAAATACTCCCCACTTGTAAGTGTTCTGCTTGGAGGCGCCCTCCCCAGCTTGGCAGCCTACGAACTCGATGTCGACCTCGGGGTTCTTCCCCCGGGTGATACGGCCGTGATGGGCACCACCGCCGCCACGGTCAATCCCTCCCCCCCACCCGCTATCATCGGGGGACACAACAATTCGATTTTCCCAAAAAATCTGGTCGCCAATGGGGACCTCCTGAACTGGGGAAACGAGATCGTATTTCGTTTCGAACTTGCGCAACCGACCGTGATTTCCATCACGGCCAATGCCATCTCCGGGACAGGTCTCGATCCCGATCCCGACTTCTTCCTGCTCGATGGATTGGCCACCTCGCTGGACGTAAACAGCGGCAAGATCTCCGCGGACAACGCGATCGACGTGGCGTTCCTGGACGGGACGCCCCCCCAGACCGCGAAATTCACTCCCCTGGCTGCCGGGACCTACTACCTGGCGGTGGAGCACTTCGACGGGCAGGACGGAGCCGTCACGCCCGAGGACGCCACCTTCGAGATTACGCTAACGGTGGGAGTGACGGCCCGGGATTTCGCCCTCGATATCGGAACGATTTCAGCGGAGGGAGCTCCTCTCACGATCAATACGTCCGGGTCGGCCTTCGATACCGAACTGGCCATTTACGACGACTTTGGAAGTCTCTTGTTCCAGGATGACGATTCGGGGAGCGGGACGGCGAGCGAGATTTCCTTACCGAATGGGCTTGCGCCGGGAGATTACTACGCGGTGATCGCGGGGCATGACACCACTTTCGATTCAGGGTTCGAAATCAGTTCCGGGGGAGCGGTGGGCGATTGGAGCATCAGTTTTTCGCGGGGGCCCGACATCCCTCCGGGGGAACTGACGGGAACGACGGAGGGAGGATTTCCGGCCACTGAGTCTCAGTTTCTCATTTTCACGGTCGCGCCGCGGCCCCTGGACGCGGAAGACCTGGGAGTCCTGGCCGAGGGCGGCGAAGCCTTCAGCGTCGATTCCTTCGGATCCGGGTTCGACACGGAACTCACCCTCTATAACAGCGCCGGCTACTGGCTCCTCACCAGCGACGATAGTGGCGACGATTTGCAGAGCCAAATCGATATTCCCGACGGTCTCCCGCCGGGAAACTACTTCTTCGTCCTGGTCGGATTCGACCACAGCTTTGAGGACGCCTTCAGCGCGGAGGTCGTTGCTTCTTCGGCCGGGGGAAGCTATGTCTTCAACCACCCGCTCGGATCATCGTCCGGAGTCCTCAACTCCAACACGCAAAAGTGGTTCGGGTTCGAAATTTCCGTGCCGCCGGTTCCGCCCAGCATCGACCTCACCGCGATCGATTTTGATCCAGCCAGCAACCAGTTTACGGTGTCGTGGACCTCCACCGCGGTGTCCGGGCCCTTTACGATCTGGGTCGGGAATGCGTCCGATCTGGCCGCCTTGCAGGCTGCGCCCAACAACGTCCTTCCGACTCCCGCCGTCACGGGCGCAACCTCCCCGGAAACTTTCACCGTCCCGGTGGCGTTGCAGGGTGCGCCGGTGTTCCTGCAGATCACGGACTGAGGCGTCCACCGGAGCTCGTCAGACTCGCGATCCGCCGGGGAGCGCGGGTGTGAATCCCCTCAGGGTTTGGCGTGGGCGAAGAGCCAGTCGACGACGTGCGTGGCGAAGCGCGTGCTCTGACCGCTGGGATCTGGTTTGAGGGTGGGGGAGTGGCTCCCGGATTCGATACGCCAGTGTTCGACCGCGGCGGCTCCACCCGTTTTGCGAAGAATGGTGGTGTCGTCTCCGGGGAGACCATCGTCGAGATTGAGGGTGGGCCGGGATTCGCTGACCAGTTCCTGGTCCGAGCCGTTGTAGCCGCCCCAGGTTTCGATGGTCTGCAAGGCACCGCCGTAAACTCCCCAGGGGGTGAAGCCACCGTTGTAGAAAATGACGCCGTCGGAAGTGCCGTGGACCTGGAGCACATGGACCGGTTCGGAGGGTGCGCAGGGCCCGGCCGCTCCCGCCAAACTCACCACCGCGGCCACCAGGTCGGCGTGGTCACAGGCCATGCGATAGGCCATGAAGCCACCATTCGAGTGCCCGATCAGGTAGATGCGTTTGGGATCGACGTTGAGGCGCCGCATCGTTCCTTCGATCAGGGCGCGGAGAAACCGGGAGTCGTCAACGGGCGCGGTGAATCCCTGACAGCAGGCCGGGATCGCGTTCCAGAACTCCAGGCCGATGAGGTCAATCGTTCCGGAGGGGAAGGCGAGGAGAAATCCACGGGTCGAAGCCAGGGGCAGGAACTTGAACCAGCCTTCCACTTCGGGGCCGCTGTTGCCGTATCCGTGCAGGAGGATGATCAGCAGCGTCGGGAGACGCGGATCATAGGTCGATGGGACGTGCACGGTGGTGGCGCGCCCGCCATTCCACGGATCGACCACCCGGAAGAGGGCGCTCTCGGCCAACGGCTCGGCGTGAGGACTTTCGCGGGCCAGCAATTGCCACGACTGGCCCGTCCATCGTTGGATCTGCCCTCCGCCGGGCCAATGCACGGTGGCGGTTCCGCCCCTCACGGTGACGCCCTGTTGCACCTGGTCGGCGACCGGATTGAACCTGACGGTCGTCTGCGCCGCGGCAAGGGCCGAACAGGCCGCAACGAGAATCGAGAGGAAGGGGATTCGGCCGCTCATGGCGGGTGGGGTCGTTTTGAAGGTGGCACTAGGCGCCGAGGTAGAGATCCCGGCCCTTTGCCAGCGCCGCAATTTTGCGGTCTGCCACGGAGCGCTTGAGCATCCAGAAGCCGCAGTCGGGGTGGATGTACTTCACGCGGCCCGCCCCCATGACTTTCTCCGCCCGTTCGATGGAGGCCGCGATCTGTTCAGGAGTTTCGACGTGGTTGAGTTTGATATCGACCACCCCGAGGCCGACGCCGATTTTCGGGTCGAGTTCCTTGATGGCATCCAGGTCGTCGGCGGGACGGTGCGCGAGTTCGAGGACGAGGTGATCCGCGTGAAGACTGTTGAGGAACTCGAGGAGGGGCTTCCACTTGCCGGCCTGGATCGTTTGACCACCGTAGTTCCCGAAGCAGAAATGCACCGCGGTGGGGCCCTCGAACGCGTCGAGGACGCGGTTGATGGCCTCTGCGGCGAGAGGCCCGTCGGACGGATTGCCGGGGATGTTGGCTTCGTCGACCTGCAGGCACGAACAGGGGCAGCCCTCCACCTGCTCCGCCAGAACCTCCGCGATGGCGATGGTGAGGGCCTGGAAGTCGCGGTAGTGAAAATCGAGGAGGGTACGGGCCAGCATGTAGGGACTCGTGACCGTAAACTTGAACGGCCCCCCCGCCACCTCCGCGGCGCGCCGGCAATCCTCGATGAGGTTGAGCCCTCCCCCGTGGAGTTTTTCACGAACCACCGCCGCCGGCTTGGCGCGAAATCCCATGTCACGGTTGGCGCGAAAGGCCTCCGCCTCGGTGCGGCCGATGGTTGGCTCGCACCCGCCCATCGGACCCACGAAGTACTCGATCATCCCGTTGGTGTCGGGATGATTGATGTCGAAGCGGTACAGTTCGCCGTCGGTGGGCAGGTCGATTCCGCCTTGCCTCTGGGTGTCGAAAATGACACGGGTGGCATCGAGAACGGCCTGCTCGGACGGGAGGGCGTTCAGCCAGTCCGGCACCGGGTAGGAGCCGACCGTCGTGGTGAGGATGGGTGGGGCGGTGGGAATCGGCTGGGAGGGCATGGTGAGTGGTGGGAGGAGAATTGACGGTGAATGGTGGATCCGGGGGGAGTCAGGTCTCGGTCACGGCAAGTGGGCGGCGAAAACCCGAACCCACAATTTCCAAATAAACCTCGGGAGCCAACTTTCAAATTTCAGTTTGGTCTTGAAATCTGGGAATTGGGGTTGGGAATTATTTGGAGCTTGGGCGGTGAGATTTTCCCACTTCACGAGTCGAAGGTGCTTTTAGATCTCTGGCAAACGCCTCGGTGTGAGCGGGGTCGGGCTTGCGCGTGAACCTGCTGACGACCACAAAGACCAGGGTGTTCAAGACGATTCCGCAGAAACCGACGTCGAAGAGGGATTTGAGGTGGGAAGTGGTGTCGGTGAGCGAGGTGTGGGGTCCGAAGAGGAGGGTGCTGAGGGGAGGGAAGAGGCAGACGGTGAGGATGCCGGCCGCGAGTCCCGCGATCGCTCCGGCCCGGCTGCCCCGCCGGAGGAAGAGGAGATCGATGGTGATGGGGAGAAGCTGCGCCGAGAAGGCCATGGCGAGCCGGAAGAAGGCGGTGATGGTGTCGAGGAGGTCGGTGCCCGCTCCGGCTAAGGTGATGGCGGCCGCCGCGACGGTGGCGAGGACGATCACGAGCCGGCCGATCCAGGTCCGTTCCTTTTCTCCGGACCTGGGACGCAGGGGCCGGTAGATGTCGCGGGTTGCGACCGCGCTGAGGGCGTGGAGGTTGGAGTCGGCGGTGGACATGGAGGCCGCCATGACGGCCACCAGAATGAGGGAAACGAGGACCACGCCGAAGGCGCCGAACATGATCGGGAAGTAGTCCTGGATGACGTGAATGAGGACCTGGTCGGTCTTGGAGCCATCGGGGAGGAGACCCGGTTGCTCCATGGGATAGAGAACGCGGCCGCCCAGTCCGACGAGAAATACCCCGAAGATGAAGCAGACGGGCAGGATGGTGGCAAAGGCGATGGAGGAGCGGCGAAGGGTTTTGGAGTCGCGCGCCGCATAGAAGCGCATCCATTGGGCGGGTTGGATGATGCTGGCGAGGGAAGCGAAGGTGCAGAAGGTGAGGAGGGCCCAGACGTTGTGTCTTCCGGGCGGGTCGTTCACGGTGAGGAGGGAGCCATCCAGTTCGGAGGAGACCCTCGAAAAGTAACCGGACGGTCCTTCCAGGGCGTACATGACGGCGATGCCGGAGAGGAGCATGGCGGAGAGAAGGATGATGCCCTGCATGACATCGGTCCAGGCCACGGAGCGCATGCCGCCGATGATCACATAGATCATGGTGACGAGGGAGAGCGCGCCGACTCCGACGTTTTCCATGGTGATGTCCAGGCCGAAGAGCGTGACGTGCTCGACATGGCGGAAGAGCCCGTCCGCCAGGAGGCCACCAGCCTTGATTTGCATCACGACGTACGGGATGACGTAGAGGACCCCGGTGAGCGCCACGAGGCCGCGCATCAGGCCGGAGCTTCCGTAGTAGTCCGTGATCATGTCGGCGGGGGTGATGTAGCCGCGCCTGTGCCCGATGCGGCGGATCTTGTTGCCGAGGATGTAGATGGCGGCGGCGGCGACGGGGAGATTCAGGGCGTAAAGCATGGGGGCGATTCCCCCTTCGTACATCCAGCCGGGGAAGGTGAGGATGGCGAAGCCGGAAAAGTAGGTCGCCATGATGGTGAGGGAGGTCACGATCACGCCCTGGCCGCGCCCGGCGAGGTAGTAATCGGCCTCGGCGTGGGCGGCGCGGCGGCTCTTGAGAAGACCCATGATCCCGAGGGTGAGGAGGACGGCCAGGTAGAGCACCAGGACGACGTAGGGCCAGGCGCCCAGTTCGGGAGGATTCTTGGTGGCGGCGAGAAGGGAGGGCATGGGCTTAATCGGAATCTTTCCAGACCGTGAAGGCCGCGGTGATGATGCAACCGGCCATGACCAGGAACCAGAGCACGACCCACACGTAGAGGGCGGGGACGCCGAACCAGATGTTGGGGTGTTCGGCAGTGCCGTCGATCAGTTCCGCGCCCGGCCCGGGGCCGAGGACGAGGGCAAGGAGGAAGAGTGCGGTGAGAATTCGGCCCTTGGTCACGGAGGGGTATCTGAGCGGAGAAGGGGCGGGCCTGTCGATGGCAAACTCATCGCGAGGGCTGGCGGGAAGGGGCAGGGGCAGCGCAGGAGAGGGGTGGAGATGGGCAGAATGTGCGGTGCCGGCGGGAGCCGGGAGTGGCAGGATCGATTCCCATGAAGGGCCTCTATGGAACGGACGCGTATTCCCCGGACGAGATTGCGGAGCAAATCGAGGAAGTGGGGGTGGGGAAGGCCAATTTGCCGTTGGTCAAGATGATTGCCCTCGGGATCCTGGCGGGGGGATTCATCGCGCTCGGCGCGATGTTTTACACCCTGGTGGCAAGCGACGGGGAACTTTCCTTTGCGGTTTCCCGGGTGATTGGCGGATTGGCTTTTTCTCTTGGCCTGATTCTCGTGGTGATTGGCGGGGCGGAACTGTTCACCGGGAACAATCTCCTCGTGATGGCGTGGGTAGATCGCCGCATCTCGACGGGGCGGCTGGCGCGGAATTTCGTGGTGGTGTACCTTGCCAACTTCGTGGGTTCGGTCGGATTGGCGGGGCTGGTGTACTTTTCCGGCTACCTGGGGATGAATGACGGGTCGGTGCGCGAGACGGCCGTCGCGATTGCAGCGGCCAAGATCCAGATCCCGGCGGGCGAGGCGTTTTGCCGGGGGGTATTGTGCAACATCCTGGTCTGCCTGGCGATCTGGCTGGCTGCGGCGGGGCGGCAGGTCGTCAACCGCGTCCTGGCGATCGTGTTCCCCATCACGGCGTTCGTGGCCTGCGGATTCGAGCACTGTGTCGCCAACATGTATTTCATTCCCCTGGGGATTTTCTGTGCGCCGGAGGCGATTTCCTGGCCGGGGCTGGCAGCGAACCTCGTCCCGGTGACGCTGGGCAACCTGGTTGGGGGCGCGGGCATGGTCGGACTGGTGGCGTACGTGATCTACCGCCGGCCGGGCGGGGGCTCGAAAATTTGAAAGGGTGGCGCGCCGGGTGGGGGAGGGAATGGGTGAGAGGGAGCGCTTGTGTGGAGCGCCGTTCTCCGGTTCAGTGCGGGCAGCGATGGCGATCACAGTCGAATCGATTTCCTTCCGGACCCGCTGGATGAAAACCCGCTTTCCTTTCAAGTACGGGATTGCGGCCATGACGGAGCTGCCGCACGTGTTCGTGACGGCGCGGGCGGTGATCGACGGGGAACCCTGTGTGGGCCTGGCCTCGGAAGGCCTGCCGCCGAAGTGGTTTACGAAGGATCCGAAGACGCGCTTCGAAGACGATCTGCCCGAGATGTTGCGAGTCATTCGGCACGCGGCCGATCTGGTCACGGGCAGCGATGCCGATTCGGTGTTCGCTGCGTGGCGGGCCCTTTACGATTCGCAGGCCAGCTGGGCGACGGCGGAGGGCGTTCCAGCGCTGCTGGCCCACCTGGGCACCAGCATGGTGGAGCGGGCCCTGATCGACGCCTTTTGCCGGGGTGCGGGCATGTGCTTCGCGGAGTCGGTGCGGACAAACGCGTTGGGTATTGATCTCGGATCCATTCACGAAGAGTTGTCCGGAAGCCAGCCCGCGGACTGGCTTCCGGAATCGCGGGAGTCGATCGTTGCGCGCCACACGGTGGGCCTGGGCGATCCCCTGCGGATGGGAGAGATCGCGCCGGAGGAACGCATTGGGGACGGGCTGCCGCACGCGCTTTCCGATGCGGCCAGGACGTACGGCCTGACGCATTTCAAGATCAAGGTATGCGGGCATCTCGACGTCGATATTCCGCGGTTGAAGGAGGTGGCGGAGGTGCTCGGCGCAAGCTCGCCGGGATTCAAGTTCACCCTCGATGGGAACGAGCAGTATCGCGACATGGCGACCTTCCGCGAGCATTGGGAGGCCTATCGAGTCGAGAAGGACCTGCGCGCCATGTTCGACGGCGGCGGATTGTTGTTCGTCGAGCAGCCGCTTCACCGCGACGTGGCCTTGAAGAAGAGTGTGCGCGGGAAGCTGGAGTCGTGGCCGGAGGCGCCGCCCATGATCATTGACGAGTCGGATGGCGAGCTGGACTCCATGCGGCGGGCCCTGGCCCTTGGCTATGACGGGACGAGTCACAAGAACTGCAAGGGAGTGCTCAAGGGCCTTGCGAATCGTTGCCTGATCGAGTGGTGCCGGCGAAACCGGCCCGAGGAGGGACCGTGGTTGATGAGCGGGGAGGATCTCGCCAACGTTGGCCCCGTGGCGTTGCTCAATGACCTCGCGGCCATGGCGGTGCTTGGAATCGAGGACGTGGAGCGCAACGGGCACCATTACTTCGCGGGACTCAGCATGTTCCCGAAGGAACTGCAGGCCAAGGTGTGCGAGAAGCATCCCGACCTCTACGCCATGAGGCCGGAGGGATTCGCCTCGCTGGTCATCGAAGGCGGGAGGCTCTCGACGAAAAGTCTCGGTGCGGCGCCCTTCGGGCACGGCCTGGAGGTTGAGCCCGAGGTGCTGGAACTGCTGGGGGAGGAGGGCCTTCCGGAGTAGTAAGCGGCCCCGTCGGCACCGGGGATGGCTTTCCGAGACTGCCTTGGGCGCGTGGGGAATGTTCTCTCACCTCTTCAGGCAATCTCGAGCACCAACTTCCCGAACTGCGGGGAGTCGGCCATGCTCGCCACGACATTCGCGCCTTCGGACAATGGCGCGACCGAATCGATCTCCGGTTTGATGCCGTGGCGTTCGATCTGGCTCATCAACCCGGCGAGATCGTCGGGCGATCCGAAGGTGGAGCCGATGACGTGAATCTGCCTCCAGAAGTGCCGGCGGATGTCGTATTGCTCGGGAGGCCCCGCCGTGCCACCATAGCTCACGATGCGTCCCCCGGGCCGGACCAAGCCGAGCAGATCGTTGAATCCCGCCCCCGCCGCTCCGTCGATGGCGAGATCGATGGGCCCATGCGCATCGTTGAGCTTGCTGGCCCAACCCTCCTCTTTGTAGTTTGCGCCGGCGGTGGCGCCCAGCGCGATGGCGCGTTCGATCTTCTCGGGTGACGACGAACTGACCAGCACCCTGGCGCCGGAGGCGGCGGCCAGCTTGAGGGCCATCACGGCCACTCCGCCTCCAATCCCGGTGATCAGGATCGTCTCGTGCGGCTGCAGCTTGCCTTGCGAAAAGAGGGCGCGGTAGGCGGTGAGTCCCGCGATGGGCAAAGCCGCGGCCTCGTGGATGGTGAGGTGTTCCGGTTTGGCTACCAACTGTTCGACGGGAACCACGATCTGCTCCGCGAAGACGCCGTCATCGGGCATCCCGAGGATGCGGAAGTCGTCGCTTTGCGCCTCGGGCGAGGGGCCCCAACCCCTTCCGGGATAGATGATGACCTCTTTTCCGATCCAGGACTCCTCGACCCCCTCGCCGACCGCCGTGACGACGCCGGCGCCGTCCGAGCCCATGATGCACGGGGCGGACATGCCGGGATAGAGGCCTTGCGTGATCCAGTAATCGCGCCGGTTGAGGCCGGCCGCCTTGAGTTTGACGAGGGCGGTGCCGGCCCGGAGAGCCGGATCTTCCACGTCGGCGTATTCGACGGTGCCGTCGGAGGAGGTGAGAACGAGGGCCTTCATGGCGGGAAGTGTGAGGGAGAGGAGGCCGGAGGCAAGGGCGAGTGGTGGGACCCGCCGGAATTGGCTGGATTTGGGGCGGTGCGCGGGCTGAGGATTCTGGACATGAGTGATTTTCACCGCGCACAGCCAATTCGAGACCTGGGTGCGAAGGCCCCGCGGGCCGGCCGGATCGCCGCCGGTCTGATCTCGCTGGCCGGGGCCGGCGCGGTGATGGCGGTGCCGACCGTGGTGCCAGGCGCCGAAGGGCAGATCGGGCCGACGCCGGCTCTCGATGTAAAGCTTGCTACCTGCTCGCTTGTCACCCTGGGCGGGCAGGCGGTGGGCGTCCTGGCCAACGGGATGTTCGTGCCTCCCGCGCAACCGCCCGAGCTCAACTTCTACACCGACCGGCTGCACGCCGCTCCCAATCCGGTTTCGATTTCGTCCACCCCATTGCTGATCAGCTTGGTGGCGAAGGCGAAGCCGGGGAGTGCGCGGACCCGGAACGCCGCAGACGACGGCGATTTTGTCGCCTTCAGCTTTGCGGAGGACGGAACCATGCCGAACACCATGACGATAAGGATCGCGACCTTTGATGAGACCGGGCAGTCCCTCCAAACAATCGAGCTCGAAAACATCGGCACTGTGCCCTTCCCCGACAACATCATTCAGAAGACTGCGGTAGAGATCGACAACCAGGGGAGGATTATCGTGGCGTACACCGAGTTTCAAAACCCTGACCCGCCGGGAGTCCTGGGGCAGCGTTATGATGCGGACGGGAATCCCATCGGGGGTTCCATTTGCGCTCACCGAACCGGGGCGGTCCGGGGCCGATATCGCCCTGCTTGACCCGGCCGGTAGCCTGCTTTTCGCCACCGTGTCGGACTTCACCGATATCAAGGGAACTATCGTCGACCTGACTGGACTGGTTCCGGTGCGCGGTCCGGAATTCCTGATAAATACAACTTCCTTGCTGGGTAACTTCCTCCCCAAAGTGGCGATCGATCCCTTCACCGGTAGTTCTGTGGTGGTTTGGGAAGCGGTCTCGGGCAATCAGGGAGATGCCGTCAATGTGCGGGCCCGCCGCTACGATGCGGAGGGCAACCCCATCGGGGACGACTTTCGCGTAAACACCACCACCGCCAATTCGCAGGGCCAACCGGACGTGGCCTTCGGTCCGGGGGGTTTTTCGGTTGCGGTCTGGACCGGCGACACCGCCGACTTCCAGAACGACAGCACCGACGTATTTGCTCGGGTCTACGACGCGGAGGGAAATCCCCTCGGGGACGAGATTCCGGTCAATACCAGCACGGCGGGGCGGCAGGACGGCCCCGATATCAACTTCCTGCCTCAACTCGATGCGGAGGGCCGGCCGCAATTCGTGGTGAGCTGGCGGGATGTTCAGATTAACGAATCTGGAGACCCCACCGACCTCCCAATTGGCACCGGGGTTGGGTAACGCTGCTTCTCGATCGATGGGTTGAATGTAGACCCCAATGATCTGGACGGCGACGGCCTGCCGAACGACTACGAGGATCTCTTCGGACTGAACAAGAACGATCCCAGTGACGCCCACACCGATCTCGACGAGGACGGTTTGGACAATACCGCCGAGTTCAAACTCGGAACCATCCCGAACAGGGCCGATACGGACGGGGACGGTGTGGAAGACGGATTGGAGGTGATCGCAGGCTACGATCCGCTGAATTGCGACGAGACTTTCGTCTGGTCGGATATCTCGGTGGACGTCGAATTGGAAAAAGTCTTTCTCACCCTCGACAATACCAACCCCGGGAACACCTACTCGCTTCTCATCTTCAATTTCGAGACACGCCAGTTCGAGCTTGTTCAGGGTCAGCAGAACCGGCCGGGGAATGGAGGGGCCCTGGTTTTCGAGGACGGTTTCGAGTCGGGTGACACCTCGGTTTGGTCGACCTCCGTGCCCTGAGCGGCTGGCCTCATCCCCCCTTTCCCGAGAAACGGGCGGTGCGCATATCGACTTCCTGGCCGGTGGACTCGGCGAGTGGTTGATACAAATCCGGGCGTCGGGCCGTGATCCAGCGCTGCCCGGTGTTGTCCACCCGCAGTTCGGGATCGAGTTCCGCGATCACCATGTCGTCGCAGGCCTTCCAGGTCTCGGCCAGGATGCGGCCAAAGGGATCGATGATCATGGCATTGCCGGTACGCACTTCATCGTCGTCGATCCCGACCCCGTTGCTGAAGAGGTAAAACACGCCATTGTCGTGAGCCCGGCTGGGCAGCCAGCGCATCAGCCAACCGCGTCCCTTGTCGCCGCGAAGCTCGGCCTCGATCGCGTCGGGATCCTTGTCGCGATTCACCCAGAGCGCGGGTTCGATCACTCCCATCACCTCCGAATTGTGGGTGCGGCATCCGCCGGTTTGGTGCGGGGCCAGAATGATATCGGCACCCCTCAGGGCGGTGAGGCGGGCATTTTCGACCAGGTTGTTGTCGTAACAGGTGAGTATTCCCAGGCGGCAACCGTGGGGGGAATCGAAGACGGTAAACTCCGATCCGGAACTCATGTGTGCGCTGACGAAGGTGTGCAGCTTGCGGTGGGAGTGAATCGCGCCGTCCGGCGAGGCGACGACATAGGTGTTGTAGAGGTTGCCGTCCTCACCAAGTTCGACCATGCCGGCCCCGATCGTCATGCCGTTCTCCTCCGCGAGGCTGGCGAGTTCCCGGGAGATTGAACCGCCGGGAACCGGTTCGGCGAGATCCGCGATTTCTTTCCGCGAAAGATTGCGCAGGAACCAGTAGCCCGTCACGCAGCACTCCGGAAAAACGATGAGATCGACGTCCTCCATCCGGGCCCGCTCCACGAAGGCGGCAATCTTGTTCAGATTGCGCCGCTTGTCTCCGGCGGTATGCTCGAGTTGAACTGCCGCGGCCTTGATTCGATTCATGACGGATTCACCCTGGGATTTTTCTCAAGCCTTCCTTGGCAACCGCTCAAAGGAGACGCAGTACTGGTCGAAGCCCACCGCCGACCAGAATGCCAGGGCGGGCTCGTTCTGTGAGAGGGCTGTCACAATGATCCGCTTGTCGGGCGGGAAGATCTCGTCGAAGAGGAGGCGCACCGCTTCCCGGCCGATTCCATCCCGGCGCTTCCCGCGGGCCACAAAGAACTGGCGGAGATAGAGGTCGCTCTCTTCGAAGGGGTGGAACAGGGCGTAGGCCACCACCTCGCCCCGGTCTTCAAAGAGAACCGCCTTGAAGCTGTCCGCGAGATACGCCCGCATGCGCGCCGTGAGGGCGGCGACGTCCATGGCGTTGCGATGGTTTTCGTCCGCGATGAGCTGGTGGTTCATCGCGCCGAGAAGGGCGCAATCGACGTCGGTGGCTTCGCGCCAGGTCATGGCCGTGATCTATCGAAAGAGGATCCGGCGTGCCACGGAGAAGTGCCCGAAACAGCCCGGACCGCGCCGTCGGGGTGCGGTTCGAAAATCCGGGGCCGGCGTCTTGGAGCCGGAAGGTTGGGTGGTCCGCTGGAATGCCGAGATCGAGCCGTTGGCTCCCCGGGTTCCGGAGCGGCCTGCCCCACACCCCCCGCTACCCGATGATTCCTTAGGAAATCCGAATCAAACCGAAGACCGGATTGCCGACTTTTGCCAAATTTCCGTGAGGGGGTCGATTCCCGGTTGAGCTTGAAAAGCAGGCGATCCGGGCCCGGGTACCGGCCGTATGGCACGAGGGCTCCGTGGTCGCGTCTTGACAAAAATTGCGATCTTGTGACGGTTTCGCCTTCGTCCCCCCGGGGCAGCGGGCGGAGGTGGCAAACTCATACGATTTCCTTGGCCAGTGAGCGTCGGCAGAACGGAGTACAAATTCTTGATTTCCGCGCAGGATTACGAGGCGTGGAAGGACGAGATTTCGCAACGGGTCGAGGCGGATACGGCGGGGAACGCCGGCGAGTACCCGATCATCTCGCAGTACTATGATACGGCTGCCCGCGGCTGTTACTGGGAAAAGCAGCGGCGGTTCCAGAGCCGTCGCAAGATCCGGGTCCGGGTGTATGGATCCGAAACGGCGCAGATTCCGCCGGCCGGCTTCCTGGAGGTCAAGCACAAGCTGGAGGGACTCGGTGTGAAGCGGCGCCTGCCCCTGCCGGTTGCCACCGCCCAGGCCTTTGCGTCAGGAGACACCCGGGGCGTCCGCGACCTGTATGGCGAGGTGGGACGCTCCGGCCGCATTGTGATCGAGGAGGTGCTCGGGATGATCGGTGACGGGCACGCCCCTTCCATGCAGATCCGCTATAACCGGAACGCTTTCAGCACTCCCGATGGCACCCTGCGGATCACCTTCGACAACCTGCTGCGCTGCCGCAGCGATTTCAGCAGGCTGCTTCCCGACGACCCGGATTTCACAAATTCCATCATCCCGGCCGGGGAATGCGTGATGGAGGTGAAGTCGATCGGACCGGTTCCCTACTGGTTCCGGGTGCAGGCCGGGAATACGGGGCTGATCCGCCGGAGCTTCAGCAAATATTGCACGGCGCTGGAGCGACACGATCCGGTGTTGCGAGCGCAGTTCGAGGCGGCCGGTAAAGCGGCCGCCTGATCTCTTCTCCATCCATGATCACTGCCAACACTTTTGTGGAGGTCTTCGACCAGGTCTACGAAGCCCTCGGGTTCGGCAGGATGTTGCCGAGCATCCCGGAGGTGTTCTTCGCGTTGGGTTTGAGCTTCTTTCTCAACCTCGTCATCGGCACCCTCTACAAGAACACCTACCGCGGCACACGCTACTCGCAGGATTACGTTCACACCCTCGTCATCGTCGGAACGGTTACGACCATCCTGATCATGGTGGTCGCCAGCCACCCCAATGCGTCGGCGATTGGTTTCGGTATGTTTGCGGCATTCGCGATGATCCGTTTCCGGCGAAATCTCGGACAGGCCCGCGACCTCGCCTTCATTCTCTTTTCGATGGCGACCGGCATGATTGTCGGGGCGCGGCTCTACCCGCAGGCCTTCGCCACCACCTTGGTGGTTGTGGCCGCCATTTACGTCCTCTCCAAGAGGGAGGCCTTCGCCCCCAAGCAGGCGTCTCACCAGCTTCGGATCCGCGTGAACAACGACATCGAGTACGACGACGCCTTCAATCCCATCTTCGACGACTTCGCCAATCAGACCGAACTGGTCAGCGTCGAATCGGTGCAAGCGGGCATGATGACGGAGTTGCGCTACGGAATCTTGTTAAAACCCGGCAAAAAAGTGTCAGATTTCATGGAAAAATTGCAAATCGCTTCAGGTAACAACCGTGTTATACTAACTTCTACGCAAAGGAGTTTTGACTCCTGACAGGCCCATGACGAACCCATGCCCAACCCCCCACTCTGCCATGCGGCGGGGCTTCACCATAATGGAGCTCCTTGTCGCAGTGGCGATCCTGATTGTCCTTGCGGCGATCGCGATCACTGTTTCCAAGAACATGAAGGAGAACGCCAACCTGGTGCGCGCTACAGCCAAGATCAAGAATCTGGGGGAGGCTTTCGTTGCCTACACCGCGGACAGCGGCGGGCTGCTTCCCTTTGAGGATGCTCCCGGATCCGATAATTGGAACACGGCCGGCAAGCCGGAGGCGAGCGAAGCCTGGTATAATGCCCTGACTCAGCGCATGGGAGTTGCGACCGTCGGTGAACTCGCCAACGACAACAATCCCGAGGGGTTCTACCTGGATAGCTATCCGCTTTACGTGCCCGGCGCGCCCTATCCGAAGAGTGACAAGAAGTACAGCAGGCCCTACTTCGCGATCGGGATGAATAGTCGCCTGCAGCGCAAGGACGACGACGGGAAGAAGGAACAGGGCACTCTCGCCTCGATCCAGGATCCGGTTCGGACCGTGGTGTTCCTTGAGCGTGGCATGCCCGGCGACCAGAAAGTCTCCAAGGCGCAACGTGGATTCAATGCACAGCCCAAGGCCAACCCGCGGGCTTTCGCCGGTCGTCACAACGATCAGGGAATTCTTCTTTTCGCGGACGGGCACACGGAGGTCCGCAAGGTTTCGGACCTGATCTCCAAGGCCGGCCGGATCGTGTTTCCGCAGGATCGCGTGATCTGGACCCGCGACCCGGAAGAGGATCCCAATTAATCCGGATCTCACCGCGAAATTGAAAGCCGGGGTAAGGCGCCCCGGCTTTTTGTTGGCGAGGCGCCCTGGGGGCTGCCGCGGGGTGATCTTCGCGGGACGGTCCGGGGAAATTAAATGATTGGGCCGCGAAGAAATGGGATGTGCGGGATGGCGGATCGATGGTAGATGACAATGCCAGACCAAAGGAGGCGGCCATGACCCGCAAGGAACTGTTTGATCGATACGTGGCAGACACGCTCGACGAGGCGGCGAGGGTGGAGTTGGACGCGCTGCTCGCAAGCGACGCAGCGTTCGCGGGGCAATTTGAGCGGGACCTGATTGCGACCGGCTTGTTCGAGAAGGCTGGTGGGGAGATGCGACGCCTCGGCGCGAAGGACGGGGCGGCGGGCGGGAGCGGGAAGGAGGAGGCGCAACGGGACCCGAAGGCGGGAACCAGCAGGAAGAAGAAAAAGAAACGGTGGGGCAAGAAGGCCGGGAACGAGGCGCCGGGAGCGGGGACGGAAGAACGCCAGGGCAACGAAAAAAAAGAGGCCAAGGACGAAAAAGAGGGCAAGGAACGCAAGGGGGCCGAAAAGGCCGACAAGTCCGAGGCGAAGGAACCAGGCGAGAAGAAGCCGGCCAAACGACCGAGGCTCCTGGTGGGCGATGGCACCGAGTTGTCCCCGGTCTCAGACCAGGCCCCCAAGCGGCCGACCCTCCTCATGGGTGGCGAGGTCGAGGGTGAGTTGCCTCCCTCCCTGGCGATGGTGATACGGCCCCGGGAACCGGAGCCCGAACCGGAGCCCCCGCCGCAGATCGAGATCGCCCAGCGTCCCCCCGTGGCGAGTACCCCTCCCGCCCCGGCGCAGGTCGCGCCACCACCGCCGGCCACGGTTGCGCCGCCTCCGCCGGCCACAGTTGCGCCGCCTCCGCCGGCCACAGTTGCGCCGCCTCCGCCGGCCACAGTTGCGCCTCCGCCGCCCGTCGAGGTTTTGCCGCCTCCTCCGCCCGTCGAGGTTGCGCCTCCTCCACCCGTCGAGGTTGCGCCGCCTCCTCCGCCCGTCGAGGTTGCGCCTCCTCCGCCCGTCGAGGTTTTGCCGCCTCCTCCGCCCGTCGAGGTTGCGCCTCCTCCGCCTGTCGAGGTTGCGCCGCCTTCGCGGTCGCCGGCTCTCCTCGAAGTTGAGACCGCTACGCCTCCTTCGCCGTCCCGCATCCCGCTGCGGCCGCGGCTGAGCCGCGAAAAATTGTTCGATCGCTATGTGAGCGACACCCTCGACGACGCGGCGAGCGAGGAGTTGGGGAACCTGCTGGCGGAGGACTCCGCCTTTGCCGCGCAATTCGCGCAGGATCTGCTGGGGACCGGTCTGTTCGTGCAAGTGGGGGACGATCTGCAGCGGGTTGACGAGGCGGATCCCGGCCAGGGGGTCGTTGCGGATGAGGTGGCCAAGCACGAGGACGAGAGCGAGGATCTTCCGGAAATCGTGCTGCCCGAGGACAGATCGGGAGAGAGGGTGCGCGAGCAGGAAGATGACCACAAAGAGGGCCAACGGGAGGTCGAGATCAACACCGCCCCGCATGCGCCGGAAAAACCTCCCGCGCCTTCTCCGGTAGCGACCGCCCCACTCTCCATTGCGCCTCCCCGGAAGGTTAAGTTGCGTCCGCCTCCCGCCCCTCCGGCCCGGCCACCCCGGCCACCCCGCCCGCCCGCCCCTCCGGCCCCTCCGGCCCCTCCGGCCCGGCTACCCCGGCCACCAGTTGGGATCCATCTGCCCCCCGCGCCGGCAGTTCCCCACCGGGCCCTGCCCTACGGATCCCAAGAACCCCATGATTCCTATCCGGAGTATCCCGCGCAGCCGAATCCTGCCCATCCCTCGAGTTACTTCGGCGAGGCCCCGGCGCGGACGGTGCTTCGCTCCGCACGGCAGCGCTCGCCGGTGGCGGCACTCTCGCTCGCCGTGATTCTGTTGGTCTGTATCGGTTTCGCCATCCTGCTGGGGGTGGCTGGGAGGCCGGCCGCGCAGGGCGACGATTCGATCATTGCGAAAGTCGATGCGGCGGCTGGGACCGCCGTCCTGACGCGCGGCATCGGCCAGAAGGACCTCGAGGTCGGGATGGGAATCGTGAAAGGAGATGTCATCAAGGTCCTGGCGGGGTCGGCGCGCATCGCATACGTCTCGGAGAAGACCTACCTGCACATTCGCTCCGGGAGCGAGATTCGGGTTGAAGACCACGAATCCGGAAAGCAGGTGCGGTTGACTCTCGGCGAGGTTACGGTCGAGGCTGCGCCGCAGCCGACGGGCCGGCCGATGGTGGTCAATACCTCGAAAGCGAAGGTGGTGCTCATGGGGAAGAAGGTGACGGTGCGGGAAGTCTCCAAGGAGACTCTGGTGGAGGTGTCCGCGGGCAAGGTCCGGGTGGAACGCCGTCATGATGGGGCAAAGGTCAAACTCGGAAGCGGCTCATGGACGATCGTCAGCGCGGATCAGCCGCTCAACGCCTGGGAGTTTGTGGCCGGCGTGAACCTGAATGGTGACGAACTCACGGTTGGCGGTAACACCTGGCTCTCTCACACGGCGGCGCAGGGACAGGGCCTGAAGGTGGAGGCGCTCGGGAAGACTCCGGAGAATCGCCGGTCTACGGAGCAGCCGGCCGGCTTCGTGCCCGATGCCGCAGTGCGAACCATGCTGATGTCGAGTGTGGCCGCTCCCGGGACCAAACTCGCCCTCAAGTGGCCCCTGCCCAGCGGCCGGTACCAGATCTTCGTCTGGATCATGGAGGACGGAGGCAATCAGGTCCGCTCCCTGCGTCTTAACGTGGAGGAGAAACTGGTGGAGGAGGCCATTGGAAGGGAACAGAAACTGGGAGAATGGAACCGATTCGGGCCGTATTCCGGGAAGGTGGCAGACGAGGTTCTGGACCTTCTCTTGAGCGCCGACCACAAGTTTGAGAACCGCGACCCCCACCTGTCGGGATTCGCGGTTTACCGCATCGCCGGAACGGGTCCCCCAAAACCGGACGATCCCCTTGCCCAGCCGGCGGGTGGTGCTCCCTTCCAGATCGTTCCTCCCGAACCGCTCGATCCGTAGAGTAAAGGGCGCCGTTGTTTCAAACCGCTCTCTTTCGTTTCAGTGGGAGAAGTCTGGTCACCAGGGCGGTGCCGAAGAGAGCCACCGTGATGCCGAGAAGCATCCGGAGGGTGACTTGTTCGTGCAGAAAAAGGGCGCCCCACATCACGCCGAAGACCGGGATGACGAAGGTCACGGTGGCTGCAGCGGTGGCGCCGGTGCGGGAGAGCACGTCGAAGAACAGGACGAAGGCGAGGGCCGTGCAGACCACGGCGAGGGTTGCAGCACCGGCGAGGGCGGGGGCCCCGGGAAGGGTGTCAGGCCAGAAATAAATCCCAAGCGGGAGGAGCAGGATACTGCTGAAGAGAAGACTACCGGCCGAGACGACAAGAGGCGGGATGTCGGCGAAGTGGAGCTTGGCGTGGTGGCCCGCCAGGCCGTAAGAGGCGGTGGCGAGGAGCACGGCCAGGACGGCCCAGCCGCTGCCGCCTTCCTTGAATTTGAACTGATCTCCGGCGAGAATCGCGATTCCCACGAACCCGATTCCGAGACCCAGGACCTGTGGACGCCGGAGCGGGAGTCGTAACCAGAGCAGACCGATGATGGCGGTGAAAATCGGCGTGGAGGCGTTGAGGAGGGAGGTGAAACCAGCCTCGAGGCTCAGGACGGCCCAGCCAAA
>Ga0310121_10002085_pt1 | contig 19476 bp, 8 predicted proteins | sample CB27_Tmax_986_MG_FD_203504 | JGI IMG/M metagenome (GOLD analysis project Ga0310121, IMG submission 203504) | Marine microbial communities from Western Arctic Ocean, Canada - CB27_Tmax_986 | ecosystem: Environmental > Aquatic > Marine > Oceanic | place: Canada: Western Arctic Ocean | collected...
ACGACCACGTGGGTGAGGGGAACCTGGTCGGGGAACAGGGCGGCATAGACGCGACTGTCGAAATCGAAACCGAGCGAAGTATACTCATCCTCGCCGTCCGTGTAGTACCCGGTGGTGTGGCCGGTGAGAAATCCCCCCGCGCTCTCCCACACGTCCGTGAATCCGGTCACCAGCTGCTGAAGTTTGTACTCAACGCCCGGCTCGCTGTCGAATTGCAGCCCTTCAAAATCTCCAACGAAGAAATCCGTGATGGTCAGGTCGGTTTCAGGCTCCGGCGCTGAGGCGATCAGAAGGTCGTCCATATTCATGATCACATTGTTTGCGCCATTATTCTGGAACATGACGCAGCGCTCCGAATGGTTCCAGACGAGGGTCTCAAGCCCCGTTGCCGATCCGAAGAATTGCCCGGAGGCGCCGGATGTATCATGGGTCGCCGGCTGGACCTCGAAGGTGGAATTGGTTCCGTCGGCATACATCGTGAACTCGAGAACGGTCGCTCCCGCCACGATACCTTGCAAAGTGTTCACATCCTGATTCCACGACATGGAGCCCCCCGTGCCGCTCATTGTCCTCCTGGCCCAGACTCCCACCGTGCGTGTAAAAGAAGAGGCGATCGCTGAGACTATTCAGTGTGATGTTGCCGGAGGCCGTAACGCCCCCCCCCGGGTCAGCCGGATCGTATGAAGTCTGTGTGTAGATCGTGCCACCTGCTTCCAGGGCCAGTTCCTGACTGGCTTCGGTGACCGATTGATTCAAGGTCGAGTGGCCAGTAAAAGTCCCCCACTTTGATGCGTCCAATGAGTTGTCATTGAAATCATCGAACGTTTCCGCGACAGATGCAGATGAGACCATCGCTAGTACCGCGCCGGCCACGATTGCTGTAAGCGGTAGAACTACCTGGAATTCTGTTCCCGCCTTACACTTGAATTTCATGCGCAAATCGCCTGTTTTGCTTGCTCTTCGGGAGTAAAATGATGGCATGGCTTTTCGCTCCGCCGAAATCTGCCTGCACACCAAACACAAGTGAAACCGAGACGATTCAATGGTCCATAATTCTTGAATCAACCATTAGCATCCGTGCGAATTGCACCCGATGTTCACCATAGATCTTTGGATTCGCCTGAAAAAATCTTATTTTTTGCACTCGATTTGTCAAGGTTAATATCTTAGAGAAACATGTATGCTCAATGTTGACACGATAGACACAGGGCTGGTAAGGTCATAGCAACAGGTCGGGTGGAAACCCAATAATTAATCCGCAGAATAGACAAGAGAGGAAGGCTAAGATGAAAGACTATTCAAAGCTGCTTGTAACGTTAGTTGCCGGAGCAGTGCTTGCTATGGCATCAACAGCATCCGCGACGTTTGACAATTTCGATGACGACTCATTGGACGCATCGAAGTGGGGGTCGTTTCTAAAACCAGCACGCCCCAATCAAACAGTCACCGAAACCGGCGGAAAACTTGAGTTGTATGATGGGGCCTCAATTTACACGCAGCAAGAGTTCGACCCCAACGCCGGTGTGGTTACCGCCACGGGCAGTTTTACTGTAGATGCCACTAGCGAACGCCTCTTCTTCAACTTTTTCGGCGGCGACTTTGGGGGAGCGGCCAACCAACGGAGCGGCGGGCTGTCATGGTTTATATTCGGTAGCAGTGGTGGTGGTGGTACGTTCAATGGAGACAGCGTACGGCTGAACAACGTATCTACCGGCAGTTTTACCAGTGGCAGTAATCCTCCTGGGCCATCTCAAGCGAATAGTCTGACTGGAGTAGTAGGAACCAACGTCAATGCAGACGATCCAACCATCCTGGATTTCACGATGACAGCCCAACCTGGCATCTCGACGTTCACGCTCACGGTAAATCCGAATGATGCCTCGGGTGCTTCCGGGTCGTCAGGATGGTTCGTGACATGGGACGGCGATCTGGAGTTTGGCCACACAACAAATCACGTTATTTTTGAGAATAACAACGGCCGCACTCTGAAACTCGACAATATCAGCGTAGTTTCCGGCGCAGTTCCCGAGCCGGCCAGTTTGATCCTGGTTGGACTGGGCGCACTGATGCTCGGCTTGAGGCGAAGGATGAGGACAGCAGGGTAAGGGGGGCGCGGAAGAAGAGACCCTACACAACACATCTCAACAACGATGATTTAGACGAGAGAGCCTGGGCAATGTGCGCGGGCTCTCTCTTTTTTCGGCATCGCCGGAACTTGCCATTTCGGTTCATTTGATCGGTCTACAAGCCGAATTACCAATCACAGGAGAGGGCAATGCGCGAGCAAATTGGGTTCATTCTTTTAGTTTCAGTGGCGGTTTCTGTCACGGCCGGAGCGCTGACGGCCCAGGCCGGAGGTTCCGTGGTGATTGAAAATTTCGAGAGCTACGGAGTTACCGACAACACGTATCTTGATCCCACCACCGTGCCCGGCAGCGGCTGGACCAGAACGGACGAAGGCGTGGGACCCGACTGGGAGGTCGCATGCTGCAGCGAAGCTGGCAACACGTTACCCGCGGATTGGACCCTGGACGGCTCCTCCTCGCATCTGCGCCTGAGGCGCGACAACCCCGGCGGGAACCCTGAGGCGGTTCAGGAAACCGACTTTAGATTCACCGACATGTCGGAAGGATCGATCAGCTTCGAGGTGAACCCCGCCGCCAGAGGAGTCACCAGCCCATCCTTTAGTGCGATGCTGTATGACTCCGTGAGCAAGGCTCCTCTTGCGAGAGTGGTTTACCATGACGGCATCCCCAACTTCACAGCCATTTGGGATGTGTACGCCTTTAACCATGGCTCGCCCGCCGCAAGCTGGATAAGTGGCTTCGGGGCTTTTGTGGACACGCTTGATCGATGGTACACCGTGACGATAACGATTGAGAGCAATTCGAACTTCAGCGTTACCATCGATGACACTGCTCCGGCGGAGCCTGTCTCCCAATCCGGGCAGCCCGGCGAGGGCAATCTCCTGACCGTTAACTGGACGAACGGTACGCCCGTTTCGGTAGTCGACACGCTCCGCCTCGTTGCGGGCTCGGGGAATGGCGCCTCCAATGACAGCCAACCTACCATGATTGACAATATCACACAGGATCTCCTCGTCGCTGCCCCGGCCGTGCCGATTTCAGGCTTGGTCACAAATGGCGCGGTGAAGGTCTCGTTTCCAACCGATGCAGGAAAGGAGTATCAGCCTGAATCTTCCGACGAACTCTCCTTGGGCGCTTGGGATCTCGTGGGGCCCATTATTGACGGGGACGGAACTACACAGTGTCTGTTCGATGCCACCGCCGGGGTTTCGGATCGGGCCTTTCGGGTGCTCGATTTGGATCCGAAGCCCGAGATACCTATCGTGGAAGATTTCGAATACGCCGTTACTGTCTCAAACTTTGTCGATGTCACCACCTTGTCGAGCAATTGGACCGCGTCCCTCCCAGGGACTTCGGATCCAGGGGACGACGGCCCGGACTGGGCTGTCACTTGCTGTTATGGCGATGGTAATGGCTCTCGAGACTTTGCTTTTGACGGCTCCGACGGGCAATTGAGCCTGAGGCGCGACAACCAAGCAAGCCCCCACCATTCGGTACTCGATACCGACCTCGACCTTACGGCGTTTACCGGCGGCCCCATATCCAACGGTACGGTCGAAGTCCAGATGAACCCCTCGGGCGTCGGGACAAGCGGTAGCGCGGCGGGCGAAGCTGGCGCGTTTCACGTATCATTCTATGACTCCGTTTCCGGTTCAAATGTGATCCGGGTTCTTTACTGGGAGCTGGATGGTGGCAATTCCGGTGACTTCGAAGTATACGATTGGAACGACGTGCTCCTTGGGGAAGGCACTGTCCCGGATGGCAATGACTCGTTCGACCGCTGGTACAGCATCTCTCTCACAATTAAGGACACCGGATTGCTGGACATCATCTGCGAAGACATCGGGCCGGTGGCTCCCGGTAGTACGGAGAGCGATTCAGCCCGCGGGGTAGTCTTTGCTCTCACGAACTGGGAATTACCGGTGGGAATCAGCTCAATGGATACGTTTCGCCTGAGGACCGGCTCGCAGAACGGGGGATGTAATTGCGTGCAACCCACCCGGATTGACAACATCCGGGCCGGCCCCTTCCTGAGGAGAACCGGGGTTGAACTCGGTGGGTTGGAAGATCCCGTCCAAGCGGTGGAGATCCAATATCCCACGGATCGGGGGAGTTTCTACCAGCCTCAATACACCGACGACGGCGGCACGACCTGGTTCGATCTGGGCCCCCGGGTGGAAAGCATCGCCGGCTTGACCCTGTCAGCTTTCGATCTGGTCGCGCCCGGTCGAGACTACCAGGTGCTGGATCTGCGGCCGTGAAGAGGAAACCGTGGCCGAACCACGCGCCGTCGGTGGCGTTCGCGGGCTTGGACCAGATTGTGGAGGTGACCCATATCACGGTTGCGTTGAGTGGGGGTGGCTCGTACGACAGTGATGGGGATTCGCTGATGACCGATGAGACTGGTTGCTGACGAGCGTGCCGGCGGGAAGTACGGCGGTGATCAACAACCTGGCGGGCGTGAATCCAACCTTCGACTTGGTGGGGAACCTACGAAGCGCAGCTTATCGTAAATGATGGCCTCGCCAACAGGGCTTTGGACACGGTGACGATCACGGCACAGGAGCAAAGAAGTAACTCGGCTGAACATTACAGCCTCGCGTCTTCGCACCACCTCCCCGGCTTTGGGCGAAGGGGGTGGTTTGGTAATGTGCTCAGTGACCGGGAACAAATCTGCCTCGGGACGCTCCGGTGTTCTTCTGCAATTAAGAATTGAAAGGGCCCGGGCAATAAGCCAAGGCGCGTGGAAGCGCGTTTCACGATGATGGATCGAACAGAGTTCAGCAAAATCAGGAGTTGAAAATGCACGATTATATGAGGCGCGCCCAGCGCCAAACCAGATACGTTGTTGCGGGTGTGGTGGCGGGTACAATGGCGGTTCAGGCTGGAGGGGGAGGGCCGGTGGTGATCGAGGATTTCGAGAGCTACAACGTTGCGAACGGTGCATTTCTAGATCCCACCACGGTGCCATTCAGTGGCTGGACACGAAACGACAAAGGTGTGGGGCCGGACTGGGAGGTCACCTGTTGCAGTCCCGGGATCGCGGTTCCCGATGAAACGTTCGACGGCTCCTCAAAACACATGCGCCTGAGGCGCGACGACGACAGTGGGAACCGCAAGGCACTACTGCGCACGGATCTTGAATTTGCCCCCATGTCGCAGGGATCGGTCACCTTCCAGCTGAACCCTTCAGAGAGGGATTATCAGAGTACGGAAACGATCATTTTCCATGCGAGCCTGGTGGACTCCGTGACCGGTCTTCCCCTGGTGAGGGTGCAATACCATGAGAAATTTGGGGACAATAACGGGCAATTTGAAGTATTTTCGTTCACCAGTACCGCAGGATCCGGCACCTCGTTTCCGTTCAGTTCCGTGCCTTCCGGCACAGACAATCTCGACCGATGGTACGAGGTGACGATGACGATTCTGAGCAACGGGTTCTGGAACCTCCGGATTGTAGATATCGGCGCGACATCTCCTGACTCGATAAGTGAGCCATTTGCCAGAGATCTGATTTGGGATTCCGGATCTCTCGGTACGCCGATCACGGTCGTCGACACATTCCGCCTGAACTTGTTCTCGGGCAACGGGAGCTACAATGGGTCCAAGGGAACGGGAACGTCCAATACCAATCAACCCACCATGATCGACAATATTACACAGGAAATCATCGTGGCAGCGCCACCGGCGCTGGTTGCAGCTGTTCAAACGAACGAGGCGGTGAAGATCTCGTATCCGACGGATTCGGGAGAGATCTACCAGGCGCAATTCTCCGACGATCTTTCATCGATTCCCGATGACGGTTGGGAGGATCTGGGCATCGAGATCCAGGGGAATGGAGGCTCAAACTTCTCGGGCTCTGCATTTGCCGGTGTGCCGGATCGGGCCTTTCGGGTACTCGATACTACGTTTGCCGCCAGGGAAGTTTTCGACGATTTTAATGACGACTCAATAGACCTCTTGAAATGGGAGACGTTTACCGGCCACACGCTTTTGAACGATTCGGTCGATGAAACCAACATGATGATTCTGTTGGGAGAAGGGGGCACTCTCCTCACGCAGGCGTCCCTCGACCCCAATTCGCCAGGAGGCGTAACCGCTTCCGGAAAAATCAAGCTGCTTAATATAAATGAGCGCTTATTCTTCTACTTTTTCGGTGGGAGCCTCGGGCAGCAAGACAATCAGCGGCATGGGGGGTTGAGATGGCAGGTATTCGGAAACGGGGGTTCCAATCCCTCGGGTGTCGTCTTGGACGAAGTGCGGCTCAAAAACCACACCTCTGGCGTCGTCACGTGGGGTGAGGAGATAAACACCTTGCGGGATATCGTGGCGGGAACCACGGTGCTGGAGTTCTCGATGTTTGCCGAAGGTACAAATTCCACATTCGAGATCAGGCCGGCCACCAACGATACATCCGGCGCCTCGGGAGAAATGGTAGGGTCGGCGACTGTCGAGGGGCCGTTGACGTGGGACCATTCGGAACGTTTCGTCATGTTCCAGAATAATGGTGCAGGCAATGCGTTCGTGGAGATGGACGATATCCTGGTCCGCTCCGGAGTGCCCGGATTCATTGGAGAGATCACCAATGTCAAAGGACCCGTGGATGGGGCGGAGATCAGCTTTCCCTCGGAAATCGCGAAAACGTACGAGCCTCAATACAGCGACGACGGGGGAACGACCTGGTTTGCTCTGGGACCCCGTTTGAGAGGCAACGGCGGGACCATTTCGGCCATCGATGCCGTGACGCCGGGCCGCATCTACCAAGTGCTGGATCTGCGACCGTAGACGGTTTCAAAACGTTCCCGCCGGGAGCGGGTGATTGTGCACAACGGAGCGCTCTGAACAAAACGCCCTCGCCGAGCTCCACTCGGTGGAGCGGGTGATTGTGGTCAAGTATGCAGAATCCTTCGCCCCAGCCGCGTGAAGCCGGTGGGGGCCCTAATCAGTCCGATCTCTGGCCTACAATGAAGAACTCGTTAGCTTCAAGTATCCTCCCGCCGCGATTGTGTGGCGCTGCGGGGCGAATTCAAGTCCGGGCAAGTCCATCGCTCGTTTGAACCGGGCCGTGATCGGTTTGTCCGTAGGATTGTTCGCTGCAACGTGCCACTCGTATTTCGCCCCGCTCTGACTCGACCGCGGCATGACTTCCAGGACCAGTTCGGCGTTGTCGCAGACGATCGGATGGCCGATGACCACGTGCGTTTCCGGCACCTGGTCGGGGTAGAGGGCCGCGTGCACATACCCCTCCATGTCGAAGCCGAGGGACGTGTAGACTTCCTTCCCGTCCGTATAATTCCCGGTGGTGTGGCCGGCAATCTGAAATAGCCCTGCGCTCCATCTCGGGTTCAACGCGTCCACACGTACCGGTATCGTCAACGCGATTTCTTCAGATGGGCGCCTGACCTTCAATTCGATGGGTTCGTTCCCCTCTGCCTCGACGTCGAAGTATCCGGGGCTGTCCAACACCCGCCCACGGATGACCTTCATCCCCTCCGGCCGGCGCAGATACGCCAGTACCCTTAGAAACCGCTCGGGCCCGCGGGCCTCGGTGTCGATCGCTTCGTTGACCGAGAACAGTTCGTGATGATAAGACTTCCCCGCCTTGACTTTCGTGCCGGCGATATCCGCGAAGAGCCCGGCCTGCCAGCTATCCTTATTGACCATCACCTCCAATATGACCGGATTGCTGCGGTTGATGAACAAAACATTGTTGTAGGTCGCCGTCGAATAGATGCCGAACCACCCCCCGGTGTCGATTCGTTTCCGGATCGTCTCGTTCGCTTTCGATAGATCGAATTCTTCATACGTAGTACCGTGTCCGACCACGACGGCCACCGGCCTGCTGGTCTTCCGGTCGCTCGACTGAAGTTGCAACGTCTCGACCACCTGGTCGGCCTTAAACGTCACATGGCAGGAAAAATTGGCCATCGTGGCACCGCTTCGAACACTGTACGCCGCCCAGCCGGTCGGCTGAACGCCCTGGAGCGGACGGTTGAACTCGGTGTACCTGCGCACCGATTCCAACAGTCGCGACGGATCGAGGGGCCCGTACGTATGCCAGGAGTTGATCGGAGGCGTTTCCGGGTCGTATACCTCCCGTTTCACGGAACGAACAACGATCGCCTGGTCGTCGGTGGACTCCATGATGGGGATGGCGTTCATTCCCATGCCTTCCGCCCCGAGGCTGCTGGTCAGCTGCGGTTCGGTCGCGCCTAAATGCACCACCGGGCGAAGTCCTTTCGGCCCGCCGTCCCACGTCTCGCCGCCGGGAAATTCGGGATACATGTGGGATCGAAACATCCCAATGCCGCGGGCCAGCAACCCGTGCCCGCAATCATTCACATGATCCCCGCAAAAGGCAACGCACAGCGAGCCGGGCTTCCAGCAGCGACGCGGGAAGCTGACAGCCTTTCCGCCCTGCATGTCCTCGGCGATCACGACCAGGTTCTGCTGAACGATTCCCGGCAAATACAGAACCTCGTGAAAGCTTTTTGCCCCGCCCGGCAGGAATCTGCGAACCTGCCGCCGGCCGTTCATGACCCGGATCTCCGCCAGTCCGATGTCGGAGGTGACGTGAAGTTCCGACTCCATCAGTTCGGCATCGACTACGAACGACTCGGCGCCGTAGGTGGCCGCGGTCCGGTCGGTCTCCGGCCAGGCGCGGATCATCGGCCCGTCGGAGGGGAAAACGTTCATCCCATCGTACTGGCTATTCCAACGCAGGCAGGTCTTGACCAGTTCGTTCACTGATGCCGCCTGGGCGTAGGTCAGGGCGTTGCCGCTACGGACCTCCCGAATCAATTCTTCCGGCGACTGCACCAGGTTGAAGGCTACCGGCATCGACGTCAGCGTTCCTTCCACCGCCACCAGGAAATCTTCCGTCAGGTCTTCGACCCGCTTGCCGTCGCGATAGAATAGGATGGCCGCGGCCGAGTTGAGCTTAAGGTCGGCCACCTTCATGGCGCGCGGGTCGTCAAAGTTGAAATAACCCACCATGTGCCCTTCGTAGCGCTCGTGGTCATACAGGACCCAGTGCAGGAATTCAGCCGGCTCACCCTTCTTGCGTTGAACGGCAAGAATGGACTGGTCTGGACCGATTAGAATCGAGTCTCTAGGCCACGGCAGATCGTGACCGGCTAAAAACATGTGATTGCCGATATTGGTATCGATCTTGTAGCCGGGAAGAAGGAGCAATTTGCTGTCGCTGTGTTGTTTACATTCGCCGCCAAGTTCGCGAAGGGACTCGGGGGTGAGTTTGTTGAACTGCTCGCAAAAAATCAGGAAGTCGAGACCGGCTTTCCGGGCGGAGGCGGCGTAGTCGGCCACGCTGCCCTTGGCACCGCTCCATTCGGATTGTGCGCCGATGAGACCGCGGAAGACCGGATCGCCGGGTTTGGAGCGATGCAGAGCCTTCTCCTTGGCAGACCAGAACTTATCTTCGAATTTTTTCTTGGCACCCGCGCGAAGGTTCGGTGGCGTCAAGCGGGACGTCGTTGCCGTGTACCCTCCCACCGCGCCGGACTTCAAGCTCGGTTCGGCGAGCCAGCGAATCGTGTTGAGAATCATTCGCTCGAAATCGGATTCGATGCCGTTCATTCCCCGTGACAGGCATCGACGATTGAAAAGCCACTGGGTGCCCGATCCGATGGAGAACGGCACCTCGTGGGCGGCCAGGAAGATCCGGCCACGCTTGTACTCACGGATCGCCATGAGGTCGGGTTCTTTCACCCCGCCGGGACGTACCAGCGGGTCCGGTTGGGGGTCAATCCCGGTCTTCTTCAGATCGATCGGTATCGTGTGGGAGGTCGGCGTGCCTTTAACCACGACCTGCCAATCATCCGAGACGGAGATGGGGCCGGTCCAGGAGGCATTGTAGTGCTCCCCGTAGGGCAGCCAGAGATTGCGCACACCCTCGGTCACGGGCGAAGGGAGAATCGTGTCGACGCGCATGATCGGCTCGTGCCCGCGCATGCGCGGCATCTGGGCGATTCGGTCCTGATCGGTTTCGACATAGAATTCCAGAGGCAGGCGGGCACCCCATGGCTCAATCAGGGTTCGCAACCCTTCATCGGCGTTGTCTGTATGTACCATCATGAACACCCCGCCCCCAGCGTCGAGGTAACGCTCAACGAGCCGGACATACTCGTCGAGCCGCGGGCCCTCTCGTGGAAAGAGAAAGTTGCGCTCGCCTTCGTCCGGCTCCGGGACCCCGTACAACACCAGGATGTTGTATTGGCTGATCCGTTCCCAATCCAACTCGGTGCTGCTCTCGGTGTAGTCGGGTTGAAAACCGAGCTCGTGAATTTCTCCCAACCAGTCGAGGTCCAAATAGGGCCGAAGCGCCACACCTTTAGGGGTGCAGAACAGGATTGACGGGCCGGAATGGGGGGAAGTGTTCTCCGCCGTTGTCGGTATGGCAAAGCCAACGAACAAGGACATGACCAGAAAGCATTCTTGGATTCGCATCATTTGCATCTGCCTTTCGTTTGAACGCTCCCGCCGAGCTTGCTTCAGCACTCCTCCAACGCAACATCATCAAACCACGCCATTCCCGGTCCTTCCAGGTCCAGGTACAACCAGCCGAACTGCCCATCGGCTGGTGTGCGAAACGTGTCCTCTACATAAGTCCAGTCGCAGGTGCCGCGTACCGGTCCCGCGATATGACTGCTGTGCTTGTCGGTAGGTTTGAAGCCGATTTCGTCCAATCGGATCCGTGCGCCGTTTCCCGATACGTCTTCGCACTTGATCCACCCCGAGAGGCGATAGGTCGTGTCCGGGTCGAGATGGGGCGTGGGCCCGCTACTGCGTGCGTCGGCCTTCGCCCCGTCGGTCCCACGCACCCGAATCGAACTCGTACCCGAATGTCCGCAACCCCGGTCCCAATACACCTCGGCGTCTTCAAATAACTTCGCGTGAATAAAACTGCCGGCAATCGTCCGGTCGTAAGGCACCGGAGACTCGAAATCGTTGACGCACCCATAGTAGAAGGAAGGAAACTGGGGATTGTAATTCACGCGCCCGCTCGCATCCTCGTCGCACCATCCGGGTTCGGTCACAATCGAATTCGGATGGTTCACGTCCACGCCGTAATCGATCAGCACGGATTCCCGCGCGACTTGCGCTGCCACTTCCGGCAGCAGGCTGTAAAGGCGAAAACGTGTCCGCCACTCGCGATGGGCTTCCGTATAGCCTTCCGGGGGGAGGCAGATCAGATGCTCGTCATAAATATTGCAGCATGTTGCGCCGACGAGATCGAAGTTGCGGTCAACAAAGTCCAGCACGGGATTGGTGTGAGGATCCATGAAGTAACCGATGAATCCGCCGCCCTCATCTCCGGGAGAAACACCGATTTGCCGCTCGTCACTATTCATACCTGGCGTCATGTATCCCACGGGATTGTGGGGCCAGCGCACCCATCGTCCGTCGGGATGAGACCAGATCGTGCATTGATGCCGCTTGCGGGCCGGGCGATTGTCATACACGCCGCCCGTATAAAAGTTGCAGCATTCGATCAGGTAGTGGTTGGGCGCGCCCAATGTCGCAGTCACATCCGCCACGTAACTGTCCGCTAGCGGGTCGTAACTCAAGGTGAAAACATGTTCACCACGGATGGAGTCATCATGGGCGTACGTATGGGCAATGGAGAATTGCAACGAGTCCCCACCGCCGTTTTCGAAGTGCCAAACCATTTTCGGTTTGGTTTTCACGATAGGATTTTCGACGTCGTTGTTCTGCGGAACCGGTACATCCTGCGCGATCGACCACGGCAGCGCGGGCCGTCGTTCCCCGCTCATGGTGCCGCAGAGCCACCACTGCGCGATGATGCGTCCGCCCTGAAATGTTGGTGCATGGTAGATCGCCGGCACCTCCCGCGGCTGCGGCGTGTCAATCCCCGGGTGTGGTGCGACCCATTCGAACAGGGCTTCGACGGTGTCGATCAAGCCCACGCGCTCGCCGTGATCGGTGATCCAAATAAAACGCTCGTCCGTAGAGGTGAAAGCCAGGTCCACCTGTCGTTCCGCGCGTTGTGCGAGCTGGCCGGGGGAAGTGAGTCGCTCAAGCCAGTTACCTAGAGCGGTTTGGTTGCCGAGTGAGGTCGTAGCCATGAAGATATTAAGCCGTAGGATACGGGAGATTAGAAGGGCAAAGTGTTGTGGCAGCGTGCGGTGGGGCAGAAATCGCTGTCTGTCTCCGCGCTCGCGCCCAAATCGAGCCATTCACCCCGATCATAGAGTGCGAGCATGATTGCGGTATTGAGTGCGTTCTGCCCCGATCCGCCGCCCCTTGAATCCCCGCTCCCGCTTTTATTATGCCCGAAATGTGCGCCGTCCGCCGGGCGTCGCGGCGTCAAGTTGTCGCACGGCCAATTCATGAAGCAATTCGGCTTTCTCTTCGGCAAAGGACGCTTCATTCCACAGGTTGCGCCGTTCGTCAGGATCTTCGGCGAGATGGTACATTTCGCCGTAGGCTGTGTCATTGTAGACCGAAAGCTTCCAATCCGAGGAACGCAGTGTGACGACACGGCGCTCAGGCGTGAACCAGGGGCCCCGCTGTTCGGTGAGGGTGAATCGGTACGGCTCGGAATCCAGGGGACATCCGATGCCGGGCAGAATGCTGCCCTGGCATGCGGGGGGAATGCCCACACCGCAGATCGAGAGCACGGTGGACATGATATCGATCTGCTGAACGCTGTTCAGAACCACCACGTCCTGATGGTCGACACCTGCGCCGGCAACGATTAAAGGAACTCGCAGGAGCGCGTCGTATTGATAGAGCCCCTTGTAGAGCAAACCATGATCGCCCAGCAATTCGCCATGGTCCGATGTGAAGAGAATCAAGGTTGGCCGGTCGTCGTCATCGACGACGTTGAGAATGCGCCCGATTTGTTCATCAATGAAATTGACCATGCCATAATAATTGGCGCGAACACCGAGCCACTGATCCTCCGTCGCGTCACACAGCGGTTGCGCAATAAGAGGATGCGTGCCCCGATGGAGCCGTTCGAAATGCGGAGGCAGATCGGACCAGTCGTCCGGAGCGGGAATGCGTCCGGGGATCTTCTCCCGGGGCACCATGGCCGCAAATCGTTCCGGCGTCGCAAAGGGGTGGTGCGGTTTCGGAAAAGAGACGTGCATGAACATGGGGCCATGCTGGACGCGGTTGCGCCACGCGGCCATGGCCTGGTCCGCAACCCAGCGGGTTGAATCCAATTCCTCGGGAAGGGCTTCTCCGGGCTCGTAGAGGTCGCACAATCGTTTTGGCGGGAACTCGTGCGGGAGTCGCCGCACCTCATTCGGGGCCGTTTCCCGGAGCCAGTGACGGTACCCACCGGGCCGTTCCCCTTCAGTGAGACGAACCAGGTCAAAGCCGAACGAACCGTCTCCTGGTTGGGAGGGAGCCATGGCCGGCGTGAGATGAAGCTTGCCGATCATCGCTGTGCCGTAGCCCGCTTGTTGCAGAACGCGAGGCAGCAGCGTCGGCCTGTCCTCCAGCCCCACGCCGTTTGCCCACACTCCGTGAGTTCCCATATACTGACCCGTCATCCAGCACGCACGCGAGGGCATGCACACCGGCGCCTGGCAAATTGCGTTCTCATAGCGGATTCCCTGCCGCGCCAAGGTGTCGAAATTCGGCGTATGGACAGCCTGGTTTCCCGAACATCCGAGAGAATCCGCCCGCTGTTGATCGGTCGTGATCAGGAGAAGGTTGGGTGACTTTTTGACTGGGTCCATGAAAGCCTATGGTTGCATGATTCGTTCTTTTCTGGAAGTAATTGGCACAGGTTGGTCGTGTATACTGCCGGACGAACGCCGCCGCCGAGCAAGCTCGGCGGCGGCGTTCGTCCGGTGTCCGTGGGGCCTCTGGCTGAGCAGGATTTTTGACGGTATGCGAATCATATCTGGTTTCAGGTTGCAGTATTGTACTCCCGCCCTGATACCTGAACTCTCCAGGAAGCGGGAAGCAATGCACTACACTCGAAGAATCAATGACACAAGGATCTAACCCGCATTTAGCGCCTGCTCCTCCCCGGCAACTCTATGCACGTGAGTTGATTGGGCTGATTCTCCTCGCCACTTGTGTCCCGTTCCTTTCCGTGCCGGCGGCGGATCCGGAACCGGTGGAGGTGCCGGTGTTCGCCCGCTTCTACTACCCCACCGACCCGATCCGGCCGGTGACCCAGCGCGTGATCAAACTCATGAAGGAAGATCCCGGGATCCGTGTCGTCATGTGGAGCGGTCTTTCGCTGCCCTCCGGAGCGGCCGGATCTCGCCGCAGCTCGGGCCGCGCGCCCATCATGATGGCGATTGCCGGCAAAACCGCGCCGGACCTCCTGGAGTCTTACTTCCAGGGCATCCGGATGGATATCCACCAGGGATTTCTTTATCCGCTGAACGAGTGGATTGGAGACGACACCAACGGCAACGGCGAGATCGACATCGAGGAAGCAAAATGGGAGCGCTGGAAAGAGATTCCCCTGATCCTTCGGCAGGCGGCCACCTATGAGGGCAAGGTGTACGGGATTCCGCAGGCCTACACCCACTACTTCGGGATCAATTTCCGGGTGGATCTCGCGCGAGCCGCCGGCCTGGATCCGAACCGTCCTCCGGAAACCTGGGATGAATTCATCTACTGGTGCCAGAAACTGACCGACCCGAAGCGGGAAGTGCCCGGCGCATTGGTCAAGCGCGGGCAGCGCGCCATCGTGCTCCTCCCGAGCGCGGGCATGTGGTTGCCGTGGGTTGAATCCGCCGGGGGCAGTCCACTGATCCAGGTTCGAACCAGTCCGACCACCGGCACCGAGCATGAATTCTCCGCGGATGAATCGGATTTTCTGGCTCCCAATGGTGAAGATCTCACCGACGTAAAGTCTGCCTGGCGTGCCAACTACGCATGCCCCGAAGGCATCATGGCCGCAGAACTCTTTTATCGCCTGCGATGGATGAAGTGGCTCATCGATCCCGATACCGGCGAACCGGTCAACTTGACCCATGAAAATCTCGAAGAACGGGAAGTTACGGTGGGCGACCGGACGATCAACTTTACGGACGAAGACGTGATTACCGGCGTCGCGCGGGCGGAAACCGGACAGCGGGGAAGTGAAAAATTTCAGATGCTCGGCCGCGGCGAAGTCGCGATGATTACCTACGGGATCTCGGACATGGAAAGCATCGGGCAACAGGCGGGCATGGACCCGGACTTGTTGAGTTGGTTTCCGTTTCCGGCGAAACCCGGGCACAAGCGCATGGTGGCGGTGTATAACAACTTCGCCACGTTGTGCGAAGCGGTTGGCGACCGGCCGAAGTATGAACGGGACAAAGTCTGGAAGGTTTTGACCGCCGTCACCGACCAAAGCGTGTTCGATGCGAGAATCAGGCGTAGGGTGCTCTCCGGGATGGCCCGGTTCGTACCGCCGATGGAACTGCAGCGACTGGGCTTTGACGATTACCTGCGGGATGTTCCGCAAATCGTTCAGCGAAATTTCGAGGAACTTGCCGACGGAACGCTTGCCCGCACGACGCAACCCTTTGTCGGTATCTGGACCCCTTCCATGGTGAGCCTGCACAACAATCTGCTCAGCCTCATTATCAGCGATACCGGAGAGACGTTCGATTACGTTTCCGCCCTGAAGGAGATCGAACAGAAGGCGAATGACGCGCAGATTTTCCAGCCCGGTTCGGAAGCGTTGGGGCGATATCGTCCGGCCGCCCGCGTTGTGTTCCTGGTTCTTGCCGGGCTGGTCGTCCTTTGCGTGGTGTGGATCGTGCGATCGATGGCCTCGAAGCAGGAGGGGTCCGTGCAGGAGGTCTACCGGGGATGGCTTCCCTGGGTCTTGATCATGCCGGCCCTGCTGTTGATCGGCCTGTGGGGATACTATCCGCTGTTCCGCGGCCTGATCATGGCGTTCCAGGAATACCGGATCACCGGAAACAGCCCCTTCGTGGGTCTCGACAATTTCATCATTCTTGCGCTGGACTCCAGTTTCTGGGCCAGCATGGCGAGAACGGTATATTTCGTGGTGCTGAATCTGGTGCTGGCATTTGTAACGCCGATTCTCCTGGCCGTATTTCTTTCCGAAGTGCCCCGGGGCAAGATTTTCTATCGCACCCTGTTCTTCCTGCCGCAGGTGACCAGCGGCATGGTCATCGCCCTGCTGTGGAAGCTGATGTACGAGCCCACGCCGGAGGGTTTGTTCAACCAGATGGTCGGATTGCTGAACCTGATCCCCCTCGTCGAGATCGAACCGCAGGGCTGGCTGCAGGATCCACAGCTCGCCATGATCTGCTGTGTGATCCCCACGGTCTGGGCCAGCATGGGGATGGCCAGCCTCATTTACCTCGCTGCCCTCAAGAGCGTGCCCGAAGACATCTACGAAGCGTCCGATGTGGACGGGGCCGGGATTTTCGCCAAGCTCCGCCTCATTACGTTGCCCACCCTGCTGCCCCTTATCATCATCAATTTCGTAGGGACCTTCGTTGCTACGTTCCAAAACATGGGCAATATTTTTCTGCTGACGTTCGGGGGACCGGGCGAAGCAACCATGGTCATTGGCATGCGCATCTGGATCGAAGCCTACAACAACCTCCGCTTCAGCATTGCCACCTCCATGGCCTGGATATTGGGCGCTGTGCTGATCGCGTTTACATACTTTCAAATAAGATTCCTGCGTCGTGTTGAGTTCAAGCGAGCGGAATGGGATTGAGGCCGATCTTGATTTTGATTGGAAGTGGATGCGACTAAAGGCGTCACAATGAATGAAGAAGAGCCTAAGAAACGGACAAAGGAGCTTGGCATGACAAGCTCAACAATAAGAGCCGATCGCATGGTCAATCGAAAATTGAAAATCGGAAATCGAAAATAGCTCGTGCCAATCATCCCCAAAATCGGACAAAAAACCCTCAAGGGCCGCCTCGTCGTACTTTTCATCTACGCTGTCCTCACGGTTCTTGGCGCAACTATGGTGGTGCCGTTCATGGTCACCGTCTCCAGTTCCTTCGCCAATGCGTTTGACTACGATCGATTCAGTCCCCTGCCGCGTCAGATCTGGTCCCGTTCTGACCGGTTCGTTAAGGGGCTCGTCTATTATTACAACATCTATTCGGACTGGCATCTTCAAGCCCAGGCGCGGTTCCGCAATATGCCGGAGCACTGGTCCACCTGGGCCACGGCAGGACGTGACCAGGAAGGTGTGGAGGCTCTGGCCGGTCCGTACCTAGATCCGTCGCCGGAGCAGTTCGAGCGGTGGAAACGCATCGCCGCGGACTATGCTGAAATCGCCGACCGCCATCCGGTTCAAGACACGATCTGTGCCCTCACCGACGCGGAAGCTACGCCGTTGCTGATGAATTGGTACAAGTTGCGGGTGCTGCGTCGCGAGGGTCGGCAAAGAACTTCGTGGTGGGACCGCGATCTTGAAAGAAGGGCGCTCGACCTGCTCGAAGAAACCTGGGGCATGCCGATCGAAAACGTCTATTCCATCGGGTTCGAGGAAACGGAGCTCTGGTTGCCCTACTGGCAACAATCCTTCTATGGACTCGACAATCCGAAATACGCGGCATTCGAGGATTTGAAGGAAGCTTTTCAACACGGCTACGCCCAGCCCGGAGTGCGTCGTTCCTGGTTCAGGTACTTGCGAAAGAACCGGGATGACCTCCGGAACCCGCAGGACCTGTTTCCCGTGACTCGCAAGATGCCGGAAGAGATTCGCGAGTTGTGGCTTTCCTTCAGAAAAGAACATGCGCCGGCGGCGCGCACGGTCCCATTCGCCATGCGGGTCGTGTGGCGAAAGTACCTGGTGAGCGAAGAGGTATCCGCATTGCTGAATCTTCCGGCTGGAGAGGTGTTTGATGTGGAGACCTACAACCGGTTGGCCGGAACCCGGTATGAGGCAATGTTCGATACGCCATTTCCCGTGCCGGAGGATGCGCCGGAGACCCTGCGCAACCTCTGGATGCGCTTTGTGGAAACCCGGTACCCGGTGCGCCTGACCTCGTTGATCGTGATGCCGGAACTGGAGCAGATGTACCAGGACTTTCTACAGGATCGCTTCAAGACGCTTGACCGTGCCTCCCGGTTACTGGGGATGGAAGTGGATGCATGGGACCGGTTCAAGTTGAGCGCCACCGTCCCCGTGGGCGAGGGACAGATTTCGCTGCGGAACATCTGGTTTGACTTTGCCATCAATGCGCCGCTCGATAGCCGGGTCCTCACCTCCTCCGAGCACGTCTACCAGGCCTTTCTGCTGGACCGGTACGGAAGTCTCGAAACGATCAATGAAACGTATGGCTGGACGTTGCAACGCATGGAAGAGGCCATCCCGCCCTTCGACATCGCGTACGCGGTGACATTCTTACAGAACGAGCGCGCTTTTGCGTGGGCGGCGGTTTCGAAAAACTACACCGCGGTTGCCACCTTCCTGCTCCACCGGGGGCGCGCCCTCATGGTGACCTTTTTTCTCGTGGGGTTGGCCATCGTCGCTACACTTACGGTCAATCCCCTTGCTGCCTACGGACTCTCGCGCTTTGCGGTGCGGGGCAAGGACAAGATCCTCCTGTACCTTCTTTTCACGATGGCATTTCCCGCCATGGTGAGCGCCATCCCGGCCTACCTGCTGATGCGTGACCTGCATCTGCTCAATACCTTCCTGGCCCTGGTGCTTCCCTTTGCGGCCAATGGGATGTCGATTTTCATCCTCAAGGGCTTCTTCGACAGCCTGCCGCAGGAACTCTACGACGCGGCGAACATCGACGGGGCAACCGAGTTGCAGATTTTCGCGCGCGTTACCATGCCGATGATGAAGCCGATCCTGGCCATCCAGTCCCTCGGCGCGTTCATCTGGGCTTATACGAGTTGGGAGTGGGCACTGATCATATGCCAGAAGCAGAGCATGTGGACACTGGCGGTGTGGCTGTTTCAGGCCGACAGCCGGTGGTGGGCTGACACACCCTGGATCGCAACGGCCGGGTACGTCGTGATTTCCATTCCCACTCTTCTCGTATTCCTGTTCTGCCAGAAAATAATTCTGCGAGGGATCATCATCCCGTCGATGAAATGACGTAATCCTTCGACATTCGACATTGGGTACTCGACATTCGACATTTCCGATGTATCTCAAGCTCCTCCCGGCGTCGGGCGACGGAGAATGTCCAATCTCGGATGCTCAATGTCGAATTTTGAAGTTCCGGGTAAGTGCTCAGCCTACCGCACCCACATATTTCACCCTGGTAGGGGCGCCGGCCTGTTGTTTCAGCAGGTCGCGGCCTAGTTGCGCCAGTTCATCGGAAATCGCATTCACCCAGGCCTGTCCCTTTGCAAGTGTGGCTTCGCGGGCATCCTGGCCGCAGCCTTCCAGCAGGTCATCGTACAACCGATCCTGGTTGGTTTCTTCGGC
>Ga0310121_10002086_pt1 | contig 19474 bp, 11 predicted proteins | sample CB27_Tmax_986_MG_FD_203504 | JGI IMG/M metagenome (GOLD analysis project Ga0310121, IMG submission 203504) | Marine microbial communities from Western Arctic Ocean, Canada - CB27_Tmax_986 | ecosystem: Environmental > Aquatic > Marine > Oceanic | place: Canada: Western Arctic Ocean | collected...
ACTAACGACGCGCCAGTCGTCGATCTAACGAGTGTGGCACCACTATCGACGACCGAAGATACAACGACACCACTCAACATTGCCGACATCTCCGTATCTGACCCTGACGCGTCAACACCATTCGTTTCGATAACGCTTAGCGTTGACAACGGCACACTCGATGTGGATGATTCCGCAGCCACAACGGCTGGAGTTTCCATCGACTCAGGAGACGGAACCGATACGGTTGTCATCAGCGGCGATATTGCTGACCTTAACGGATTCTTGGCTGCGACGGGAATCGATTACACGCCCGACGCGGATTTCAACTCCGGTGGCGGACCGGAACAGCTCTCCGTAACAGGTACAGACGATCAAGGCGTCCCATCGGCGACCAACACCGTGTCGATCACGATATCGGCAGTCGCAGACGCGATTGACGATTCACAAACCATCGACGAAGACACGGTCGCGAGTGGCAACCTAGCTACGAATGACACATTCAGCGGTCCCACGACTTACGCGTTGAATACAGACGCCAGCAACGGTAACGCGATCGTGAATTCCAACGGAACCTACACGTACACACCCGATGAGGACTTCAACGGTAGTGATTCCTTCGTTTACTCGGTGACCAACAATGGTGCTGTGGAAACTGCCGTCGTCCTCATCACAATCACCTCCGTGAACGACGCCCCCGCACCGACCGCGGACACGTTTACCGTCGCCGAGGATACGATCCTTGTCGTCCCATTGACTAACAATTTGCTATTGAACGATTCGGATGAACACGGTGGCGCGCCGATGGACAACAATATACCATTCTCCATCGTCGCGAACACAGACCCTGCCAACGGATCCGTGATTGTCAACACAAGTGGTACGTTCACTTATGCCTCAAACGCCGACTTCAACGGTACTGACAGCTTTACGTATACCGTCGAAGACGCACTGGGCGGACAGTCAACGGAAACCGTCACAATAACCATCACCCCGGTCAATGACGCTGTCGCCGACACGCTGTCGACAACTGAAGACAACGCTGTATCGGGGAATCTCATAACAACCAATGACAACTTTGAAGATGTGTTGGCATTCCTTTCCGGGGTCACCGACGGAACCAAAGGCGTCGTCAGCTTTTCTGCTAACGGCGACGTTACCTACACGCCTGGAGTCAATGAGAACGGCACAGACAGTTTCACTTACACGGTAACTGCCGGTGGCGTGACAGAAACCCAAACGGTTACCGTCAACATTGCCCCAGTAAACGACCCCGCCACCATCAGTGGCACGGCCACTGGAACCACCGACGAGGATTCCACCACGGCTGTCACGGGAACCTTGGCAGTCGCCGACGTGGATGACGGTGAAGATGTCTTCACGGCACAGACAGGTGTGGCCGGGACCTTTGGAACCTTTGATATCGACGCCGCCGGCAATTGGACCTACACACTCAACAACGCCAGCGTCCAGGACCTCAACGCTGGGGATCCAGAGACAGACAGCTTCAGTGTGGCATCCGTGGATGGCACCGCCAACGAAACCGTAGAGGTCACGATCAATGGAGTGAATGACATCGCCACGATCAGTGGCACGGCCACTGGAACCACCGACGAGGATTCCACCACGGCTGTCACGGGTAGCTTGGCAGTCGCCGACGTGGATGACGGCGAAGATGTTTTCACCGCTCAGACAGGCGTGGCCGGGACCTTTGGCACGTTTGACATCGACGCCGCCGGCAACTGGACCTACACACTCAACAACGCCAGCGTGCAGGACCTCGACGTTGGAGATTCAGAGACGGATAGCTTCAGTGTGGCATCCGTGGACGGCACCGCCAACGAAACCGTAGAGGTCACAATTGACGGACTGAATGACGTACCCACGGTGAATGACTCCGTGAATGCGACGGCGAGTGAGGATGATCCACCCTTTAACGTGGACCTTTTGGATGGTGCTATCGATGTCGATGCGAACTCCGTACTCGACGCCATTGGTGTAACTCTGGTATCTGGCGACGATAGTGGTATTACTGTCGGCACCAACACTTTGTCGGTCGATCCGAGCGCGTATAACATTACGATGCTCGGCGAGAACGCAGTCATTCAGTACAGCTATACGATCACGGACGGAATCGATGGTACGGTGACTCAGACCGCGACCATCACAATCACCGGACAGAATGAGACTCCTGAACTCACCGTCGACAATTCGACAGTTACCGTGGATGAAGGCGACCCGGCTACCAACTCGGGCACCTTCTCTGATTTGGACAGCGATCAGGAGGTGACGATCACGGCCAGTCAGGGAACGATCACGCAAGACATAGGTAACAGCGGTGGATGGAGTTGGTCCTTCGACGCGGAGGATGGCCCGCACAATGAGCTCGTGACCATCACGGCCGATGATGACAACGGAGGTGTCGTACAGCAAACTTTTGACCTTTCGGTACAAAATGTGGCTCCAGTCGTCACGGAAATAACGTCAACTCACGACGATCTCGATACGGCGCCTGCCGATGGATTGGTCACGATTAGCGGTCAGTTCAATGATCCCGCGCAAGATGAGGACACTCATACGGTGGCCGTCAACTGGGGAGATGGTGCCGCGACCGAGTCCCTATCGGTTGACCAACTGCGGGACACGTTTAATGGGCAGAATCTTTACGGTGCCAGCGGCGTCTATCAAATCTCGGTGACCGTGACCGACAGTGACGGGGTGGACTCCGCCGAATTCCACGGTACGGCGTTCGTGACTGGGCAATCTTTTTCCAACGGAACGCTCTTCATTGTGGGGACGAGCGAACGGGACGACATCAATATCAAGTTGAAGAACGGCGAGCTAGTGGTGAACAGCAAGATAGGAATCGGCTCGCCCAACGCGATCAACGAAAAGCTAATTTTGAATGCCGCCGCGGTCGACAATATCATCGTTTTTCTGGGCGATGATAATGACCGCGTGAGAATTTCCAAGGAAGTCGTGGCGGACATGGTAATGGACGGTGGGGCAGGCAACGACCAATTGAACGGCGGCCAAGGCGACGACACGCTCGTCGGCGGCCTGGGAAATGACAGGCTGAACGGTCGCGAAGGAAACAACGAGCTGGATGGCGGAGACGGCGATGATCGACTGAATGTCGGTGACGGCAACAATACGCTGGATGGCGGAACGGGCCAAGATCGACTCCGGGCTGGAGACGGAAACAACCAACTTGACGGTGGCGGTGGCAACGATGATTTGCGGGCCGATCAAGGGACCAATACACTCAACGGTGGTGATGGAAACGATACGTTGAGGGTCGGCAATGGCGGAAACGAGCTCAATGAGGACGCGGGTGACGACCGATTGATTGGCGGTAAAGGAAACGACTCACTGTTCGGTGGCGACGGGAACGACTTCCTCAAAGGCAACGACGGCAATGACTTGTTGGACGGCGGTCAAGACCAGGACACTTTGAGGGGTGATCGTGGTAACGACATTCTGTTGGGTGGACTTGACAACGACAACTTGGACGGCGGCTCCGACAATGATGCCGTATCCGGTGGCGACGGAGACGACGTCTTGAAGGGAGGCAGAGGATCGGGATTGGATGTAGTCGTCGGTGGTGACGGTGTAGACAATGCCTCCGGTGGAAGTGGCAACGATTTGCTGATTGGTCATGTCGCTGCCGAGGAGGACAACGACACCGCATTGCAGTCCGCGCTCACGAATTGGTTAAGCGGTGACTTGGCCACGGCACTAACCGATCTAGGAATCCTCACGGTCGACCTCGTCGCCGATACCCTGAAAGGCAACGGAGGCTTCGATGAGCTAATTGGGGAAGCGATCGACACTCTCAATGACTAACATTGTCTAAGCAACAACAAACTGTCCGTGGAGCGGTTCCATTGGTCGCTTATCTCGTTGGCGTATGAGGGACAGGCTGACGGAAGATCAGTTTCAAAGATCACCTAGAGTCCCGCCCTGGGCTGATGAATAGGCCATACCTCGTAGAGTCTTATTGTAGCGCGATAGCATGGAAAAATGAGAATTGCAACATGCAAAATGTAAAATCATTCCTGGATAATTTGCATTTTGCAATTCTCATTTTGCATTTTCCAATTCCCCTGCAGCGCAACAAAAACGAAGCACACCATTTACTCTAAATAGTCCCTATTCCGGCCTTTTCATCAGCACAGTCCCGCCCCCTCTCGCCCGACACAGGTTTTAGAGGAATCGATCTCACGGACGCCGAATTTTCGTTTCTTGCGATCGCGACTGAAAGTTTCCAACGTTGAATCGAGCGTCTTGTTGTCTACAACAAGCCTAAACCACGGCGTCGATCATCTGCTGGATCGTCGACTCCAACAGATCCGTCCCGCCGAACTCCATGCCAAGTTGGCGGAGCTTACCCGTTTCGATCTGATTCTTCGGCGATATGGGCTCGCCTTCGATGTGAGAATTCGATCCGCATAGCCGTTGGGTCATCTGGGCCACTTCATAATCGGAAATGTATCGGTCATAGCAGTTGAAGGCTTCACCTCGCACATGATCTACTCGCGCCAGTAGTTCACAGGCTCTGGCCACGTCAAGCGCATGGACTTCCTTGCCTCCATGAGAACAGACGACGTCTTTGTTTTCGGCCACCGCGCGTACCAGCTCAAACCACTTGCTGCTCCCGATCGGATCGGCGATCCCGTAGACACCCGTGGGACGAACAGCACAGATATCATAGTTCTCCCCCAGGCCGTGGCTGTGAACGAATTTCTCGATGGCCGCTTTGTGGGCCCCGTAATGACTCATGGGCCACAGCGGATGCGTTTCATCCAATGGTCGATCGTCCAGGATGCGCTCGTGGACGGCGCAGCTCGACACGAAGACGAATCGAGGCACGTCAGCAGCCCGGGCTGCATCAATCAGCTGGATAGTGCCCAACAGGTTTCGCGTCAGGAACTCCGCCAGCGGTCCTTCGCCACCGCGAAAGGCGACACCGAGACGGAACAGAGCCGCGTGGATCACTGCATCCGCCCCGTCCACCAGCTCACGGGCCGCAGTGGCGTCATTGAGCTCGCCGCGAATCCATTGCACGTGATCATGTCCGGCAAACGTGTGCCGCTGGCGAGACTCCTCGCCGCGGTACCAACACCGGCAGCTATGTCCAGCTTCGACCAAATGGGAAACGATGTAGCGGCCAATGAAACCAGTGGCCCCGGTTAGCGCGATCTTCACGAATCACCTCGTCAATTCAATATCTCGTTCATGGCCGACCCCGTGCCAACCGCACACTGGTTTGGCTTCACATGGTTCGTTGATAGCATATTGTCAACGGCGGTCAAGGTAACCGGAACCTTAGTCGGCAGCAACGGCCTGCCAGTTTTTCGTGTCCACCCCCAGTCGATCCCCGGCTTGACAGATGTGTGACCAGGTCATGTCGTCCAGATCGATGCCGTCGCGGCGACGCTGGGCCTCGCAGTGAAACTCCGGTTCGCCAGGCATAAGAATCTCGCCGCGGGCCGGATCGATGCGACTGGTGTGAATATAGTCGACTAACGTCTCCACTTCGTCATAGTACGACTCCAGATCCGTGAAGTGTTCAATGGCGAAAACGTTGATCAGGACTCCGTTGCTGGTCATTATTTTTTCGCCTCGCGACACACCCTGTCCGCTCAGCGCGCCACCGAGCAGCTCCACCAGAATGCTTAGGCAATATCCTTTGTGCGCCGCGGCACCGCCCAGCGGCAACATGGCACCGCCCCGGGTTAGGTAGTCCAGCGGATCCGTGGTGGGGTTTCCGTCCCGGTCGATGAGCCAACCCGGTGGTACGGTTTCTTGACGATTTCGGGCGACGCGGATTTTTCCCTCCGCGGTGGCAGACGTGGCCATGTCCACCATGATCGGGCGATGTTCACGGCGGGGTGATGCGAAGGCGATTGGGTTGGTGCTCATCAATGGATCGAGACCGCCGAAGGGCGCGATCTGCCGACCCAGGCGACCCGCGTTACAATAGACCACGCCAATCAGCCCTGCCTCGGCAATCATGAGTGGGTAGGCACCCACTCGACCCACATGTCCGGTGTTGCGCAGCGTGACCGCGGCCAGGCCTTGTTGATTGGCCTTGTCGATGGCCAGCCGCGTGGCGAAGGACCCTCCGATTGGTCCCATGGCACCGCCGCCATCTACCAGCGCCGTACAGGGGCGATCCCAAACGACCGCGGGCACGCCCTGTGAATCGAACACTCCATCAGCCAACGCGTCGACGTATTCATAAATGCGAATCGCTCCGTGCGAGTCGTGCCCGAAAAGACTGGAGTCGACGAGGTGATCCGCCACGGTGCGGGCGTCGTCCCCTCCGCAGCCCGCGGCCGCGAATAGCTGCGTGGCGATCTCTCTCAACTGTTCGTGTTGAACCAGTGGCATGTTGAACGTCCCTCCCGCCTCCCGAAAAGATGGTGTCGTCGTCGTTTTGCAATCGAATTCGTCAAACAGTCACCGGTTCACTCGGCGAGCAATTCGGCAACCCGGGCATCGATCGCGTCCAGTTCTTCGACGCCGCCGGTGGGAACCGCCGAAAACTGGTGCCGAAGTTCCCCCGTTCGGTCGTACAGCTTGTAGAACGGAACCCCACCCCCCACAATCTCGAACTGCTTTCCTGACTCCGTCCCGGCCCCATATTGACTGAGCAGATTGACAAACGACGCGCCACGACTCCGCAGAAACGCCAACACCTGGTCCTCGCTCTCCACCGCATCGTGACTGACCGAGATTACCGCCAGCCCTTTCTCCGCGTGCGATTTTTCCAATTCGACGGTGTGCGGAAATAGCTCGAGGCAGGTGGGACACCAAGTCGCCCAGAAATCGACCAACACCACCTGGCCCTGGTGCTCGACAAGGACCTCTCGGTAACGTTCGATGTCGACCACTTCCAATCTGACGCTGGCGGTGTCCAATTCGGTCACGCCGTTGTCGGTGGGCGTCGAGGCAATGCCGTGTGCCACGCCAACTTCCACGGTTTCATGGTTGCCCACCTCAGCGGAATCGTGAGCCGACTCGGTCTTCGTGGCTTGCGTGCTGTTTTCATCCTTGACGGCTTGTTGGCAACCCGCGAACAAAACAACGATGAGGCAGTAACACGGGCTTGAATGAGAAGGTGGTCGATGCATATCAGAGTTACTCCGTCCAAAGATTCGGCCAATGGATCGTTTATTGGCGAGACAAGTTGGTTGACGACAACTTCCACGGACGCGACTCGTCAATCATACCGAGGCGAATAGCATACCGAGGCAAATAGACACGATCGCGTCGGCGAACGCGTTTAAAAAAATCCATTCCCGAAAAGACCGGTGTAAACTACTTTCGTGGATATCGCCAGCATTCCGCCTTTTTCGGATTGCCCGGACGTCTAACGACTAGAGCTTTCAATAGGCGATGGAATGCTAGTCCAGTGTAGCTTCTGGGTAAGACCAAACTACCGGCCGCAATTCGATGCCAAGTGATTCGTGTGAATACGGACTTATCAGCACCATCTTCCGGGCCAGGAAAGCCACCGTCTACTTGAGCTGAATCGTGCAACCGAAGGGTTCCGTATTGGCGACCGCTGGTGCTTCCCCAGCGAGCACGGCATCGACAGCATCCTTGACGAACATCGTCTTAGGCTTATTCATGTCGTCGTCAAACGCACCCTGATAGGCCACGTTCCCATCACCATCAAGCACAAACAGGTGCGGAGTAACCGATGCACTGTAAGCCCGAGCAGAAACCGCCGTCTCATCTCGCACGTAAGGAAAATTGAAACCCTTCAGGTCTGCCCGATTTTTCATCTCTTCAAGATCGGCGGCTTTGTTGCAATTGATCGCCACGAATCGCACCGCCTGGTCCTTGTATTCGTCACTGAATTCGATGAAACGATCTTCATAGGCAACCGCAACCGGGCAGTGATTGCAGGTAAAGCAAATGACTAGGGCGGCGGCATCCTTGGAAAGAGTTTCCAAGGAATGCGTTTCTCCATCGACTCCCACGCCCGTGAAATCGGGGCCTTGATCACCAGCGTTCAGTCCGCTCCAAGCCAACGTGCCAAACATCAACACCATAACCAAGGAATAAGCAGGTAAAATGCGAAACATCGTGATTCTCCTTCTTGCCACGAAAATGGACCCAATTACATTCAGATTGGGCCATCGAAACAAATCTTTAACTATCTGATTATAAAAAGTTCAGCCACCGTCGAAATACGACGATCGGCTGGTCGCCACAGTAACCGTCTTGTTTTCCAAATACGCGTCCATCCCCCGAATGCCCAATTCCCGACCAATCCCAGTCATCTTATACCCACCGAATGGGGCAGCGGCGTCAACGACATCGTAGCAGTTGATCCAGACAGTCCCCGCGCGCAGCTTGGCGGCCAAGTGATGGGCTTTGGAGACATCCCGGGTCCAAACGGCGGCGGCCAAGCCGTAACGCGTGTTGTTGCCGCGCTGGATGACCTCGTCCACATCCTTGAACGTCAATACCGACATCACCGGTCCAAAAATCTCGTCTTGGGCGATCGACATCTCGTCCGTGACGCCGTCGAAAACAGTGGGCTGGACAAAGTACCCCTGACCGCCAAACTGCTCGCCGCCGGTGACGCAACGGGCTCCTTCCTCTTTGCCCACTGCGATGTACTTCAATATCTTCTCAAATTGCACCCGGTCGACTTGTGGTCCCTGCTCCGTCTCTGGGTCCAACGGATCGCCTAAGCGCCGATTGGAATTGAAATCGACCAGCTTATCCATGAACCGGTCGTGGACATCCTCCTGGACAAACACCCGACTACCGGCACGGCAGCACTGGCCCTGATTGAAAAACAATCCGAAGTGCGCGCCCGCGACGGCGGCATCCAGGTCGGCGTCGGAGAAGATGATGTTGGGGCTCTTGCCACCCAATTCAAACGTCAGCCGCTTCAAGGTTGCCGCCGCGTCCTTCATGATGATCTGGGCGGTCGGATGTTCCCCGGTGAAAGCCACCTTGTCGACGCCAGGATGTTTGACGATCGACGCGCCCGCGGTGGGCCCATAGCCAGGCACTACATTGATCACCCCGTCAGGGATGCCAGCCTTCTGGGCCAACCGCGCCAGTCGCAGACAGGTCAACGGTGTCTGTTCCGCGGGTTTCATCACGATGGTGCAGCCAGCCGCCAGGGCTGGACCCCATTTCCAGGCAACCATCAGTACGGGAAAATCCCAGGGGATGATCTGTCCGACGACACCGGTCGGCTCGCGACGCGTGTAACAAAAGTAGTCGCCCCGGACGGGAATCGTGTCGCCTTGGATCTTGTCGGCCAGCCCCGCGTAGTACCGTATGCAGTCGATCGCCAACGGGAGATCGACGGCCCGGGCGTCCCGGATCGGCTTGCCATTGTCCAGCGTCTCGAGCGCCGCTAACTCATCGAATTCTTGCTGCATGAGATCAGCCAGTCGATGCATCAACGCTCCGCGATCACGTGCGTCCAGGCGGCTCCACTCACCGTTCTGAAATGCATCGTTGGCTGCCTGGACGGCCGCGTCAACATCCGCCTCATCTCCTTCGGCCACCTGGCATATGACCTCTTCGTTCGCCGGATTGATCGTCTCAAACGTCTTGCCGCTGGACGCCGGCACCCATTTCCCACCAATGAAACAGTCGGTTTGTCGAACTTGTGGCTTACGAATCGTTTCCATCACCGTGGCCATAGACTCTTCTCTCTCCCAGGCGCCATGGTTGCTAAATCACGTGCGTCCAAACCGGCATTGCCCAGCTTGTCCGTCCCGCTTGTCCGTCCCGCTTGTCCGTCCCGCTTGGTCCGTCCCGCTTGGTCCGTCCCACTTGGTCCGTCCCGCTTGGTCTGTCCCACACGTCACGGGGTCGGCAGAGAATTGTAAGCCGCGGACAACCACCGAGGCAAGCAAAACAAGTCCATGGCCGATGAAGACACCAGTTGCGGCGGAAAACCGAGCTTGGCCGAGGCCGGTCGACAGTTGCTTGCTAGCTGAGATGGTTCGCGTCAGTCCAACTCGTGACGTGCTTCTTCTTCGGACATACCTTCGATCTCAGCCAGTAGTTGATCGAACTCGTCGGCAGCCACTGCACCGTCGGCACGACTTCGGTCGCCACTCGATTCACCGCACCCGCCCGCTTCACCGGCGAGATACGCGGACAGCGTGGCAATGGTGGGATAGTTCCAGGCGACGGTTGGCACGACGGGAACGCCCAACCAATCCTCCAATTCTTCGCTGAGCTCCACGGCAGTCAGGGAGTCCAGACCGTAGTCAGCAAACGGTTTGTCACGATGCACTTCGGCAGGCGGAATCGCCGCGCGATCGATCAGCCACTTTGAGAGCCAACTCTCGACTCGCTCGGATAGCCGATCAATTTCTTCCGGCGTCAACGGGGTTTCACTGGCCGCCATGCGAGCCAGCTCCGCATCTCGGGGTTGCCGTTTGGCATCCGGCTGTGTGACGCCATCGGCCGATGCTGCCAGGGGCGGCGGCTTGACCGCATCTCGCGTCCATTCGGACAACACTTTTAGCTGGCCGTCCAGGTACTGCTGGCGACAAAAATTCCGCTGGACTTTGCCACTGGTGGTTCGCGGCAGGCTGACATGACGAATCAACGCAATCGCATGCACCTCCAATTCGTGAGAAGCCGCGACTTCACGGCGGACGCGTCGGATGATGTCCTCAAAATTGGCCTGGCGATATTGGCGATCGACCTCATGTACGATCACCAAATGTTCTTGGCCGTCCACATCGAGCGCGAACACGGAACCGGCATCGGGACGGAGGGCCTCATGGGATTCACCGACCGTCTCTTCGATATCTTGTGGATAGTGGTTACGTCCACGAATGATCATGACATCCTTGAGCCGTCCGGTAACGAACAGTTGGCCTTCGGCAATGATTCCCAAATCGCCCGTGCGTAAAAAGGGTCCCCGCCGGTCCGGTTCCGTGTACGCTTGGAAGGTTTCGGCGGTTTCCTCAGGATGATTCCAGTAACCCTTCGCGATGCTTTGACCCTTCACCCAGACTTCGCCAACGCGCTCCGTTGGACAGGGTCGGCGAGTATCAGCATCCACGATGAGAACCTCTTGTCCGTTCATCGCGCTACCACTTCCAACAAAACGATGATATTGATCGGGATCGTCACTATCGGGCAAAAACAAAACGTGATGTTTTTCCAACGCGGTGCGGCACACCTTGCGAATGATCAGTTTTCCTGGACCGTCCCCGCCCGCCGCCAGCAGCGTCCCTTCAGACAATCCATAGCACGGGTAGAACGCCGCGGCGCGAAACCCGGAGGGTCGAAAGGCACCGGCAAACTTTTCCAATGTCTCGGCTCGAATCGGTTCGGCTCCGCAGAACGCGACCGACCAGTTCCGCAAATCCAAAGATCGGCGTTGCTCGTCCGTGGAACGCGAAACGCAAAGTTCATAGGCGAAATTCGGTGCGCCGCTGATGGTCGCATTCGTTTCGGAGATTGCTTCCATCCACCCGAGTGGCCGCTGCAGAAATGCGGCTGGGGACATGAGCAGGCTGTGGCCACCGACGAACAGCGATTCCAGGATTCCTCCGATCAGCCCCATGTCGTGGTACGCGGGCAGCCAGAACACGCCGCGATGGTAGGCGCCCTCGCGAGGTGCTCGATCCAGGCCAAAACCTCGTCGAATCATCTCCAGGTTGTGCAGCAAGTTTCCATGGGACACCATTACCCCTTTGGGGGCGCTGGTTGAACCAGACGTGTACTGTAGAAACGCGAGCGACTGACTTTCAAGGTCGCTGGCCTGGAATCCTTTCGCCTCATGCGCCTCGACGTCTTCGACGGTGATCCAGTTGGAATCGGAGCAGAGCTCGGAAATAGAAGAGCGTTCGAGCGTATCCAACGTGTCGCGTGTCGTGAGAACGGCGGCAGGTTGACAGTCGTCGGCAATTGCCACCAAGCGAGGCATTGGCCTTCGCGGCTTGGGATAGGTGGCTGGTACCGCCAACGCGCCGGCGTACAAGCAGCCAAAGAATGAGGAGATAAAGTCCAGTCCGGCCGGAAACAGCAGCAGCACACGGTCACCAGGTTTGACCGTGTTCTTCAGTCGCGCCGCGATGGCTCGTGAGCGATTGTCCAGCTCAGCGAAGGTGATGGTGACATCTCCCTGGTTCCCCTGAAACGTGAACGCACTTCGTTGGCCAATCAGGCTGGCCCTCGCCGCCAGCATCGCGTGTAAGGTATCTGGCGCGCCGTCATCGCCGCTTTTGCCGTCGAATAGCGACGCCCCTGAAGTCTCATCTCTCTCCATGGTTGACATGCAAGCAGTCCAGAGTCAATGTTAGTGCGATGAATTATTGGCGACTCAATTTGCGACCCCATCGCCCTAAGCGCGGTGCTGATGCCGTCGAAACAACAGGCCCGCCCGCGAGATTCTGATTCAAATGCCCGCCTGGGAAGCCACAGAGCCAAGCCTCGATTATAGGTGAGCCAAGACTCTCTCCACAACGTATATTCTTGGCCGAAATTGCGACGAAGATGCAACAATGACCACACATTGGTTTCCTCGCCGCGCCACTCGGCCGCCCCGTCGTGCCACCCTGTTTTGCCTTCCACACGCTGGCGGTGGCGTCGCTTCGTACTTTCGCTGGACATCACTCCTGGGCGAGCGGATCGATGTCGTCCCCATCCATTTGCCAGGTCGAGAGTCACGTTATGCGGAACCAGCTTACGACAATCTAGCCGAGTTGGCGGATGACCTGACCGATGCGATCCTCGGCGAACTCCCGCCGAGATACTCGTTTTTTGGACATAGCATGGGCGGGCTGATCGCATTTGAGGTGACCCACCGGCTGAGTCAGGAAATGGTTCCACTGCCAAATCATCTTTTTCTATCCGCCATTCGCTCCCCGCTGCGGCCCGGTAGATTCGAGGACCTGCGGGACCTGCCTGATGAGGAGCTGATCCAATCCGTGCTGAACCGGTATACGCCCGGCGCCAACACTAGCGATAAGGAAATCGAGCTGATGCGTCTGTTGGTCAAAACGATGCGAGCCGACGTGACGATGTTGGAAACCTACCGATTCGACGCGAATCGAGAAGAATTGGACTGCCCTATCACTGTGCTAGGGGGGCGCGCCGATCCCGTCCTCAACCATGAGGAGTTACAAGCCTGGTCGTCGCTCACTTGCAATTCGTTCGATCTACGGCTCTTCGACGGAGGGCACTTCTACATTCGCGAACGGGCTGCAGCGGTCTGTCAGTTGGTTCGTGAGCGAGTCGATTTCTGAGCGAGTTCGTTCCTAAGCGATTCGGGGCCCGTCCTCAAGCCACCGCGGAATGGAAGCTGGCGGTAAAGAGGTCCTCGTCCTGGCCCCACACCACGCCGTGACACCGCAGCTCCGCCAAGACGTGCCGGTCATTCCAATACAACGTGTGCCCTTTGGGCTCGACGGGAATGTCCGTCACGGTCATCGTGCCGATCTGCATTGTCGACGCCGTTTCGTCCACGATGTACGTGCCCACAAAATCATCAATCCGAAAAACGTTGATCCAACGCTGCACGCGATCGCGTAGGTAGCTCCAGTGAGAATCGTCCAGCGACGGGTAAAGATGGCGAAAATAGTGCTGGTAGATGTGCCGAAACGGTGACCCCATGGTGACGAAAGTCACGGAATGGAAGCGATTGAACATCGCGCTATTGTGACAATCCCGCAAGGCTTCGATGGCGATGATCGTGCCCTGGCTATGCGCCACGATCGTCAAGTCCGCACGATTACGCGCGTGCCGGGCGAGTAAACCTAACGTCGCGTTAAAGCGGGCCTGAATCGCATCACGATAACGAAAGTGGGCCACTTCCGACTCCTCGTCAATCGTTTGGTAGAAGTGAGTGACAACGTCGAAAATGATATCCACGCCGATGCGAATGTACGGTGGCAGATAGAGCACCGCAAAGCCAAACAGCACGGTTCCGCCGACGGCAAACTCGTTGCCCCACTGCAACCAGGCCCCGATTGGGGTCTCTTTCCAGCGTAGTTCTGGATGGAGGAAGCGGTAAGTGGCCAGATAGAGCACGGTGGCGATCCCCAACAACGAGGCGAATACCGCGGCCGTCTGCATGGTGCGGTGAACGATCAGGCGGGGTGCCGGGCGAGCCTTGCGATAACTACTGACATCGTTTCGAACCGACCACCAAATGAATCTGCCCACGACAACTCCCGTGACGACCAGCATCCCCAACGCCATCAGCCACTGGATGCGGAACAATGGCACGGCCATATCGAAGAGCCGCATCAGCTCCGAAAACCGCGCCAACTCCACCTGCTTGCCGACGAAACGGTGCGTCGCCTGGTAGCACAACAACCATAAGGTCGGGAACAGTAGGCCCCACAGTCCGACGGTCAGCATGGGCAGCAACAAACCGGCGTCGATACCGCGCGACCAATCGCCACGCCGCCAACGTGCCAGGGCCCACCAAACAAACAGAGTGGCCACCATCAGCGTGAGCAACACCGATAGCATTTCCAGGACGTGAATGACAATTTCGGCATGCCAAATGAAAACACTGGCCCGTGTCGCGTCGTGCGGCCATCGAGCCTGATAGGCCGATAACAACGCCAGGTCAAATCCCCAAAAACCGACCCAACGATAGAAGCCACGACGACGGGGACCGATCGCTTGCGATCCGCGATAAATAGCCACGACCATCGTAGCCAAGGCGACTGCGAGGATGATCCAGTTGGCTTGTTGCCAGTTCCCATAAAGTGACGGACGAAAGCGTAGCAACACGATACCCACGAAAAGCAAGATGGCCATGACGAGATTGACCGCGGCCAACGGCGCCTCGAGCAGGTCGGCGCATCGGTTCCCGGTCCAACGGAGCATTCCCGCGGCCCAACCTTGTTGGGAAGCCGCCTGGTGTGCCACAAAACGCATCCCGAAAAGCACGTCGAAAAGTCCGCGAAACAGACCGAACCGACCATCGCGTATACGGGAGATGTCTCCCCAAAAAACCTCCGAAAGATAGGCGCTCTGGCGGCCGCGGCGGAGGCGGTGCGTGTGAACGGGAAAGCAGTTCTTGTTGCGACCCGCCCCCCAGTGCTCCTCGATCCAATGGATGGTTCCGTGAGACTCCAGCGGGGTGTCTCGTTCCGCCATCGAGCGCGCAAAGAGCTCCACCGTCTCTCCCGGCTTCGGATCACCGACACCGTGAACGATCAAAACCAAATGGTCATGCAATTCGCCCGTGGCACTCATGGCGACGGGATACTAGCGAAGTCGTGGGTATCAAGTAAGGCGAATTAGTGCCGCTGGCGCGAAGAGGTGCGGGACGCTCGCTGCGGCCGAGTGACAAGCAGCCCGTTCCTGTGGTGCCACCTTTCACCCTTTAGCCCAGCCTTTTGTAGGTGGCAGTGATGGCACGACGTGTTAGGTTCTAAGTCGGTGGCCGTGGCCTCTTCTTCATTGAGCCGGATAGTAGCCACCCTGATACGAGGATGGCTTACCCTGAATACTCGACTACGAATTGACCAACAAGACCGTCAATGGCTCCTGTCGATCACCCATCTTCAGCGTCGTCGCGTAGGCTTCACGTTTATTTGTATCCACGAATTCACTGGTCGCCTTGAGCTGGGCGGCCACTTTGTCAAACCCCGGATACAGTGTACCGACGTCGGCCCCTATCGAGGGTTGGACTCGGCTTCCGTCCCGGTCGTCGTGGTGAATGACCTTCCCGCCATCCACGATGAGAATCTGCCCAGTCGACCGGCGAGACGACTCCACCGTGGTTCGCAATAGCCGTCCACAGCCGCTTTCAATCACCACCAAACCGAAGACATCTTCGGTTCGCTCGTCGAAAATCGGGACACCTGCCCGCACCCCAGTCGAAGCGCAGTGAGCGGAATTCGGGTTCAAGCAGACGTAGACTTCATCCGGATTCTGACGCATCACTGCTCGAACAAACCCGTCTACCGGGCCCGACGCCAATCGACTACGGGGGATTTTTCGAACGTTAGAAGTCTCCGTGCTGTGCCGCTCCACGCGAACGATTTCCGACATCTCTTCGTCGTCGACCCGACAATAACAGACCGCGGTATAAGCACTATTGGCTTGGAGCAATCCAACGTAAATCTGGGCCAGTCGCTCGCGCCACACTTTTTCGTCCTCGGGTCCGTCCCCGGCGGCGACATCGATGATCGCCTGAATGGGTGGCAGATTCGCCATGAACCGCACGTTGGTATTGAGATCCCGCATGGCCGAAGCCAACCTCGTGCGCAACTCCATCCCATCCATCCGCAAATTCTCGTACTCTTGATTCCGCTGTGCCTGCCCGGCCATCCAGGATTGCACCGCCTCGGACAGCTCTTTGGCGCTGGAGAAGCGAGCATACCTCTCGCGTGACAGGGACTTCATGCAGATGGCTACTAACTCCCGCGGTACATCGGCGTTGTACTTGCGAGGATCGGGAGCTTCGGCGTCCGCAATTGCCTTGAGAAGTTCGTTGACACGAAGGTTTCCTCCGGTCGACGTATGACTGTCCTCATGCGGCGCGCATCCCGTGAGGATCGCGAAGAGAATGGCACCCAGCCCATACACGTCCGTGCGTTCGTCGACATCTTCCAACTTCCCAGCCGCCTGCTCGGGCGCCATGTAGAGTGGCGTGCCGATGACCTCTCCGGCCAACGTTTGCGCGAGAAGATTGTCGTCAACGGACTGGTCCTCCGTGATCCGGGTCGATAGTTCCGTATCCTCGGCCAATTTCGCCAATCCCCAATCCAAAACAATCACCTGGCCAAAGTTATCGAGCGCGACATTCTCCGGCTTGAGATCTCGGTGGACGACTCCTCGTGAATGGGCGTACGCAATCGCCTGGCACACATCCTCAAAAGCAGACAGCAAACGGTGCCATTCTACTAGCTCGGCGCCTCCACTGAGGCGACGACCGTGATACTCCACAACCGCATCGGCAAGAGTCGTTTTGCCGACGAACCGCATGGCATAGAACGGATTTCCGGTCTTGCGATCATCACCGAATTGGTACAGCGGTACTACGTTGGGATGCTCCAAATGCCCAGTGATCTCCGCCTCGCGGTGAAAGCGCTGCCAAGCCCGTGGTGACTCCGTCGCGCGGGCGTTCATCTCCTTGATGGCAACCGTTCGATTCAGCCGCTGGTCTCGTGCCAACCAAACGCGGCCCAGTCCACCCTCGCCCAACTTCTTGATGACTTTGTAGCGCGAGACCACCTGCCGACTGTCCGATCCATCGTTATTGCCGAATGAGGACGGCACGGCCGCGGCCGCGGCCTCCTCTTCGCTGGCGGCGCCTGAATCCTCGGTCACACCTGAATCAGCCCGCGATTCCAGTATTGTCTGGGCTGCTCCGGACTGATCCAGCGCCAGGAACAACGAATCCTTGAGTCTTGTTTTTGCCTCCTCCGACAGCCCTGGACCAACGGATGGGTCGCCAGCCTCGGCCAACACACCGATATCGGATGTCGAACCGTGGATCACCTGTGACAGACGGGCGAATTGCTCCGTGGCGGGACTTTGGTTGAGGTGCTCCTCCACGGCGGACCTCTCTTCATCGCTCAATTCACGCCGCATCGACTGGGAAATCAATTCGGAGGCTTTGCGATCATTCAACATGGCGTGGCTCCCGCCGCGAATCGTTGGCTTGATGGAACCACTTGTTCCCCACGCATTTCGCCAAACTCAACCTGGCTCGGTGCAATCGCACCCACAAATTCGCCGGCGTAATACCCAACTCGTTGCAAATCGTTTCCGTGTCCATCTCTTCCATGACACTCAGCGTAAAAACGTCGGCCTGCCCAGCAGGCAGATGCTGGAGGCATCCCCGGACCACGTCCCAAAGTTCACGTGCCTCGACACCCGATTCGGGGCCGACGTTCCAAGCGGACGTGCCGTCTTTCCATCTGCCATTCTCATCGAAAAACTGGTTAGATGGATCCGCATCATCCGCGAACGTCCCCGCCCGCTCATGTTTCATCCGCTTGCGAACGTGATCGATGATCTTGCGTTTGAGGATACCCAATAACCAGGCTCGTTCGGAGCCGCGTCCCGCGAATTGATCGTGATAACGTATCCCCGCCAGGAATGTCTCTTGGACCACCTCTTCGGACGCATTGGGTTCGCGAAGGCGCGAGAACGCATAGCGAAACAGATAGTCGCCGTATTCGTCGACCCACTGGGCGGGATCAAGCTTCATCGTCCTCGTCGACGTGGATTGACTCACAAACGAATTCCCTGAATCAAGCAATGGTGACGGCACCGAAGATCTTCATAGTATCGCAAACCAGGCCTCGGTTCCAGGGAACTACCTGAAGTCACGCGTCGGAAGACGAATGGAGACTCTCCGTGTAGGTGGATCGCGTGTCGACGCAATGGTCGGGCGCTCGCAAGGATGATGGAAATGGCGGATGGTGGCGGATGGTGGCAATTTGTCATTAGTTATTTGTCAATAGTTATTTGCCATATTTGACATTCGTCATTGGCTACATGGTTGGCGGACGTCACTCGTCGAATGCATCCGCGCGAGCGTCGTCTTCGGTCCGCTCCTCTCTCAAATGACAAATAACTAATGACAAATAACTAATGACAAATAACTAATGACGAATAACTAATGACAACTCCTCCCGATCTGATCCTTTGACACGGTTTCACCGGCGGCGCTCCGACGAGATTGGTTCGATTCCACAACGCTCGGATTACAAATCCAGGCGGAATTCGCACAACAAGCGACTCTGTCTAGCCTATAGACCAACTGTCCACGTCAAAATCGTGTCACGCAAAAGGCTGTCGCCCTGGCGCGAGTCTCAAAAGAATGGTCGCACCGTTTTTTTACGATATCCGCCCACGTTCGCGCGGTTTTACCCGCAAATCTCGGGAGGCGCGCACCATTTCACAGTTTTGTCCGTATCAAATGAAAGGTCATCGGGCCTGGCCACGTCTCCCATTGCAGACGAGCGGCGGATGGGTTTTGGCGCGTCGTGCCGTTCAGTTTGTCGAGCGTTAGCGCACGACTGAGCAACCGCCAAGACCGTCGAATTGCCCCGACGCGTGAAAAAGGATCCGCCAACCTGGACAGCCACTGGACAGAGTTGGCATGGATCTGGATGGGTGAACCGAGAAAGAGAGGCATTGATCATGAACATATCGCAACGAAAACATTGGATCGGAATTCTTGCCGTGTCCGCGCTGGTGGCCGTGATTGCCCAATCGGCGATGAGCACGGCCGGATCGCGGACGAATCAAGGCAGCGCCAAAAGCGATCCGGATTGCTTGCAGTGTCAACTCGACGACCAGCGACCATTGGATGGCCAGTTCGCCGTGAACGTCGACGCAGTTGAGACCTCGGCTGCCGTGGATGCCAGCTTCGATCACGTGGCATTGCACTCCGATACGCCGGTACTGGTGGACTTCTGGGCGCCTTGGTGCGCACCCTGCCGCGTGATGTCGCCGGTCGTGGACGAACTGGCTAGGGAATTCGCCGGGAAAGCCAAGGTGATCA
>Ga0310121_10002087_pt1 | contig 19474 bp, 18 predicted proteins | sample CB27_Tmax_986_MG_FD_203504 | JGI IMG/M metagenome (GOLD analysis project Ga0310121, IMG submission 203504) | Marine microbial communities from Western Arctic Ocean, Canada - CB27_Tmax_986 | ecosystem: Environmental > Aquatic > Marine > Oceanic | place: Canada: Western Arctic Ocean | collected...
CCCGGCGTTCGAGCGCGGACGGGATGCCAGCCGATGCGTTGGAAGACAGCTGCAGGGAGATGATTATGCGCAGTACTCCCTATGACGTGACCCCCTGAAACGAGACCAGTGCGGATGTTAGGATCTGGCGCCTGGTCCCAGCTACAGGGAGGTCAGCATGGGCAGGAGACGGCACACGCCGGAGGAGATTATCACGGCACTGAGAGAGGCCGAAGTTGGGCTGGCGATCGGCGGCGGCGACGACATCGCGTTTCCGATTCCCGACCTCGAGCTCGATGCGAATCCGAACCTCACATCGACGATGGCGTGTCCCGCCGGGCAGACGGTCGGATCGTGGCGTTGAGCGCTCAGGTGCGGCGGGTGGACAAGCCCTGGGGATACGAGTTGATCTGGGCGGAGACCGATCGATACGTGGGCAAGATCCTGCACGTGCGCGCGGGCGAGGCGCTCTCCCTCCAGCTCCACCGGGAGAAGGACGAGACCATGTACGTGCTGACAGGCCGCGTGCGCCTCTCTCTCGGACCCGCCGCGGATCGGCTGGAGCGGCTGGAGCTGCATCCGGGCCAGGCGGTCCACCTCCCGCCGGGCACCGTACACCGGGTGGAGGCCATCGAGGACACCGACCTGCTGGAGGCGTCTACTCCCCACCTGGACGATCTGGTCCGGCTCGAGGACCGCTATGGCCGTTCGCTGGAGGTGCCGTGAGCGGTCCGCGTGCAGCCACCGACGAGGCGGATCTCGCTCCCGATGGGCCGGTGCCGGTCGCGGTCGCGCTCGGGTCCAATCTGGGCGACCGTTCCGCCCATCTCCGGGCGGGCGTCGCGGCGCTGGGTGAGGTAATCGACGTGTGGGCGGTCAGCTCGGTCTACGCCAGCGAGCCGGTGGGTCCGGCGCAGCCGGAGTACCTGAACGCGGCGGTGGTCGGGACCACCCGGCTCGCCCCCCGCTCGCTCCTCGCCGCCGGGCTCGCCGCCGAATCTGCCGCAGGGCGCCGGCGGCTCGAGCAGGGCGGGCCCCGCACCCTGGACATCGACCTCGTGCTCTACGATGCGCGGATCCTGCGCGCCCCCGACCTCGTGATCCCGCATCCGAGCTGGCGGGAACGCGGCTTCGTGCTCGCGCCTCTGGGCGAGATCGCGCCCGACTGGATCGATCCCGAGACCGGCCTCCCGGTGCGCACGCTCGCGCAGGGGGCCGCGCTCGCCGCTGGGCGGCCGCGCGCGGTCGCGGGGTCGGACGCCATCGACCCGCGCTCATCGGTGCCCAGCACTCGGTTCCCATGATCAGCCTCGTGCTCGCCGGGCTCACCGCGTTCTCCCTCGCGTGCGCGCAGCAGGCGAGCGACTCGCTAGTCGTGAGCGAGGATCCCGAGCTGCGCCGCATTTCCGCCGAGCTACTCCCCGAGTTGACGGCGCGCTCTGGGCTCGAGTTGAGGGAGCCGGTCCGGGTGGCGCGCCGCTCGCGGGCCGAGCTGGTGCGCTACCTCGAGGTCAAGCTGGACGAGGATCTCCCCCCCGAGGAGGCCGCCGCTCTGGGCGAGGCCTATCAGCTGCTCGGCCTCCTGCCGGCCGGCGTCGACCTGCGGGAGCTGCTGCTCGCAGTCTATACCGAGCAGGTGGCCGGCTTCTACGACCCGGACTCGACGGCGCTGTTCGTGATGGAGGATCTGCCGGCCGCGGCCGTGCGCACCGTGCTCGTCCACGAGCTGGTGCACGCCGTGCAGGACCAGACCGCCGATCTGGACAGCCTCACCGCGCGCGCGCGCGGCAACGACCGCCAAACGGCGGCGCAGGCGGCGATCGAGGGGCACGCCACGCTGGTCATGCTCGAGTACCTGACCGCCGAGAGACAGGGCGATTCCGTCGATCTGACGCAGCTGCCGGAAATCGCCGCGCAGATCCGCGCGGCGCTGGAGGGAATGCGCGCGCAGTATCCCGCCCTCGCCCGCGCCCCGCGCGTGATCCAGGAATCGCTCCTCTTTCCGTACCTGGAGGGAACCGCCTACGTGCAACGGCTCTGGCACGCGGCCGGCGGGCGCCCATCCCCGCTCGCCGAACACCTGCCGCAGTCGACCGAGCAGGTGGCCGACTGGACCCCGCCGGAGGCGCCCGACGAGCCGGTCGAGATCCGGCTGGAAGCTCCGGGCAGTCTGCGCTACTCGAATACGTTGGGGGCGATGGAGACAGCCGTGCTGCTTCACGAGCTGGCCGGCCCGGACGCCGCCGAGGCCGCCGACGGCTGGGACGGCGACCGCTACGCGCTGATCGATACTCCGAGGGGGACCGCGCTCTCCTGGTGGTCGGTCTGGGACGACGAGGGTGCCCGCGACCGCTTCGTGGCGACGCTCCGCCCCGGCCTCGATCGGCTGCCCAGCGCCACGCGCCTCACCGCACGTGAGCTGGAGGGGCGCCCTGCCGCGCTCCTTGAGGTCGGCGAGCCGGGCGAGCTCACGGCCTGGGTGGTGGGGGAGGGGAGGTGAGCTGCGGAATCCGCGCCTTCGGCGCGTCCTCGCTCCGCCCCGGCCCGGGGGACATCCTGCGTCGCCATTCACCTGGGCGCCGGTCGTGAGCTCCGGGGGCCCCGCCGGCGTGCACGTGCGCGCGGGCGAGGGCCGCCACGACTATCGCGTGCTCGTCGGCCCCGGCCTCCTGGAGGAGGTGCCCTCGCTCCTGCGCGCGCACGTGCCCGCGCATCACTACGCGCTGATCGCCGACGCCATGGTGGGCGAGCTCTATGGTCGACGGCTGCACGAGCGGCTCGTCGAGGCGGGGCTGCTCTGCGAGCTCCTGACTTTTCCGGCCGGAGAGCGGAGCAAGACGCGCGCGACCTGGTCCGACCTGACCGACGAGATGCTCGCCGCCGCGATCGGGCGCGACGGTGCTGTGCTCGCGCTCGGGGGCGGGGTGACCGGAGATCTCGCCGGATTCGTCGCGGCTACCTACCTGCGCGGGATCCCGGTCGTGCAGCTCCCCACCAGCCTGGTGGCCATGGTGGATTCCGCGGTGGGCGGCAAGACCGGGGTCGACGTCCCCGCAGGCAAGAACCTGGTCGGCGCCTTCCACCCGCCGCGGCTGGTAGTCGTCGACTCGAATACGGTCGCCACCCTGCCCCGCGGCGAGCGTGCGCAAGGACTGATCGAGGCCTTCAAGCACGGCGCGATCATGGACGAGCCCTATCTCAGCCAGCTCGAGCGGGATCTCTCCGCGCTCCTTGATGGCGAGCCGGACGCGACCGCCCGGGCCGTGTTGCGCTCGATCGAGATCAAGGCTCGGGTGGTGAGCGAGGACGAGCACGAGGCCGGGCTGCGCGAGATCCTCAATTTCGGGCACACGATCGGGCACGCCCTCGAGGCGCAAGCCGACTACCGCGTGCCGCACGGCACGGCGGTTGGTGCGGGGATGGTGCTCGAGGGGCGCCTCGGGGAGGCGTTGGGGGTGACGGAGCCGGGGACGAGCGAGCGACTGGCACGGATCGTGGAGCGCCTCGAGCTGACCCTTCCGCCCCTGACGCCGGACGAGGCCAGCGCCGCCCTCGCCTTCGTGCGGGTCGACAAGAAAGCACGTCGGGGACGTGCACGATACGTTCTGCTGGAGGCGCCCGGGCACGTGGCCCGGGGCGAGCGCTGGAGCCGCGAGGTGGCTGACGAGGCGGTCACTCGCGTGCTCGAAGACTGGTCCGCGGAGGGTCGCTGAGAGGGACGTGGATTCTGGGCACAACCGCACGCGCGACAACAAGTTACGGAATCGCGAAGGGAGGTTTTACCCCCCTGGGGTGGCCCCCTATCCTCCGGCACTTCTATCAGCGGCCCGCCAGGACGAGAACATGCCCCTGACCGAGCGCGCCGACGGCCTCAACGTCGCCTCCTTGCTCGGCACCCGCTCCACGTCGGACCCGCAAGGGGTCTTTCTCCTCTTGCGGGACCAGCCCGTGACGTACGGCGAGGTGGACGGCAAGGCGGAATCACTGGCCGCAGCGCTCCAGAATCTCGGGATCGAGGCCGGGGACCGGATCGCGCTGGTCCTGCCCGCCTGCCCCGAGTTCGTGATCGCGATGTTCGCGGCCGCGAAGCTCGGCGCCACGATCGTCCCGCTCAATCCGCGCCTGACTCTGCCCGAGCTGCACTACATGCTCCGGCACTCGGAAGCGACCTGCGCGATCACGATCGAGGAGCATCACGGGGTCGACTATCTCGAGTTGTTCGAGAACCTGCTCGTGCAGCTCCCCGAGCTCCAGTATCTGGACACGGTCGGTGCCGCGGAACTGTGGTACGACGACCGCATCTTCCAGTTCGAGGACCTGATCTCGGCTGGTGTCGGACGCGACTATCCCGCCACCGAGGTGGACCCCACGGGGGATCTGTTCGCGATCCTCTACACGTCGGGCACGACCGGCAAGCCGAAGGGGGTCACGCTGACGCACCAGAACGTGGTGAGCACTGCGGCCGCCACGGCGCAGGCGATCGGGCTGGGCCGGCAGGACCGAGTGATCGGCGTGACCGCGCTCTTCCACGTCTTCGGGATCGGTCCGGGGCTGCTGGGCGCGCTGCTGGCGGGTGCCTCGATGGTGCTCCAGGACGAGTTCGACGCGGGCGCTACGCTCGACCTGATCGAGCGGCATCGGGTGACCGTGCAGTACGGCATTCCCCAGCTGTTCGCGACCGAGCTGCACGAGCAGGCCAGTCGGCCGCGCGACCTGTCGAGCCTTCGCCTGGCGGCGGCGGCGGGCGCACCCGTGAGCGACGAGCTGGTGCGCGACGTCCAAAAGAGCCTGTGCCCCCAGCTGCTGTCCGCATACGCGCTCACCGAGACGTCCGCAACCGTCTCGATCACCCGCCCGAGCGACCCGGCCGACAAGCGGCTCTTCACTCTCGGTCAGCCACTCGAGGGGACGTCGATCCGGGTGCTCGAGACCGACGGGACCGAGCTCCCGCTCGAGAGCGTCGGGGAGATCGCGGTGCGGGGGCCCGGGGTGATGAAGGGCTATTACCGCCAGCCAGGGGAGACCGCCGCCTCCTTCGACGACCGCGGGTACTTCCTCACCGGGGATCTGGGGATTCTGGACGAGGAGGGATATGTCCACTTGGTGGGACGCCGGAAGGAGGTTATCATTCGATCTGGCTTCAACGTGTACCCGCGGGAGCTTGAGGACTGGCTCCAGGCCCATCCTGCGGTTCGGGAAGCGGCGGTGGTAGGCGTCTCTCCGATCAAGTGCTCGGAGAAGTCATCTGCGCCTGCATCGTCCTCGTCGAGGGGGCGATCGTCACCGGGCAGGAGATCAAGGACTGGTGCCGGGCGACGCTGGCCGACTACAAGGTCCCGGACCTGGTCCGCTTCTTCTACGGCTTCCCGCTCACGGGCACGGGCAAGGTTCGACGCGTCGAGCTGGCCCGCATGATCCAGGCGGAGCAGCAGAGCCGACGCGTCTAGCGGTCCTGAGATCGGACGTCCGATGCGGGACACGAGGTCGCGGTACCGGCAAGAGAACCGGTGAGCGGCCGCACGGAGGTGCCCCGGACGGTTCCGGGGGCCTGACCCGGAGACACGCTGCGAGTCTCCCGGTCGTCGGGAGGCTTCCCCGACCCGCTCCACGGCCTCGGCCGTGGACCCGGGTGGGGAGGTCTCGCGGCACGAAGAACACAGCGCTGCGAGGCGAACGACAGCATGAGCATCTACCCCACCAAGGCGCCCTATCAGGGCGCCTTGGAGCCACTCAGCATGGCTCCCAACGCCGCCCTCCTCATCGACTTCGACAACGTCACGATGGGGATGCGGAGCGATCTCTCCAAAGAGCTCAAGAACCTCCTCAACTCCGACATCATCAAGGGCAAGGTCACGGTCCAGCGTGCGTACGCGGATTGGCGGCGCTACCCGCAGTACATCGTGCCCCTGTCGGAGGCGTCGATCGATCTCATCTTCGCTCCGGCCTATGGGAGCAACAAGAAGAACGCGACCGACATCCGGATGGCGATCGACGGGATCGAGCTGGTCTTCGTCCGTCCCGAGATCGGCACGTTCATCTTGCTCACCGGCGACAGCGACTTCTCGAGCCTGGTGCTGAAGCTCAAGGAGTACGGGAAGTACGTGATCGGCGTGGGGATCCAGGAGTCGAGCTCGGACATCCTGGTCCAGAACTGCGACGAGTACTACAGCTACACGAACCTCTCAGGCCTCCGGAAGACCACCGACTCCGATCAGAAGCCGATCGATCCCTGGGTGCTGGTCGAGCGCGCGGTCGAGCAGATGGCGGCCAAGGACGACGTCATGCGCTCCGACCGGCTCAAGCAGGTCATGCTCGAGATCGATCCGGGATTCGACGAGGGCGAGTACGGCTTCAGCAAGTTCAGCCGCTTTCTCACCGAAACCTCGTCCAAGGGGCTGCTGCGCCTGAAGAAGCTGGACAACGGCCAGTACGAGGTGGCCCCTGCAGGCCGCCGCTCCGGCGGGCGCGGGGGTGAGGAGCCTCCTCCCCATGCCTCGCGGCCCCCGGCTTTGCCCGCAGCTCCGGACGGGACGCGGGGCGAGGAGCGTGGCGAGGGGCGTGGCGAAGGCCGCCGCGAGCGCACCAAGGAGAGCGATGCCCAGGTGGCGGAGGCCCCCCCCCTGCGCGCCGCCTACGACCTCCTGCGTCGGGCCCTCGAGCGCATGTCCACCGATGGCCGCGGGGCGGTCCGCGACTCCGACGTGAAGCGCAAGATGCTCGAGATGGACGCGGAGTTCGACGAATCCAACCTCGGCTTCAGCAAGTTCAGCCGCTTCCTGCGCCAGGCCCACGACCACGAGGTGATCGAGCTGCGCAAAGCTGAGGGCGGCAACTTCGAGGTCGCGCTCCTGCGCACCGGCAGGGCGGGGCCGGAGGCCGCCGCCGAGCGGCGGGAGGCCGTTTCCGCCCCGCCTCCGCTCCCCCTGCCCGCGTCGCCTGCAGCGGCCCCCCAGTCGCCGGAGTCGATGCTGACCGCGCTCGGCCGGCGCTTCGGGCTCTTGTCGCCCAAGCCGCAACCCCCCGGACCTCGGGCGGTACCCCCCGCGTCCCCCGCGTCCCCCGCGTCCCCCGCGCCGCCCGAGGCGGTCCGCATAACGGCGCCTCCGAGGCCGGAGCGGCCCCGTCCCACCGCCCCCCCGGCAGCCCCGGTGCGCCCCGAGGTCGAGCGCGCCGCCGCGGCGGTCGACCCGCAGAGGCTGGGGCTTCCCACGGACTCGGATGCGCAGGTGCGCTATCTCACCCATCGCTACCGGGGCGTGGGAAAGAAGACGGCGGAGAAGCTGGTCGAGAGATTCGGGGAGGACATCTTCACCGTGTTCCAGGAGGAGCCCCAACGGGTGCAGGACGTGATCCCGTCCGCCCGCGCCGAAACCGTGCTCGAGCAGTGGAAGGAGGACTACGACCGCCGCCGCGCACGCATCGAGCGCGAGGGGGGGGGGGAGGCGCCCAGCAGCCCGGGTGGGCAGGAGAAGAGACGGCAGGCACGCCGCCGCGGCGCGGAGGGGGGCGCACGGCGTCCTGTGCGCGAGCGCCGGACAGGGGCCGGGCGGGCCGCGGAGCCGACGACGGATGCTTCGGCCGAGGGAGCGAGCGCGGACGTGGAGGCGCGCGCCACGGAGCCCGCGCCGGCCGACAACAAGCCTCGCAAGATTGAGCCGGCCGCCGAGGAGGTAGCTGCGGCGGAGATGGCCGAGGCCGCAGCCGCTCCCGTCGAGAAGGCTGCCTCCGAAGGCGAGGCTGCGGCGGCGGGGATCCCGGGGCGACCGGATCCTCTCGGCGATTTCGAAGGGCTCGAGCCCACGCCCCTCCACGGCCGGGTCAGCCGGCGCAGACGCCACTGACCGTGTCGTGCCCCGCGCTCCGCGTGGCTCCCCGGTCGCGTCCGGCGGCGGGGCCTGGCACGGGATCCCATCCAGACGAGCGCCCCTTCCCGATCGCGTTCTTCGCGCGTCCGGTGGAGGTGGTTGCGCGTGAGCTCCTGGGCGCGCGGCTGGTCTCCACCGTCGGCGGGGTGCTCACCTCCGGGATGATCGTCGAGACCGAGGCGTACCACGGGCTCGACGATCCCGCATCCCACGCGGCCACGCGCACCGGCCGCACGGCGCGCAACGCTGCCATGTTCGGTCCACCCGGACGTGCCTACGTGTACCGGATCTACGGCATGCACTGGTGCGTGAACGTCGTCACCGGCGCGCAGGGGGACCCGCAGGCGGTGCTGCTGCGTGCGCTCGATCCGCTGGTCGGGCAGGAAACGATGCACTCGCGCCGCGGTCGCGCCGCCGGTCTGGCGTCCGGTCCGGGCCGGCTCTGCCAGGCGCTCGGGATCACCGGTGCCCTCTACGGGCACGACCTGCGCCGTTCCCCCCTGGAGGTGAGGCTCGGGTGGCCCGTGCCCGACGAGCGGGTCGGGGTCTCGGGCCGCATCGGAGTGAAGGCGGCCGCCGACTGGCCCCACCGCTTCTTCGTTCTGGGGAATCCTGCCGTCTCGGGACGCTAGGTGTCCCGAATCGGAAGTTCGCCTGCATTCGGAGGCCGCTGCATCCGCTCCGGCGTCGTCTCTTCTCCTCGCCGTAGCGCTGCTACGCCTCGTCGTCGTTCCTAGCCGGAACGGCGCATCGGCCCCTCGGTGCGACGGCGAACTTCCGACTTGGGACGCTAGGCGCGCTTTCCGGGACCTCAGGGCGCGCGTAGTCTGACCGCCCCGCGCAGCGTCCCCGACATCCGGCCCGGAGCGGACGTGCAGAGCAGCCCCGAAGCGACGAGCGACCGGCTGCCCCGCCGGATCGGCCTGTGGAGCGCCGCCGCCGTGCTGGTCGGCTCGACCATCGGCAGCGGGATCTTCCGCGTTCCGAGCGCGGTCGCCGGTGACGTGGGCACGGTGGGCGCGATCATCCTGCTCTGGCTCGTGGGCGCGGCGGTCGCGCTCATGGGCGCCCTCACCCTCGCCGAGCTCGCGGTGCTGTTCCCGCGCTCCGGTGGGATCTACGTCTTCCTGCGCGAGGCCTACGGTCCGCTGCCCGCGTTCCTGTTCGGCTGGACCGAGCTCCTCGTCATCCGGCCGTCGGCGCTGGGCGCGATCGCGGTTCTCTTTGCCGAGTACCTCGCCGAGTTCGTGCCGATCGGAGGGCCGGGTGTGCGCACCGCCGCGGCGCTGGCGATCGTTGTACTGGCGGCCGTGAACATCCGCTCGCTGGGGTGGGGAGCGGTCGTGCAGAACGCCTCCACGGCCGCCAAGGTCGCCGCTCTGGTCGGGCTCGCATTGGTCGCCTTCATATTCGGGAATCCCGGGGAAGGCGCCTTCGCGCAGCCGGTCGAGCTTGCACCCACCACGTGGGGCGGGTTCGGCGTTGCCCTGGTCGCGGTGATGTGGGCGTACGACGGATGGGCGGACCTCACCTTCCTCGGTGGCGAGGTCCGCGATCCGGCGCGTGTGCTCCCACGCGCGCTCCTGGGAGGCACGGCCACGGTGGTTCTGGTCTATCTGATCGTGAACGCCGCGTACCTGTACGTGCTCGACATCCCCGCCATGTCCGGGCGTCCCCTCGTGGCGGCGGACGCGGCGCGTGCCGTGTTCGGGAATCCGGGTGCCGCGATCGTGGCGGCGATAGTGATGGTCTCAGCCTTCGGCGCGCTCAACGGGGCGACCATGACCGGCCCGCGAATCTTCTTCGCGATGGCGGATGACGGGCTCTTTTTCCGCCCGATCGCGGCGGTCCATCCGACCTGGCGTACCCCGGCGGCTGCGATCACGCTCGCCGCGCTTCTGGGGATCGCCTACCTCTCGGTGCGCACGTTCGAGCAGCTCGCCGACTCCTTCATCCTTGGGATCTGGCCCTTCTACGCGCTCGCGGTCGGAGCCGTCTTCCGGCTCCGGCGCACCCACCCGGAGCTTCCCCGGCCGTACCGGACCCTGGGCTATCCCGTCGTCCCGGCGGTCTTCCTCGTCGCGTCGCTGGCGCTGCTCGGGAACGCGCTGGTCGAGCAGCCAGCGTCCACGGCTTTCGGGTTCGGAATCATCCTGCTGGGGATCCCAGCCTACTACGGGTGGCGGGCCCTGCACGATCGGCGCGAGCCCTGAGACGGCCGTGGTTCACGATTTGCCTTCTGGGCCGCCGCTCGAGCCGGGTCGTTCCGACCGGTAGCCAAGGACGCGGAGAACTCCATGCACCCTGCGGACTGGATCATCCTCGCGATCTACGTCGCCGTCATGGTCGCGATCGGGGCGTGGGCCAATCGCCGCCAGACGGACACCGAGGCCTACTTCCTCGGGAACCGCAGCATGCCGTGGTGGGCGGCCGGGCTCTCCATCATCGCCACGTCCTTTTCGGCCGCCTCGATCCTGGGCATCCCCGGATACGCCTACTCCGACGATATGTGGTACCTCCAGTACCAGCTCGGCGACTTCCTGGGCGCGGGGATCGTCGCGGCGCTCTTCATCCCGTTCTTCCACCGCATCAAGGGCCTCACGACCGCCTACGAGTACCTCGAGGTCCGCTTCGATCTCAAAACTCGCCTTCTCGGCTCGACGCTCTTCGTGCTGACCGTCCTGCTGAGAGCCGGCACTCTCCTCTTCGGTGCCGCGCTGCTCTTTTCCGCGGTGGCGCCGACCAACGTGATTCCGGGGCTCAGTGGCGTGGAGGAGGCGGTGGTGATCTTAGGGATCATCGCGATCATCTACACCGTGATGGGCGGCATCTCCGCGGTCATCTGGACCGACGTCGTGCAGTTCTCGATCATGAGCCTGGGCGTGATCGCCTCCATGGCCGTGGTCGTGCTGGGGACCCCGGGGGGCTGGGGAGCCGCGTTCGCGGAGGCGGCGCAGCTCGGGAAGCTCGACGTCGTCCACCTGGAAGAGCGGATGGCGGTAACCGGACTGCCCACCGCGATCTTCGGGTACGGCCTGCTCGCGCTGTCGCTGTTCGGGACGAATCAGCAGCCCGTCCAGCGGTACATGACCGTGAAGAACCCGCGGCAGGCGCAGGGGGCGCTCCTCCTCGGCGTTGGCGCGGGAGCGATCGGGGTGCTCCTGTCGCTCCTGCTCGGCGTCTTCCTGTTCATCTTCTATCAGCACTTTCCCGAGCGGCTCCCGGAGGACCTCACGCCCGACCAGGTGATGCCGCATTTCGTGAACACGCAGGTCCCGCCCGTGCTCACCGGTGCGCTGGTGGCCGCCGTGTTCGCGGCGGCGATGTCGAGCCTCGATTCGGCCCTCAACTCGATGGCCGCGGCGCTGACGGTCGATTTTCTCACCCGCTTCAAGCCGGGCGTGTCGGAGCAGGCACGTCTGGCGTTCGCCAAGGTCGTAGTCGTCACCGCGGGCGTCGTGGGGATCGCGATCGGGATCTACGCGTCGCGCACGGAGACCCCGCTGATCGACCTGATCCTGAGCTTCATGGGATACTTCGCGGGCGGGCTGCTCGGCCTGTTCCTGCTCGGGATCGTGACGAAGCGCGCGAACGGGCAGGGCGCCTTCATCGGAGCGATCACCGGGACGCTGGTGGTGCTGATGGTGACCGAGAACGACTTCCGGCTCCCCCGGCTCTACGAATGGCTCGGCTTCGGGCCGATCCCCTTCATCTGGTCGACGGCCGTGGGTCTGGTGGTCACCCTGGTCGTCGGCTACCTGATCTCGCTCGCGGGCGAGCGGGTGCCGGCGGAGAGACTCGAGAGCACCACGCTGAGGTGGACCGTGGTCTGAGCCGCGGCTGCCACGCGGGCCCGGCGGGCCATGCCGCGTGGTCAGGAGCCATCTGCCCCTCCACCCCCTTCCGGCCCGCCGCCGCCCTCCTCGCCCGGCTTGATCAGGCCGTACACGTAGACCGCCTCGCGCCCGCGGTTGTCGACCATGCGGGCGAGGATGAAGTCGGGTCCGATCTGGAAGATCTGCAGCCGGGTCGGTGTGCGCACGGAGCCGAGGAACCGGCCGGTGGGATCGAACACGCTCCACTGGCGTCCCGATCCCAGATCGAACCACTGGAAGTCGCGGACCCAGACGTTGCCCACGTCGTCCACCAGGATGCGATCGTAGGCCGGAAAGGTATCGGCGAACACCGAGGCCTCCAGCGTCGTGTCCATCTGGGCCTCGCGGCCGGTGCCCGCCATCTGGCGGCCCACTACCGAGCTGTAGGTCGAGCGGTCGATCGAGAGCACCTCGACGGGCGGCCGGTCGAGCCGGAAGACCCGGAGGACGCGGCCGTCCAGGGCGATCTCGCGCACCGCGAAGCGCTCGGCGGTGCCGTACCAGATCGTGGAGTCAGCGATGGCGTGCTGAGCGCTGGGCCCGAAAATCCAGCCGCCACGGTCGGCGAAGAGCAACGCCTGGTCCTCGAAGTCGCGGTCCCCGTACGGCCCGATCAGCCTCCCGTCGGTTCCGTAGCGGAGCAGGCGGATCCGGCGGCGTCCGGTCCCGGTCGCCTCCGGGTCATCCGGCAGGTCCACGCGGAACAGCACCTGGCCGTCCTCGAACATCCCGACCGAGCTCATGGTGCCCGGCACGCCCTCGGCGGGCTCGGCCACCGGCGCGCGCCGCGCGAGCCGTCCCTCGGGTCCGAACACCGAGAGCGAGTGGTCTCTTCCGACGACCAGTATGGAGTCATCCGGCAGCGCGTGTACCTGGACCGGGTTGATGGTGTCGCCGCGCACCGCGGGCATCGTGAGCGTGCGGACGTGGCTCCCGCCGGCGTCGAAGATGCGGACGTCGCTCAACCCGGTGTTCGCGACCACGATTCGGCCGTCGGGAAACCGGAGGGCGTGGCGGGCGCCGTAGAGCTGCTGGTTGGGGTCGATCCGGTTGCCCACCTGGATACGGGGAGTCGGGCTGAGCTGCCATCCGTCCGTGGGCGGCGAGGAGGGCCGGTCATAGCTCGTCGTGACCGGAACGCCGGCGCTGTCGGAGATCTCGACCATCTGGCGAGACTCGCCCGTGCCACAGGCGCCGGCGAGCAGAACCACGACAGGGGTCAGCCTCTTCATGCGCGACCTCGTCTTGGGGCGGGCTCGGGGCCGGCCGAGGGGCCGGTCCCGGAACGTCGGAGGCGAGACGTCGGCCCGCCTCCGAACGAGGGTCCTACCCAAACCCGACTGCGGCGATCCGGGATCCCCTCGCCCGGGCCCCGGGTACGCGGCTGCCGATCGACCCCTCCGGATCCGAGCGGAGCGCGAGCCCTTGAACGTAATCGTCTGCATCAAGCGCGTGCCCGATACCGAGACGCGCATCCGCGTGGCGGCGAGCGGCACCGCGATTGACCCCGCGGGGGTCAAGTACATCGTGAGCCCCTACGACGAGTTCGCGCTCGAGGCCGCGCTCCGGCTCAAGGAGTCGGGTGGGGCCGCGGAGGTTACGGCGATGACGCTCGGGGACCCGGCCGCTGCCGAACAGCTGCGCTCCGCGCTCGCGATGGGGGCCGACCGCGTGGTGCGGCTCGAGGGAGAACCCGGCCCGGACGGGCTCGCCACCGCGCGCGTGCTGGCAGCCGAGCTGGCGAGCGCGGACGCGGGGCTCGTGCTGTTCGGGGTGAAGGCGGTGGACGACGATCAGCAGCAGATCGGGCCGATGGTGGCGACGCTGCTCGACCGGCCGTGCGTGACCGCGGTCGCCGAGTTCGCGCTTGAGGGTGACCGCGTGGTCTGCCATCGCGAGGTGGACGGCGGCATCGAGATCGTGGACGTGCCCCTTCCGGCGGTGGTCACGATCACCAAAGGCTCCTACGAGCCGCGTTACGCGTCGCTCAAGGGGATCATGGCCGCGAAGAAGAAGCCGCTCGAGGAGAAGCCCGCCGCCTCGGTGCCCGCGCGGCTCGAGCTGCTGCGGCTCGAGCTGCCGCCGGAACGCCCCGCCGGGCGCATCCTCGGGGAAGGGCCTGACGCGGTTCCGGAGCTGGTCCGACTGCTGCGTGAGGAAGCCAAGGTGCTATGACGGAGAGCGACATGTCGAAGGTCCTGGCGGTGGCGGAGCAGAAGGATGGCGCGTTGCGCGGAGCGGCGCTCGAGGTCGTGGCCGCAGCGGCCGACCTGGCTGCCGGACTGGGTGGGGAGGTCCACGCGCTCTCCCTCGGCGGACCCGGCTTGCAGGGCGCGGTCGGCGAGCTCGCACAGTTCGGCGCCGCGCGCGTCCTGGTGGGCGAGCACGACGCGCTCGCGCGCTACCTGCCGGAGAACTACGCGACCGCGGTGGCCGCCGCAGCGCGCGAGGGCGGATACGCAGCCGTGCTCTTCGCGGCGACCTCGCAGGGGAAGGATCTGGCGCCGCGCGTCGCGGCGCTGCTCGACGTCCCGCTCGCCACGGACGTGACGGCGCTGGAGGTGGAGGATGGCGCGCCGCTCGCGGTCCGGCCCGTGTTCGCCGGCAAGGCATTCGCGCGCGTGCGCTCCTCCGCTTCGCCCTTCCTCGCGTCGATCCGGCCGAACGTCTTTCAGTGCCAGGAGCGTGAGGCCGCGGGCGTCGTGGAGACGTTCACCCCCACCATCGGGGAGGCGCGGACGCGCTTCCGCGAGTTCCGCGCGGTGGAGGGGACGGTGGACGTCGGCGAGGCCACGGTGGTGGTGTCAGGGGGGCGCGGGATGAAGGATCCGGCGCAGTGGAGCGTGCTCGAGGAGCTGCGCGACGCGGTCGGGACCGGCTGCGCGCTCGGTGCCTCGCGCGCGGTGGTCGACGCCGGGTGGCGCCCGCACGGCGAACAGGTCGGACAGACCGGGAAGACGGTCTCGCCCAAGCTGTACTTCGCGCTCGGGATCTCGGGCGCGATCCAGCACCTGGCGGGGATGCGCACGTCGGGTACCATCGTCGCCGTGAACAAGGATCCCGACGCGCCCATCTTCAAGGTCGCGGACTACGGGATCGTCGGGGATCTCTTCGAGGTCGTGCCGCGGCTCGCGCAGGAAATCCGAGCGCTCGGCCGAGGCTGACCGCTCCCGAGATCAGGGCCGTCCGCCGAGCAGCGGGACGGGATCGCGCTCGTGCCCCCAGCGCCACAGCTCGAAGTGGAGGTGCGGTGCGGTGGCGTCTCCGCTCATCCCGCTGAGCCCGACGACCGTGCGTCCGCGTACGCCGTCGCCGGTCCGCACGAGGAGCTCCGAGAGGTGCGCGTAGATGGTGAGCACATCGCCCCCGTGCTCGATCCACACCACGTTGCCGTAGCCGTCCATCGTTCCGGCGAAGAGCACACGGCCGGGGGCCATCGCGAGCACGCGCGTCCCGGTCGGGACCGCGATGTCCACCCCGCGATGCACCTCGGGGAGCACGCTCCGCCAGCGCACGCCGAAGGGGGAGGTCATCGGCCCCTCGACCGGCCAGCGCGGAATCGTGCAGGCGCCCGCGAAGAGCGCCGCCGCCAGGGTCGCCGTGAGCGCCGCGGGGGTCTTCATGGCATCACGACGGTAGGCGGAGTAGCAGGACCGAGGCGCGCTCCCCTTCCTGGATCCGCTCGGTGCCGGGCGGCACGATCGCGAGTGCGTCGGCGGTGGCGAGCCCGCGCACCAACCCCGACCCCTGGAGCCCGGTGGGGTGCGCCACCATCTCTCCGCGATCGCTCTCGAGCCGCACGCGCAGGAAGTGCGTGAGCCCGCCTCCGCCCGCGAGCGGTGCACCCGCGCGCGCGGTGAGGGCGGGGAGGTCGACGTGCCGGTGTCCGGCGAGCGTCAGCAGGGCCGGACGCACGAAGAGGTGGAAGGTCACGAACGCAGAGACGGGATTGCCGGGAAGCCCGAGCACCGGGAGCGGTGCCCGGCCGGCGCGGGGTATGGTGCCCGCGAAGAAGGGGCTACCGGGGCGGATCCGAACGCGCCAGAAGTCGAGCGCCGCCCCCATCGCGCGGAGCACCTCCTGGAACAGGTCCGTGCGCCCCATCGAGGCACCGCCGACCGTCACCAGCAGATCCGCTTCGCTCTGGGATGCGTCTTCGAGCCGCGCCCGGACGAGATCCACCCGGTCGGGGACGGGGCCAAGCGCGAGCGACTCGGCCCCGAGCTCCGTGGCCGCCGCGTGCAGCATCGGCCCATTGGTGTCCGGGATCCCCCGGCCCGCGCGGACGTCCTCGAAGGCGTCGGGCGCACGCAGCTCTTCGCCACTCGTGAGCACGGCGACGCGTGGCCGGCGGTGGACGGTGACCATGGCGAGCCCCGCCGCTGCCGCCACCGCGAGCTTGCCCGCGCCGAGCCGATCCCCCGCCTCGAGCAGTAGCTCTCCGGCGCGCATGTCCTGTCCGCCCGGCCGGACGTTGCGTCCCAGGTCGCGATCCGAGTGGATCCACACGCGCCCCGATGTCTGCTCGCGGTCGGTGTCTTCCACCCGAACCACCGTATCCGCCCCGTCGGGCAGCGGACCGCCCGTCATGATTCGGAGCGCCTGGCCCGATCTGAGCACGCCCTCCCAGCGCGTCCCCGCGCGCGCCTCTCCGACGACCGTGAGCGCGATCGGCGCGTCGGGGGTCGCCCCCGCGATCTCCGTGCCGTGCACCGCGTAGCCATCCATGGCGCTGTTGTCCCAGGGCGGAAGGGTGGCGGCGGCACGGATCGGCTCCGCGAGTGCGCGGCCGGGCGCGGCGTGGAGCGGAACCTCTTCGGGGGGGAGGGGCGCGACCAGCGCGAGCGCGCGCCTGCGCGCGTCTTCGACCGTGAGCCAGTCCGCGGCGGCTCGCTCCGGCCAGGTCATCGAATCAGCCGGCGAGGGCCACCATGGAGCGCCCTCTCAGAAGCGGTACCCGAGGGCAAAGGCGAAGCTGACGGCGTCCACCCACTCGGAGGCGCCGACGGTGGCGAAGCCGCGCTCCGGATCGCGGAAGCCGTCGGGCGCCTCGAGGCTCCAGATGTAGAGCAGCCCATCGCCGCGCACGGTGACGCGGTCGGTCAAGAACCAGCGCAGGCCGGCGCCGAGCTGTCCCACGAAGGTGGTGCCGAAGTCGAAGCGATCGGCCGCGGGCAGGTCCTGCTCGAGGGTGCTCCTGGCAGAACTGTCCCACGCCAGCCCGGTCCCGACCATGAGGAACGGCTGGAAACCGTTCCAGGTGCGCCCACCGGTCAGGCTGAGCTTCAGCCGCGCGTCCAGGATCGCGAGCACGGCGTCTGTCTCTCCGATCACGCGGTTTCCCTCCGTGCGGCGCGGGTCGACGACGTCCCGGGTGCTCACGAGCGCGCCCCCGCTCCCCTCCAGGGAGAGCGGTCCGCCGAAGTCGAGACCGTAGCGCACACCTGCGAGCGCGCCGGAGCCGGGGCCGTACCCGAATCTGCCGGTACCCGGCGAGATCCAGCCGGCGAACGTGCTTACCTCCTGCCGGGTCTCGATGAAGCGGTAGGGGGAGGGGATCGCCTGAGCGGAGCCGAGCCGCGGGACCGCCAGCGCGACGATCGCGACGGCGACCAGACTGTGAGCACACATGGGCACGGATATGGGCACGGGTATGGGGGGTGGACACGGGCCCTGCGCGTTGACGCTCCCGTCCGCCGCGATGCGTTCTGCACCCGGGTCCGGATCAGCAGGGCGGGTGTTGAACCCCCCACGTAGCGATTTCGTTTCCGAGGTCGATGCACCGCTCCCCACTACACGCGGTCGTGCTCCTGCTCGCGCTGCCCGCGCTCGCGAGCGCACAGTCCGCGGAGGTGAGGGTGCGCGAGAACGTATGCGCGGTGGCGCTGGAGGGATGGATCTGGATGCGGTCCCTCCATGGTGACGGACCGCGGGGGCTACGACCTCGTCGTGTCCGCCTCGGAGGGTGAGAACCTGCGCCCCTGCGGGCTGTGGCGCTGGACGAGGGACCCCCGGCGACGGCACCACCGGCGCGAGCCGGCGTCGAGGGTCCTGGCCCGGGCGAGCGGGCGGCGGCGGGATCGTGGTTCGTGGCGCCGGGTCGGCAGGAGCCGCGATCCAGGGGTGGGCCGGCGGCGACACGCTGGCGCACGCGGGGCCGGGAACGGCGCTCCAGGTGATCAGCCGCCAGGGAAGCTGGGCGCGCGTGCGCACCGAAGGGTGGGCCTGGGTCCCGGAGGAGGAGCCCGCGTCTGAGAGCACCGTGCCCCGGCCCGCGCCTACCGAGCTGGCCGCGGCCCCTGACCGCTACCGGGGGAGCGTCGTCTGGTGGGAGCTCCAGTTCCTCTCCCTCGAGCGCGCCGAGCGGATCCGCACGGACTTCTTCGAGAACAAGCCGGCTTCTGGCAAAGAGACGCCCCGGATCTCGTAGCGGTGGACCTGGAACGTGGGGGCGAGGGCTTCCAACATCTCGCGCCGGGCCCTCCACTCCAGCCGCGGCCACCGCAGGAGCATCCGGGCCATCCGGGCCACGTCCCGCTCACTCATCCGCTCGACCTTCGCGGGCCGGGATGAAGAGATGGCCTGGAGCTGCGCATCCACGACGCGGAGCTCCGCGTCCCTGGCCTCTCGGGAGATCAGACCGTCGAAGAACGTCTCGATGATCCGCGCCCTCCGTCGCCCCAATTCCTTCCGGCGCCGGGCTCCGGCGTCCGGATCGGGCAGGAGGGCTCGGGACGCCTCGTTGTGCTGCTCGATCGCGGCCAGAATCAGGGCGGGGTCCGCCAGCCGTTCGGCTATGATCCGGTCCAGCGCGGCCTCCAGACGATGCCGCGTCATGAACTGGTTGCCGCAGCTATTTCGCCGGCCGGACGTCCTGCACCCGTAGAGATGCTGGACCCGTCCGTGTCCCGGCTTCACGTACCCGTAGAGCGGGAAGGTGCAGGGGCAGGCGAGCATCCCCCGGTAGAGGAACAGCCCATCGTGACCCTTTCGGGCCAGGGACAGTCGCTCCGTCCGCTGTCGGACGATCCACTGGACGGCGAGAAAGTCCTCCAGCGGGACGGCGGGCTCGAGCCCCGTCTCGGCCTCGATCGTCCCGGGCGTCCCGATCTCCGGCCAGCGGGTGCGGTTCTTGGCCCGCTTAGTCCCGAGAGGTTCATAGACCAGGTGACCCGCGTAGGTGGGCCGGGAAAGGATCTGTCGGATTGTGCTCGGGTGCTTCCCGTACATCTCCCCGAGCCTGTCGAAGCTCCGCTCCTCGCCCGAGAGGTAGAGCCGGAAGATCGCCTTGACGTTCTCGATCTCCGGGGTGTAGAACCATCGGCCCGTCACCTTGTCGTAGCCCATCCCGAATGGGGGCCTACCGGAGGGTACTGTCAACTTGTTACGGGCAGAGCGGCTTTCGGGCGGTCGGAGATAGAAATTGCTCAGGCAGCCGTAGCCGCACTCCATCTTTGGACCTGCCCCGATTCCTTTGGACGGGTGAGTGATGAGGTATTCAAGCTCTCCCTATCTCCGGGGAGAGGAAAGCTTCCCCCGCGGAGCGGGGGAGTAGAGCACTCGGACGCGCGCGATCGCCGCTTGTATGTCCGTATACGCAATCGGCTGACCCGGATTCGGCCGGCGATGCCGCTAAGTGAGCGGCTCGACGCTCGAAGTTGACCGGCGACTGGTAGCCGAGCGTGGAGTGGCGCCGCCGCGGATTGTACCAGCCCTCGATGAAGCCGAACACCGCCAGTCGCGCCTCGGCCTGGG
>Ga0310121_10002088_pt1 | contig 19454 bp, 21 predicted proteins | sample CB27_Tmax_986_MG_FD_203504 | JGI IMG/M metagenome (GOLD analysis project Ga0310121, IMG submission 203504) | Marine microbial communities from Western Arctic Ocean, Canada - CB27_Tmax_986 | ecosystem: Environmental > Aquatic > Marine > Oceanic | place: Canada: Western Arctic Ocean | collected...
GCCGCGGATTGTACCAGCCCTCGATGAAGCCGAACACCGCCAGTCTCGCCTCGGCCTGGGTGCGGAAGCGGCACTGCTCCAGCTGCTTGACCTTCCGACGCAGCTGCCGGAGCTCAGTCCGCTCCTCGCTCGTTAGCCCATCCGCGCGCAATCCCTCGTCCTGGTCCAGCTGCTCGACCCATTTCCGGATCGTGTTCGCTGTGGGCTCGAACTCGCGCGCCAGCTCTTCCGGCGTGCGCCACGACCGGACCAGCTCGACCATCTGCCGTCGGAACTCCGGCGCGTACCGTATACGACCCTTCCTCTTCGACATGCGTGGACACCTCCGTTCCCGCAGTTTGGATGTGTCCACAAAACCGGGTCAACTTCATGCCGGTCGTGATCGGCGCCGCTGTGCTCGCGCGCCGCCGGACGCTGGTGCTCGCCGCGGACGTGGCGCTCCTGCCGGCCGGGTGGTACGCGAAGAACCTGGTCGATTACGGTTTCTCCGGGGGGAGTAGCTGGTACGGGATGGGAATCTGGCGGGCCGCGATGTTCCGCGTCCCGCCGCAGGAGGCAACCCGGCTGCTCCGCGCCGGAGCGCTTGATCCGGTGGTGACGGTGCCGCCTCTTAGCCCGCCCTCGCGCTACCGTGCCCTCGGGTACGTGGGCAGCTCTGACGTGCCCTCGCTCTCCCGCGCCCATCTGCACAACGTGAACGTCTCCGCGATCTCTCGCGGCTACGCGAGGAGCGCGCGCTCGGTGATCCTCGACGACCCGCTCCACTTCCTGGGCAACGTCGCGATCGGCTACGGCAACTTCTCCGCGCCCTCCACCGAGTTCGATCACCTGGCGCCCGACCGCGACCGGATGGGGATCCACGTTACAGTCTGGCGGGTGGCGACGGGCCTTCGCCTGGTCCGGATTCTGGACCGGCGGCTTCCGATCGGCACCGTCGGATCCCTCTTCACGCTCCTGATCCCGACGGGGCTCGTCGCGCACGCCCTCCTGATCCGCCGGCGCCTCGCGCGCCGCGATCCCCGGGAGCGCGTCTTACGCGAGGAGGCGCCCTTGCTGGCCGCTGTGCTCCTCGTCCTCTACACGGCGGTCGTCAGTTACGCGCTCGAGCTGGGGGAGAACGTGCGCTTCAAGTTCATGATCGAGCCGCTGCTGCTCACCATATGGACGGTCCTCGTGGTGCGCGGCTGGAGGGAATGGCGGAGCTCCGGCCGGGATGCGCCGCAGGGAGCACACGGGAAGCCGCACGGCTGGAGCCGCGGTAGTGCTGGCGTGCCCCAGCCGATGGCCCGACCTTTACAGGCTCACGGAACCCCAGCCCGAGTTCGACCTTGACCGCGCACTACTGGCTCGTGAAGAGCGAGCCGAACGTCTACTCGATCGACGACCTCTGCCGCGATCGCCGCACTGCCTGGAACGGCGTTCGCAACTACCAGGCTCGCAACCACATGCGGGCGATGAAGAAGGGCGATCTCGTGCTCTTCTACCACTCGAGCGCGGATCCGAGCGGAGTCGCCGGCGTTGCCAAGGTGGTGAAGGAGGCCTATCCGGATCCGACACAGTTCGACCCGAAGGACGAGTACCATGACCCCAAGTCGAGGAAGGATGATCCGCGCTGGTGGCTGGTCAACGTCGGCTTCGTGGAGCGGTTCGAAGCGCCGCTCCCACTCGCCAGGATCAAGGCCGACAAGTGGCTCGCCGACATGGTGCTGGTCAACAACTCGCGACTCTCCGTTCAACCGGTGACCGAGCGGGAGTTCGGGCGAGTGGTGGAGCTGGCCGGCGGAGCGAGCCGCGTATGAGCCGTCCGAGCGTGCGCTCGCCGCAGGCTGGCGCTCCGGCCGCGGCAGGGGGCGCTCCCGCCAGCGCCAGCGCGTCGCGCGCTGCCGAGATCCTGGCGGGACAGCGGCGCTGGCTCTGGCCCGGAATGATGCACTACTACCGGAAGCCACTCGTCCTCGAGGAGGGGAGCGGGGTATGGGTGCGCGACGTGGATGGTCGCGAGTACCTGGATGCCTTCGGCGGGATCATTACCACCTCTCTCGGCCACTGCCATCCACGCGTCGTGGAGGCGGTGCGCGAGCAGGTGGGTCGCCTCGGCCACACCTCCACCCTGTACGTCACCGAGCCGCAGGTCGAGGCGGCGCACCGGCTCGCGGAGATCGCGCCGGGCGGGCTCGACCGCACTTTCTTTACCAACAGCGGTAGCGAGGCGGTCGAGACCGCGGTCGCGCTCGCGCGGGCCTACACGGGCCGCACCGACCTCATCGCGCTGCGGGGTGCCTACCACGGGCGGAGCAGCGCTGCGAACACGCTCACTGCGCACGCCTCCTGGCGTCCGCTCGCTTCGATGAGCGCGGGAATCACGCACGCGCTCGCCCCGTACCCGTTTCGCTGCCCGTTCCATCGCCCCTGTGACGAACGCTGCGTGGACGCGCTCGCGCTCGACCTCGAGGAGGTGATTCTCACCACCACGAACGGTAGGCCCGCCGCGCTGATCGCCGAGAGCCTCCAGGGAGTGAACGGGGTCGTGATGCCGCAGCCCGGCTATTTCCAGCGGGTGGCCGAGGTGGTCCGCCGCTACGGTGGGCTGCTCATTATCGACGAGGTGCAGGCCGGTTTCGGCCGCACCGGACGGCACTGGTTCGGGATCGAGCACTGGGGGGTCGTGCCCGATATCATGGTGATGGCGAAAGGGATTGCGGCGGGCCTCCCGGTGGGCGCAACGATTACCACCACGGAGATCGCCTCGGGATGGGAGGGGAAGACGCTCTCGACCTTCGGGGGCAACCCAGTCGTGATGGCAGGAATGTGCGTCGCGCTCGACGTTATGGTCGAGGAGGATGTGCGCGCGCGCGCCGAGGCGCGCGGCGAGCGGCTGCGCACGGGCCTCGCAGAGCTGGCGCGGCGTCACGCGTGGATCGGCGAGGCGCGCGGGCTCGGGCTGATGCAGGCGCTCGAGCTGGTCGAAGATCCGGCGATGCGGGATCCCTCCCCTCGCCGCGGTCAGGCGCTCATCGAGGCGTCGCGCGCGGAGGGGCTGCTGGTCGGGAGCGGGGGGCTGCACGGCCAGGTGATCCGGATCGGGCCGAGCCTGCTCATCACCGACGCGGAGATGGACGAGCTGGTCGAGCGGCTCGGGCGCGCGTGCGCGCGCGTGGAGTAAGCTACCAGATCACGTCGGCGCCGTATTCGCGGAAGACGGGGTCGCGGGTGACGACGGGAAGCTCCTCCAGCAACGCCTGTGCGATCATCAGACGGTCGAACGGATCGCGATGTACGGCGGGCACGATCCGGCGCACATGCCTGCGCGTGACCGGCTGATCGCCGCGCGCGCGAGCTCGGCATCGCCCTCTGCGGGCCCGTGCTCTACCGGCTGAGCCTCCCGCTCGCGCACGCAGGCGAGGCGCTCCGGAGGCTCCGGCACGAGCGAATCAGCGCGACCCGCCTCTTTCCAGGCTACAACAGGGTCGTCGAGGGAATCCGCGCGCGCGCGCTCTGGGACGAGGTCACATTCCCCTGGGACTATCGACGGGGCTCTGGGGACGATTGACGGCCACGCACCGCACGAGCGGCGCGTGGCGCCGATGAGCGCTTCGAGCCCGCGAGCCACTCCTTCGGCGTCTTGGTTCGCTGGAGCTCGCGCGGGCGCCCTTCGGGTACTCCAGCTCCGTGCGCACCCGCCCGCGCCGGATCAGATAGAGGCGGTCCGCCCCTCGGAAGCCCGGCACGCGGTAGAGGAACGTGAGCCCGTCCACCTCTCCTCTCCCCGCCGCCAGCCGCTCGCTGAGCTCGGCCAGGTGGGCCGCCCGGTCGCGCAGCACGGCCGCGTACTCGAAGTCGAGCCGCGCTGCCGCCTTCGTCATGCGGGCCTCGAGCAGCGCCAGCGGACCCTCACCCCTTCCCTCCAGCCAGCGCCGCGCGGCGCGCACGTGCTCGGTGTACATCCGGGCCGATGGTCGTCCGGCGCAGGGGGCCAAGCAGCTGCCCACCTCCCGGCGCAGGCAGAGGGGGGCCCGCGCGCCCGCCGTCGAGAATCTCGAGCTGGTCGGCGAAGAAGACGGGCGTCGCGGCCGGGCAGTTACGGATCCCGAGCACGGCCTCTTCGACCTGTCGTACTCCCGGAAAGGGTCCGAAGTAAGCCGCGCTCTCCTCGCCCGGGCGGGTGACCACGGCGAGGCGCGGGACCACCTGAGAGCTTCACGAAGCAGAAGTGCGGCCGGCGTTTGTGTTGCACGTTCCAGCGCGGCCGGTGCCGCTGGATCAGCCGCATCTCTCCGAGCAGCGCGGCGAACTCGTTCGGCACGTACTCCCACTCGACCGCGCTCGCGCACCCGCACCGATTTGCCCACGTAGATCACCGCGCCGTCGGCGCCCAGCATCCGGTAGATCCCGGGACGATCCTCGGCGCGCAGCCGGACGTGCGCGCGGAGTGCCGGGAGGTGGGAGAAGGGAGCCATACGAATCGGCGGGCGGAGGGGCGCGCGCAGGCTTCGCCATTTGTTCGTGGCCGACCCAAGGGCCCCCCGTGGGGCAGGACGGGCAACCCCGACGATCCCTGTCGGCGATCCCGGGCGGCCATTGCCCCCGCCCCGGCGCCGCGGGTAAGCTCGCCCTCACCTATGCAGGACTTCGAGCAGGACTTCGAGCAGGACTTCGAGCCGGACCTCACTCCCCGGACGATCCGGGACCCTCTCTGGAAGACGATCCGGCTCGACCCCACCGCCGCTCGGATCGTCGACACCGCGGCGTTCCAGAGGCTCCGCTACATCCGGCAGCTCGGGTTCGCGCACCTGGTCTATCCGGGCGCGTCGCACACCCGCTTCGACCACGCGCTCGGCGTCTACCATCTCGCGGTGACCGCGCTGCGTCTGCTTCGCGAGCGGGCGGCGACCCCCCCGGAGGCGTTCGAGGGCGAGGAGCTGATCCCCTACGCCGCGCTGCTCCACGACATCGGGCACTACGCCTTCTCGCACGCGCTCGAGGAGCTGGGACCTGAGCGCGTCCCGGCCGGGCACGAGGCGGTCGCGGAGCGCTTCTTCCACTCCCCCGAACTCCGCGATGCTCTGGCCCCGCTCGGGCTCGGCGCGGAGGACCGGATCCAGGCGCTCATTCGGGGCGAAGGTGAGGTGGCGCTGCGCGGGCTCGTGAGCGGCTCGCTCGACCTCGACAAGATGGAGTACCTCAAGCGCGACGCGTACTTCTGCGGGGTGCCCTACGGCGAGGTGGACGTGGACCGGCTGCTCCAGGGACTCGTGCTGCTCCCCGCCCCCGAGACTGGGCGCTGGGAGGTGGGGGTGCACGAGAAGGCGGTCGCCGCGCTCGAGTCGCTGCTCTTCGCCAAGTACCAGATGTTCCGCAACGTGTACTGGCATCACGCGGTGCGCGCCGCGACCGTGCTCTACAAGCGTATCGTCGACGAGGCGGTGAGCGGGGGGCTGCTCGATCCCGAGGAGCTGGTCGGACCGACCGACGAGCAGCTACTCTACGAGATCGAGCGGCGCGCGCTCGAGGAGGACGACTCCGAGATTGCGGAGCGGCTCGCGAGCCGCTGGATCCCCGCACTCCGGGCCCGCCGGCTTCCCAAGCGCTCGCTCGAGCTCACTGCGGCGGACCTCCACGGGCGCCGGGTGGAAGACTGGGCGGTGGGCGACTCGCCCTGGAAGCGCGCGGTCGAGGACGAGCTGGCTGCCGAGCTGGGGCTCCAGAGCGGGGAGGTGATGATCGACTTCCCGAGCAAGCGTGCGATGTTCCAGCTCGATCTGCTGATCGAGCGCAGGAGCGGCGCGGTGCAGCGGCTGGGCGCCGCCGGGCTTCCCGGGCTGCTCGATCTGCCCAAGGTGGCGGAGGAGCTGTACGGGGCTGCGCGCGTGCTACGCGTATTCACCTTCGAGCGGCGCGACATCCCCTCCGAGCGGGTGCTCGACAAGATCACACAGCCCGCCTGAGCCGCGGCGCGCGCCGCGGCCGCCCTGCTACTCGATGCTGAGCAGCGCTACCGTGACGTTGTCGATCCCGCCCCGGTCGTTCGCGGCGTCGACAAGCGCCCACGTCGCGCCCTCGAGGCCGCGGGGCAGCGCGTCCTCGAGCGTGCGCTCGATCGCCAGATCGGTGAGCATGTTCGTGAGCCCGTCGGTGCAGAGCAGATAGAGTTGCCCGGGCCACGCGTCCAGCTCGAGCAGCTCCGGGGTGATCTCGTCGCCGACGCCGGCGGCCTGCGTCAACACGTGCCGCCAGCGGTGGCCGCGCGCCTGCTCGCGCGTGAGCGTTCCGGCCGCGATCTGCTCCTCGACCCAGGTGTGGTCACGGGTGAGCTGCCGGATCCGCCCCCCCTCGAGCACGTAGGCCCGGCTGTCGCTGACGTGCGCGATCACCACGCGCGAGCCGTCGGGATGGGCGGCGAGCGCCGTGAGCGTTGTGCCCATTCCGCTGTGCGAGGACTCGGCCGCTCCCGCCTCCCGGACCCGCGCGTCGGCCATGAGGACCGCCCGGAGCATTCTCTCGCCCAGCGGCGAGGCCGATTCTGTGGAGGAAGAGGCGGGGGCGCCCTCGATGGCGCCGCGCATGCGACGCCCGACCTCCTGCGTGGCCAGCGCGCTCGCGACGTCGCCGGCGGGGTGCCCCCCCATGCCGTCGGCCACGACCACGAGCCCCAGCTCGGGGTTGACGAGATGGGAGTCCTCGTTGCGCAGCCGCGAGCGGCCGCGGTCCGTCGCGGCTGCGGTCGGGAAGGGGGCCGGAGGCATGGGAGGCAGTCTGTGGCCCCATCCGCGGCGGGACAATGTCCGGGCCCAGGCAGGGTCCAGGCCGGGCGGGCCAGGCCGTGGCCGGGGTTTGGTGCGGGCTCCGAGCAAGCGCGGAACCCGCGTCCCCGGCGGGGTTAGCACACCCCGACCTCGGCCGGCGTGCGTTTGTCCGCGGCGCCAGGCCAACTCCTGGCGCTCTCCACTGCCGGAACCCCCGCAGGACCACGGGGTTTAACGAAATCGAGGGGCTTGACGGCAACAGGGTCAGGGCCCGATTCTAAAAGGCTCTGGACTTTCCAAACGCCCCATCTCCGGCCGGCTCCCCATGGGGCTCCGCCCGGTGCGTCAGGAGCTAGACCGCGACATGGCCACAGCCACCGCCGCCCAAAAGGCTGACGCCGCGACCAAGACTCGAGGGCGCAAGCGCAAGGGGGGAGGGCGCAATCTCCTCTCCGGCTTTGACGCGAGCCTCGAGGAGCAGACCGCGCTGGACCAGTACCTCCGGGACGTCAGCCGCCACGAACTGATCACCCCGGAGATGGAGAAGATCCTCGGCGCCCGGGCGCAGAAGGGTGACGAGGAGGCCGTCCAGGAGCTCGCCAAGGCGAACCTGCGCTTCGTAATCAGCGTGGCCAAGAAGTATCAGAACCGCGGCGTTTCTCTCACCGACTTGATCCAGGAAGGGAACGTCGGGCTGGTCACGGCCGCCCGGAAGTTCGATCCGAACCAGGGCGTCAAGTTCATCTCCTACGCCGTCTGGTGGATTCGCCAAGCGATCCTCGCCTCGCTGGCCAACCACGGCCGTGCGGTGCGCGTGCCGCTCAACCGCGCCAGCGACCTCGCGCGCATCTTCCGCGAGAAGGAGCGCCTCAAGCAGGAGCTCGGCCGCGATCCGACGCCGGAAGAGCTCTCCAAGGCGACCGACCTGACGCCCGAGCTGATCGAGTCGCTGCAGACGCTCAATACGGCGGAGATTCGGCTGGATGCACCGATTGGCGACAGCGAAGACTCGCAGCTCGTGGAGCGGTTCATCGCGGAAGAAGCGGCCGAGCCGGAGCTGGAGGTCGAGAACCGGCTGCTCACCGATTCGGTCACCGAGGCGCTCAAGACGCTCGCGGCGCGCGACGCCAAGGTGCTCCGGCTCTACTTCGGGCTCGAGGGCGAGCGCGAGCACACGCTCGAGGAGATCGGCAACCAGCTCGGTGTGACCCGCGAGCGCATCCGTCAGCTCCGCGACCGTGCGCTGCGCCGGTTGCGCGAGGGGTCTAAGGGCGCGGCGCTGGAGAGCTTCGCCGCGTGACGTTCGTCTCGTGACTTTCGTCTTGTAATGGGCGCCGCATGATCCAGGGCCACCTCGCGGTGGCTTGGGTGCCATCGAATCCCGCCCCTTCGGTCCGACTTCGGGCCAGGAGGGGCGGATTCGTTTCGGTCGCTCCGCCCGTCGTCCGCCGCGCCCCTGCCTTCCCGCCCGTCTCCTGATGCAGGGCGAGGTCATCGCGGTCTCGGGAGGGGTCTACACACTCCTGCTTGACGACGGGCAGCAGGTTGACGCCAGCCTGCGCGGCCGACTCAAGCTCGAGTCCCGCGTACGGGCGGAGGACCGGGTCGTGATCTGCGACCGCGTCGAGGTCGGAGAGGGACGCGGAGGCCACGCGACGATCGAGTCGCTCGTCCCCCGGCGGAGCACGGTCATCGGGCGCTCCGGCACGGGGGGCAAGCCCAAGGTGCTTGCGGCCAACGTGGACCGGGTGTGCGCGGTGGTGGCCGTGCGGCCTCCGCCCCCTCCCCGGCTGCTCGACAGGCTGCTGGTGGTCGCCGAGGCCAACCGGATCCCCGCGGTGGTCGTGCTGAACAAGATCGATCTACCCGGTGGTCGGGAGGTCGCGGCCGTGTTTGCAGTACGCTACGGCGTCGTCGGCTATCCCGTCTTCCAGGTGAGCGCGAGCACGGGTGCGGGGGTCGATGACCTCGCGGCCGAGCTGTGCCGCGGCACCTCGGTGCTCGTAGGGCCGAGCGGGGTGGGCAAAACCACCCTGGTGAATGCGATCGAGCCGGAGCTCGGGCTTCGCACCGGCGAGCTGTCCCGAAAGACCGGCTCTGGGCGTCACACGACCGTCTCGTCGCGACTGATCGCGTTCGCGTGCGGCGGGCGGGTGGCGGACACTCCAGGGTTCAGCGACGTGGGGATCTGGGAGATGGATCCGTCCGAGCTCGACGCCTGCTTCCCGGAGCTCCGTGAGCTCAGCGAGCACTGCCGCTTCGCGGGGTGCGCGCATCTGCGGGAGCCGGACTGCGCGGTGCGCGCGGCGCTCGAGACGGGCCGGATCGCGCCGCAGCGGTACGAGAGCTACGTGGAGCTGAGGGCCGAGGCCGAGCGGCTGCAGACTCGTTAGCTCATCTCAGACATGATCGTAGGCGCAGGGGAGCGGCGCGGTTGATCCGTTGTCAGCGGATCGGCGCGCCTCCTTCGGTCGGAGCGTCCAGCGGTACCACGCGCGGCGCGCCGGTGACCGGATCCCGGTCCACCCGGAGCGGCCAGCCGTAGACGCGCGCCATCACGTCCTCCCGGAAGACCTCGGCCGGCGTCCCCTCTGCCGCCACCCGTCCCCGGTCCAGCAGCACGATCCGGTCGGCGTAGCGGGCGGCGAGGTTGAGCTGGTGCGTGATCAGCAGTACGGTCATCCCTCCGTTCGCCCACCCCCGCAGCAGGCCGAGGATCGTCATCTCGTGCGCGACGTCGAGGCTCGCAGTGGGCTCGTCGAGCGCGAGCACGCGCGGCTCCTGCGCGAGCGCCCGCGCGATCCGCACCCGCTGCAGCTCCCCGCCCGAGAGGGTCGTCACCGGGCGAGCGGCGAGGTCGGTTACGTCGCAGCGCGCGAGCGCGCGCTCGATCGCCTCCCGGTCGGGAAGGCCCTCCGCGCGCAGCGGCCCGAGGTGCGGATAGCGTCCCATCGCCACCAGCTCGCGCGCCGTGATCGGGAACGCCACCGTCTCGCTCTGCGGCACCACCCCCACGAGGCGCGCGAGCTCGCGCCGGTTCCAGACGCGCACGTCGGTGCCGTCCACCGTGGCCCGCCCGCCGCTCGGGGCGAGCACCCCCAGCAGTGCACGGAGCAGGGTGGACTTCCCCGAGCCGTTGGGGCCGAGCACCGCGGTGAGCGAGGCGCCCCCCACGGCGAGGGTGACTCCATCGATGGCGAGCCTGCGCGCGCCCGGGTAGCGAACCGAGAGCTGCTCCGCCGCGAGCTTCATCGCGCGCGTTTCACAAAATGCGCCGTACTTGCCGTGCGCGGCGGGTCGGGGCAGCTCACGGCCGGCACCCTTTCGAAGAGCGCATCACGTTCAACGCCGGACGGAGTGAGGCCACCGGACCGCTCCAGGCGGAAGCGCTGCCGCCGAAGGCGGCTGCGCAGCGGCCGCAGCTCACCCCATACCCCTGCGCAGCAGCACCAGGAAGAGCGGCACTCCGACAAACGCGGTCACGACCCCGATCGGGATCTCGGCCGGGGCGAGCGCCACCCGCGCGAGCAGATCCGCAAGCACCAGGAACGCCGCTCCGGCGAGGAAGGAGAGCGGCAGGAGCCGCCGGTGGTCGGAGCCCACTGCGAGCCGCACCGCGTGCGGGACGATCAGCCCTACGAACCCGATCACCCCAGCCACCGCGACCCCGGCGGCGGTGACCAGCGACGCGACCCCGAAGGCGGCGCGCCTGACGCGCTCCACGTCGGTGCCGAGGTACGTCGCGGTCTCATCGCCGATCGCCATCAGGTCGAGCGGCCGCGCGAGCGCGACCAGCACGAGCCCCGCAGGGAGCGTGTACGCGGCCGCGACCACGACCGTGCGCCAGTCCGCCCCCGCGACGCTCCCCATCATCCAGAGCACCGCCCCGCGCACGGCCGGCGCGTCGGAGAGCGCCAGCACGAGCGCGATCACCGCGGTGAAGAACGCCCCCACCACCACGCCGGCGAGCAGGAGGACGCGCACGTCGAGCGAGCGGTCCACGGCCGTCGCCACCCGGAAGACGAGCACGATCGCGAGCAGCGCGCCGCCGAACGCGGCGCCCGGCAGAACCCACGAGCCCAGGGTGGTCACCCCGAGCCCGATGGCGATCACCGCCGCCGCCGCCGCCCCGCCGCTGATCCCGAGGATGTAGGGCTCCGCTAGCGGGTTCCGCAGCAGTGCCTGGAAGGTGGCGCCGGCCAGCGCGAGCCCCCCACCCACGAAGATTGCGAGCAGCGCGCGGGGGAGGCGGAGCCCGAGCACGATGTCCCGGTGCACCGCGTTGCCCCCGCCCGCGAGCGCGCCCAGTACCTCGCCCGTCGTGAGCGAGACCGACCCGAAGCGCACGGCGAGCAGGAGCGCCGCCGCGAGCGCGGCCACCAGCAGTGGCGCGGCCGTCCCCGCGCGGCGGCCGGGCGGGGTCATCGGGCGAACCCCTCCGCGTGCAACAGCTCCGCCAGCTCGAGCGCGGAGCGCCCGAGCCCGATCCCCGGCACCTCGATGGCGGGCGACAGCTCGCGCACGCGGGCACGAGCACGGATCCGCTCGCTGACCGCGGTCCCGCGCGCCACCAGCACCACGTCCGGAGCGCGCACGAGCAGCTCCTCGAGCCCGACCGGAGCGTACGGCTGCTCCAGATCGTCGAAGACGTTCTCCGCTCCCGCGATCGCGAGCAGATCGGCGAGGTAGCTGTCGGGCCCCGCCACCCAGGGGGGATCGCCGCCCAGCAGATAGGCCACACGCACCGGGGGCAGCGTCTCGACCCGCGCTCGCACCGCCGCCAGCTCGCGATCGAGCCCCGCGACCAGCTCCATTGCGCGGCCCTCGCGCCCCGTCAGCCACCCGAGCTGGAGCAGCAGCGCACGCACGTCGGCCACCCGATCGGTGCGCACGCCCAGGTGCGGAATGCCCCGCGCGTCGAGCGCGGGGCCCGTAACCGCGTCCTGTGGGCCCTCGAAGCGGATCACCAGCTCCGGCCGGAGGACGAGCAGGCGCTCGAGATCGGGCTGGAGCCCGTCACCCACGGAAGGGAGGTCACGGACCGCGGCGAGCGTATCGAAGTTGGTGCGGCCGACCAGCGCGGCACGCGCGTCGAGCGCGAGCAGCATCGCGGTTGCCGCGGGAACCAGTGAAACTATCCGGCGCGGCGGCGCGTCCAGCCGCAGCGTGCGCCCGGCGGCGTCCTCCAGGACGATGCCCGAGCCTGGATCCGAGGCCGGGCCCGAATCGACGGCCGCGGAGCGCGCGGCCGCATCCTCGCCCGAAGACGCTCCGGTCTCGGCGCATCCGGCGAGGGCGACGGCGAGCGCCGCGACCGCGGAGCCGAGGACCGCGCGCGGCGCGCGTCCGCCCCGCCGCGCCGGGCGGCTCAGCCGGCCGCTCCCCCCACCGGGGGCGCGGCCGCGCCGCACGGATCCTCGAAGGTGCGCGTCCACTCGCCGCCCGCGCTCTCGACGGCGGCGTTCCAGCGCGAGTGTTCGCCCCTCACCTCGAGCAGCAGCTCCGTTTGGCCGTCGCCGTCCCAGTCCAGGTGCTGAAAGTAGACCGGCACGCCCTTTCCCTCGCGTCCAGCCTCCCGGTACCACGCGTATGACCGGACGTACTGCTCGTCCTGGCCGACCACCAGCAGGAAGAGCGACCACGAGGTCGGGGTCGCTCGCTGCACCAGCGCCTGGTCACGGTATACGAAGGTCATCGACACGCCGGCGCCGCCCTGCTCGAGCGGGAATGCCACGATGTCTGCGCGCGCCTCGACCATCGAGTTGGGCCAGGTGGCACCGATCTGAGGGATCAGCTCTACGGCGAAGTCGATTCCGGCGGCGCGCTGCGCCCGGTCGTGCGCGAGCGGGCGGTACGGCTCGTAGCCGCGCTCTGCCGCAAAGGTTTCGGCGAGCGCGAGGAACTGGGTCGCTTCGGCCGCGGCGGGCACCAGCTCGAGGATTCCGGTCGCTCGCGGGCGGGGCGAGCAGAAGCTCTCGTCGGTTCCCACCCGAGTCACCGTGAACGTGCCCGCGCGCGCGCCCGCGGAGAAGAGCGTGAAGCGGGTCCCCGGAGCCATCAGGGTACGCGCGAATGCGGCGCGGTATCCCGGCGCCTCCCTCTCCGCGAGGAAGGGGCGGATCGAGTCGCGGACGATCTCGCCGATCGGGACCAGCGCCATGCCCGTGGAGTCGCGCGTACCGGTGTAGAGCACCGGACCGGTGGGCAGCGTGAAGCCGCCCGCCTCCCTCGCCTCGGTGCTGTCCGCTGCGTCCCGATCGCGCTCGGGCGGCGCGAGGAGCCGGACCTCGACTCCCCCCCATTCCACGTTGTCGCACGCGGTGGTGGTGATTAGTATCCCGAGCGCCATCAGCGCGCGAAGCGCGTGTCCTGACACGAGATGCAGCACTCCCAGCGGGTCGTCCCGGCGGCCCGGCCGCTTTACGTCCGGAGCCGAAAACGTATTCTGGCATCCGATCAGGCGCAAAGGAAATGCCGGACGAGCTCCAATTCCGCTACGTGATGGCGCACTTCGCCACGGGGGTGACGGTGGTGACGTCGCGTACCCCCGACGGGCGTCCGTGCGGGCTCACCGCGAATTCCGTCGCCTCGGTCTCCCTCAATCCGCTCCTGGTGCTGGTGTGCGTGGAGCGAGAGGCTGCCAGCCATGCCTGCGTCATCGAGGGGGGCGCGTTCGCGGTCTCGATCCTCGACCGCCGCCATGAGGAGCTCGCCCGCCGATTCGCGGCCGGCGACCGCACGGCGCGCTTCGAGGAGCTCGCGTACCGCACCGAGACGACCGGCAGCCCCGTGCTCGACGATGCGCTCGCCTGGCTCGACTGCCGTGTGCGGAACGTCTACGAGGCGGGCGACCATTCGATCGTGGTGGGCGAGGTGATCGCCTGCGACGCGCGCGAGGGTGAGCCGCTCGTGTTCTACTGCGGCGAGTACTGCAGGATGGACCGGTGACCTGCTCCTCTGGGCTCGAAGGCGGCCTCCGGTGAACGCCGCGCGCTCGCGCGTCGCGTGGATCCCTCACGCTGCTGGTGGGGGCCGCCGCGGCGGCCAGTGCGGAGATGGCGCTCGGGCTCCTCCTCTACGTGCGGGCCGATCTGGTCGGCACGCTCACCCTCGTGCTCTGCGTGCAGACCGGCGCGCTCGCGTTCGGGCTGTGGATGGCGCCACGCAACTCCTTGGCCTGGCGTACGTGGAAGGCGCCGTGCTGGCGGCGAGCTGGGAGGGCTGGGTGGCCTGGCCTCCACCTGGTCGACGCGCGGGTTCGGGCTGGCAATGCTCACCGCCCTGCCGCTCTCTGCGAGTGGGCTCCTGCTGGGCGCGCCCGGGCTGGCCGAGGGAGGGAGTGGAGTGGGGCTGGCCGCGCTGCTGGGCGCGCGCGAGCGTCGCTGGCGCGAGTGGGCCGAGCATGGCAGCGCGGCGCTCCCGGCGCGCTCGGTCCCGAGCCTCCCGCAGGGCCGACGAACCCGGGGCTGGCGCGCGGGCCCGGCCCTCCCTCTTCCGGAGCTCCGCCCTCCGGCGCGCTCCGGTGATCCTCGCCCACCTGGCCGATCTGCACCTCGGCTTCCGCGCCTACGAGCGGGCCGTGGGAGGACGGAACGTGCGGGAGGGGGACGCGTCGCGGATGCGTTCCTCCGCGCCGTCGAGGAGATCGTGCGGGTGAGCCCCGACGTGATCCTGATCGCGGGCGATCTCTTCGATCGTCCGGACCCGCCCCCCGCGGCGCTGGTGACGCTCACCCGCGGGCTCGCATCGGTGCGCGAGGCGCTTCCCGCGACGCCGGTGCTGATCACCGCGGGCCCGCGCGACCGACCGCCCCGCCCCGAGGAGCCCGGCGTGCTCGGGGCGATCGACACGCTTCCCGGCGTTGCGGCGGCCACGGACACGCCGCGGTCGGTGCGGGTCGACGATCTCGCGGTGGCGCTGCTTCCACACGGCGCGCCGGGCGCCGAGGCGGTGCCCGACGAGGGGGCGCGCTGGAACGTCCTGGTCGCGCACGCGAGGATGAGAACGGCGCCCGCCGGGAAGAGGGGGCGGGGCCGCGCCGCCCGCCGGGGAGCGCGGGGCGACCCGGAGCGGATCCTCCGGGTCGATCCCGCCGCGTGGAGCTACGTCGCGCTCGGGGGCGAGCACGCGCCGCATGCTCCCCCCTCCCGCACGTGCGCTGGCCGGGCTCGCTCGAGCGGGTCAGCTGGTGCCCCTGGGACGAGGCGATCGAGGAGAAGGGATTCCTCACCTGGGACTTGGAGAGGCGGGCCGCACGCTTCCATCCGATTCCGGGCCGTGCGGTCGTCTTGCTCGCTCCCATCCGCGTGCCCTCCGGCCAGCCCGACCGGCTCCGCCGGCGGGTGCGGGAGGTGACCGACGAGGTGCCGGGGGGGATCGACGGCAAGATCGCCCGGCTGCGCGTGCACGGCGCGGAGCCGGAGGATCTGCGTGGGCTCGCCGAGGAGCTGCTTCCTGCCCTGCGCGCACGCGCGCTCTACCTCTCCGTCGGGCTCGACCACGCGAGCCCTCTTCCCGCGACGTCTGGCGTCGAGCTCCGCATCCGGCTCGCGGAGGTGCTCGTGGACGAGGGACTGGTGTCCACCGAGGCGGCCGCCTGCGCGGAGGCGCTGCTGAGTGAGGCGCCGGCCGGAGTCGGGGCGCCGTGAAACAGGGATTACTGTGAAGGTCGCGGCGCTGTGCGGGTTGCGGGCCGGCGACCTGCCCCCCCTCGAGGAAGAGCTGGGGGCCGGGCTGGTCGCGCTCGCGGGAAGCACCGAGAACGCGGCCGAGGTGCGACGGGCACTCCTTTGGGCCGTGGCCACCGGGGACGACGCGGAGGTGGAGGTCGAGGGCGGCCGTCGGGGTGCGACTCTCGAGCAGCTCTGGGGTGCTGCCGGCGACCCGCGCGACGCCGTCGCGGCCGCCGTCGGTTGGGTGGCGGGCCCCGCGCTCGCGCGGGTGGAGGCGGCGCGCGCCGTGCTGCTGAGAGGAGGGGGCCGTCGCTCTCCGAGCGCGGAGCCGGGGACGGGGCCGAGGCTGCCGGGCGGGAGCCGCTCCGGACCGGTGCCGTGCCGGAGGAGCTGCGCGCGGGCGCGCGCTGCTCGACCTGCGCGCCGAGTAGACCGAGGTGACCGGCGACGTCGAGCAGGCGACCATGGAGTGGCTGCGCGAGCGGCAGGATGCCGAGACCCACCTGAAGGCGTACCTCGATCGCGCGAGCGAGCTGAAGGCACGGCTCGCGCAGCTCGAGGCCGGCGGGCCGGAGGCGCCCTGCCCGACCTGCGGCCGCCCGCTCGCCGATCATCTGGGCGAAGTCCGCGTGCAGCTCCGCGAGGAGTGGGAGTCGGTGGTGCAGGACGGCCGCTGGTGGAAGCGGCGCCGCGCCCAGCTGGAGGACAAGCCCGAGCACCTGCGTGCGCTCGAGGCCGCGGCCGAGCGGCTGGAGGCGGCGCGTACGCGGCTCCGGCGGCGCGCGCCGCGGTGCTGCGGGAGGCCGGTCGGGTCGCGGAGCGGATCACCGGCGGTCGCGTGCTGTGGGTTCGCCCGGCCGAGGACGCGGTGGAAGCACCGCCGGTTGGGGAGGGGATCTTCCACGGCGGCGCGCCGGCCGCACGCGATCGGGCGGCGGTGGAGGTGGCCTGCTGGGTGGCGGCCGCGCGCCTAGCGCGCGCGGCCGGTGCGCCCCTGCACGGGATGGGGTGGCCACCGAGGCGCTGGACGCGCTCGACCCGGAGGATCGGCTGCGCGCGGTGGACGTACTCGCCGAGCTGGCAGACGCCCTCGGCCAGGTGGTGGTGGTCACGGGAACGAACGTGGTGGAGCGGCGTCCAGAGGCGTTCGCGCAGGCCTTCCGGCTGCGTCGGGACTCCCGCGGCGGGCCGCCGCTCCGGCCGCTCGCGGTGGGCGCCCGGACACTCGTGCTAGTCGGCTGAGCGCGCCGCGCTACGCCGCGGCCGCCTCGAGTTCCAGCGTTCGGCGACTCAGCTGTTCACGCCCTCCGCGGGCTCTGTCACGGATTCCCGGCCCACGAAGTAGCCCCGGAGGAAGACCGGGAGCACCTGGGCCGCCGCGCTGAAGCGGGCGGTCGACACGAAGCGCTCGTGCCAGAGCGTCCCCCCTTCCGCGGCCGTCCCCACCAGATCGAAGTCGATTCCGTCCGAGGGACGGTCGGTCCACCGCACGAACCAGGTGAGGTCGAAGGGATAGCCGGAGTGGGTGGTCTCGAGCTTGATCTCCCAGATGGACCACTCGCCCTCCTGACGCAGCGGGAGCACCTGGCACTGGACGCCGTGCTCGTAGTTGAGGGAGTAGGCCTGGTTGGTGAACGCCTGCTTGACCTCCTCGACCCAGGGATTCGTCGCTTCGCTCATGGCTCTATGACGTTGAAAGAAACTCGCTCACCGATAGGTTGGGTACTATACCGCGCTCGCCGCCTCCGGATCCCGCGCGCGGCGGGGATCCACGCGAACCACGTTGCGCACCCAAGCGCCCCGCGTGATCGTTAGCGGCTTCGTTCCCCAACCCTCCCGGCCGAGGTGGCGATGGCGGATGGACGCTTTCGGATCGGACTGATCCAGCTCCCGATCGCGCAGGACAAGGACGCCACGATCGCCGCGCACGAGCGCGCGATCCGCGAGGCGGCAGGGCGAGGCGCCCAGGTCGTCTGCCTCCAGGAGCTGTTCGACGCTCCATACTTCTGCAAGGTGAGTGACGCCGAGCGATTCGACCTGGCAGAGCCGATCCCGGGACCGACGGTCGAGCGCATGCAGGCGCTCGCGCGCGAGCTGAGCGTGGCGATCGTGGTGCCGCTCTTCGAGCGGCGGGCACCGGGGCTCTACCACAACGCCGCCGCGGTCGTGGACGCGGACGGGGCGTTGCTCGGGGTCTACCGGAAGATGCACATCCCGGACGATCCCCTCTATTACGAGAAGTACTACTTCACGCCGGGCGAGATCTACCAGCACGGGGAGAGCACCGAGAGGACCGGCTTTCGCACCTTCGACACCCGTTTTGGCCGGATCGGCGTGCTGATCTGCTGGGATCAATGGTATCCGGAGGCGGCGCGCATCACTGCGCTCATGGGTGCGCAGGTGCTCCTCTATCCGACCGCGATCGGTTGGCACCCCCGGGAGAAGGCCGAGTGGGGCGTCTCCCAGGCCGAGGCCTGGCGCACCATCCAGCGGGCGCACGCGATCGCCAACGGCGTCTACGTGGCGGCTGTCAACCGCGTCGGATTCGAGCCCGAGCCCGGCACGGAGGGAATCGAGTTCTTCGGGCACTCCTTCGTCTGCGATCCCTTCGGGAGGGTGATCGCGGAGGTGGGCACCGACCCGGCGGTGCTTGTCGCCGAGGTGGATCCCGCCGAGGTCGAGGACACCCGCCGGAACTGGCCCTTCCTGCGCGATCGGCGCATTGACGCGTACGGCCCGATCCTGAACCGGTGGTTGAGCTGAGGCGCCGCTGGCCCGCGGAGTGGGAGCCCCACGCCGCGACCTGGCTCGGCTGGCCGCACCACCACCCGGACTGGCCCGGGAAGTTCGAGTCGATTCCGTGGGTCTTCGCGGAGATCGTGCGCGTGCTATCCCGGCACGAGCGGGTCGAGATCCTGTACGACGCGGAGCGCACGCACAAGGAGGCGCTCGCCGCGCACGGGGTGGACCCGGGAGGCTACGCGCTGCACGCGGTCCCGACCGACCGCGTCTGGCTGCGCGATTCCGGGCCCACGGGCGTCCACGGTGCGCGCGGCTTCGAGTGGGTCCGCTGGGCGTTCAACGGCTGGGCCAAGTACGCCGACTACCGGAAGGACGAGCAGGTGGCGGAGATGCTCGCGGCGCTCTCCGGTTACCCGGACGTGGTGGCGCTGCGGCCGGACGGCGCGGGCCGCCTGGTCCTGGAGGGGGGCGGCATCGAGGGGAACGGCGCGGACACCCTCCTGGTGACGGAGGAGTGGCTGCTCTCGGACGTCCAAGTCCGGAACCCGGGGATGAGCGCGCCCGACTACGAGCGGGCCTTCGCCGAGTACCTGGGGACCGAGCGCACGATCTGGCTGGGCGAAGGCGCGGTCGGGGACGACACGCACGGCCACGTCGACGACGTCGCGCGTTTCGTGGACGCAAACACGATCGTGCTCGCGTGGGAATCCGATCCAGCGGACGAGAACCACCGGCGCATGGCGGACAACCTGCGGCGGCTGGAGCTGGCGGCGGATGCCGTCCCGGGCGGCCTACGCGTGGTGAAGCTGCCCTTCCCCCGGCCTGTCTTCATGCAGGGCGAGCGGCTCCCGGCGAGTTACGCCAACTTCTACATCGCCAACGGGGTCGTGATCGTGCCGACCTTCAACGATCCTGGCGACCGGATCGCGCTCAACACGCTCACAGAGCTGTTTCCGGACCGCGCCGTCGTCGGGATCCACTCGGTCGATCTCGCCTGGGGGCTGGGCGCGCTGCACTGCCTCGCCCAGCAGCAGCCCGCGGCACCCGGTGCCCGCGCGCTCAGCGCGTCCGCTCGCGCGGATCGTTGAGCGGCCACGCCTCGGCCGGACTCGACGCCACGTGCACGAGCGCGCACCACGCGAGCAGCTGCTCGATCTCTTGGGCGTTCGGCGCCCATTCCTCGAGCCAGACGCTCATCTCCTCCCAGAGCGGCGTCGCTGAGCCAGGCGGTGGGCCCGGGCTGGCCGCCGCCTCCCTCGCAGGATGCCGCGCCGGCGTAGGCGACGCCGTATTCGGT
>Ga0310121_10002089_pt1 | contig 19451 bp, 14 predicted proteins | sample CB27_Tmax_986_MG_FD_203504 | JGI IMG/M metagenome (GOLD analysis project Ga0310121, IMG submission 203504) | Marine microbial communities from Western Arctic Ocean, Canada - CB27_Tmax_986 | ecosystem: Environmental > Aquatic > Marine > Oceanic | place: Canada: Western Arctic Ocean | collected...
GCTCTGGTCTTTCCACACCGTTCCTCTAGAGGGCGAATTCGGGGTCGACACCTGGCAGGACGATTCGTGGGAGTACTCAGGCAACGTCAACGTTTGGAACACGTACAGCGGTGACGAGGAGCTCGGATATCTCTACGCCCCTACAGGTACGGCGACCAACGATTTCTATGGCGGTCACCGCCTGGGGTCGAATCTGTTTTCGGAGTCGCTGATCGCCATCGACGTCGAGACGGGCGAAAGAGTGTGGCATTTCCAAGCGGTCCATCACGGTCTGTGGGACTACGATTTTCCGACACACCCGAACCTCATCGACTTGAATGTGGACGGCCGGGAGATCAAGGCGATCGCCCAAGTATCGAAGCAGGGATTCACCTATGTATTCGACAGGGCAACGGGCGAACCTGTTTGGCCCATCGAGGAACGGCCCGTCGATACCCAGACCAACGTGCCCGGCGAGGTGGTCTGGCCGACGCAGCCCTTCCCGACGAAACCGGCGCCCTTCGACTATCAGGGCGTGTCGATCGACGATTTGATCGATTTCACGCCAGAGCTTCGCCAGATGGCCATCGAAGCGATTCAGCCCTATCGGTGGGGCCCCCTCTTCGAGCCGATTTCGCTCCACGAGGACGGCGGGACCCAAGGCACGATCCTACGGCCCGGCACGGGAGGCGCCATGAGCTGGACTGGGGCGGCCGTGGACCCCGAGACGGGCATCTTGTATGTGCCCTCGCACGACTCGTTCGAGATGGTCCACCTGTACGAGCCCCAGGAGACATTCCCCGGCCAAGCGACCGTCCGGTATACGCACGGCGGCCCCGGCACTACGCCCACCATGCCCAACGGCCTGCCGCTGTTCAAGCCGCCCTACTCAAGGATCACCGCCATCGACCTCAATACGGGCGACCATATCTGGATGCAACCGAACGGCAATGGAGACGACGTCCGCAATCACGAAGCGCTCCGGGGCCTGGATCTTCCTCCTCTCGGAGATCGAGTCGGACGCCCCAGCGGACCGGTCCTCACGAAAACGCTGCTCATCACGGGAATGGAGAGTGGCGGGACCGACGATGGGCCCCAGCTGGTGGCGCGCAACAAGATGACCGGTGAAATCGTCGGCGCCATCGACTTGCCGGAGGTTGTACTCGGCACGCCCATGACCTACATGGTCGAAGGCGAGCAGTACATTGCGTTGACGGTGAGCAGCAATCCGCCCCAGATGCTAGCGTTTAAGCTGTCACCATGATGGTGGTGGTAGACGTCGCCTGAAGTGGTGGGATTTCGAGGGCTCACGCGAAGGACCACATGCGGCCAGCGGGGGGTCTGTAAGGAGACAACGAGGGCCGTAGGGTATTGATGCCCTACGGCCCAACGATTGCCGTCCTCCTGGCCTGTGGGATTCCTACGCACATGTAATTGCATGAGCCCCACCACGATAGTCCTCGGCGCACACCGAGCTCGGCTAGGGATCTGGCGGCGCTGATCTGATCCGGTATCGCCCAAGAGGGCTTAGCCAGCGGCTTCCAGGTCTTTATCGAGGGAGACCCGATTCTTCCCGAGGTCTTTTGCACGGTACATGGCGCTGTCTGCCGCACGGATAAGAGCCGCTTGCATTTTCCTTGGTTCTTTCCCCTCCTCTTTCTCTAAGGAAGCGATCCCCACACTGCAGGTAATCACCCCTTCGATATTCAGGGGCAGTTCTCCCGGGGCAGGCCCCTCCCTCATAAAAATATTCCTTTCAATGGTCTCCCGCAGCGTCTCACCATAGTCGTTACTTTTCTTGAGTGAGTATCCCGGCATGAGGATCACGAATTCATCCCCGCCGTACCTGGCTGAAGCCGCGCCCGAATCGAGAAACACGTCCTCGACGATGATGGCAACCTCCTTAAGCACCCGGCTTCCTACGAGGTGCCCGTGCGTATCATTCACTTCTTTGAAGTGATCGAGGTCGAAAAATATTAACGAGAGGTCGCTCCCCTCATCAATCGCTTTTTGCGTTTCCATGTTCAATCTTTCATAGAAATGCCGATCGTTGTAAAGGCCCGTCAGGTTGTCCCTTTTGGACAGGTCCTCAAAGCGTCTTGCATCGAGCGCATTCTTGATAAGTGTGGAAGTATAACTCGCAAAAATTTCGAGGAGGGAGAGGTCACCGTCGCCATAATTGACCTTCTCCTTCCTGTTGATCAGCTCGATAACGCCGACGACCGAGTCGTCGATCTTGATTGGCATGGCTAGAATCGACTTCGATTCGTATTGGGTCTTCTTGTCGATTACATCGTAGAACTGGTCGTCTCTCGAGATGTCTTTGCTGAGATAAGGCATACCGCTTTGATAGGTGGCCCCAACGATCCCCACATCGTCAGGAAGGCAGGTGCCCGCAAGCCCCGACGAGCCGACCCCGAAGCAGGCCATAAAATAGAGTTTCCCCTTATGCTCCTTGTCCCATTTGAGGAGAGGGTCGTCGAGGAGAATAGAGCCCGAATCGGAAGGGACGAATTCGTTCGCCCTCAGGAGGATTTCCCTGAGAACGGCTCTTAAATCGACCTCCTGAGCGGGATGCCTCCTCTTGGTTTTCCTCTGGAGGATGCGGTCGATGATCCGATCATCCGCAATATAGGTTTCCAGCCCTTTATCCCATTTTCTTGAAGGTGCGTCAGCCATTTAGCATCACCGGGGCTCCCTGCCTTCTTGTGCCATTGCTATCCCTTCGGTGGGAATAAAATCTTTCCTCATCAGGGATAGGCCTTTGTCCAAGTTCGGCAAGGACATCCTCGATGGTTGGGTGGTGAGCGGCGCAGCCAGCCGCAAAGGAGGTCGACTTCGCTTTCTCATACCGATCTGGTCGCCGCAAGTCACCTCCACACCGGGGACGTGCTCCGGACCAACATGTATCCCATCATCGACGTGTACAACGGCGGAAGTGTGATCGGGGATGATCGAAGCCATGGGAATCGCCATCGGCATGTCGGGACCGAACACCAAGATCATTCCAGGGCACGGCTTTGGCTTCACCGACGGGGACGGAGTCACCGAGGTGCTGACGATGCTCGTCGAGCTCCGCGAGAAAGTCACCGAGACGATCACAGAGGGAATGCAGGTGCTGGCCGCGAATCCTACAGTCGCGCCGAACTCGCGCTCTTGATGTTCGGTATGGATGTGTGTGGTGACAGGGGTACAGAACCGGAAAGCATCGCCGATAGGGTCGCCGGGACGTACACGTTGTAGACAATCAACGGGCAGGGACTTCCGGATGGTAGTTAGCGAAATGGGAGACCTGTCCTCTCCGAAGTCACAGAGGGGACTATAAACCTCAATCTAGACTTGACCATCTGTAGCTTTAGCCTTGTGACGAGGAGGGAGCTGGAACATTCAACGATGAAGCTATTACACTGACTTTTTCGGAGGGAGGCGTCTCTCCAGAATAGGCTGAGGCGGCCACCCACGAGCCCGCGGCGGCGCTGGCGGTCCGCGGGAGCTGGCTCAGGTAATGAGGGCGGAGAGAAACTTGGCGCCTGTCACTGCCGTAGTAGCGAGGACATTGATAGCCCCGTACAGAAGGGTACCGAGTACTAAGAGCCCTATGAGCGGGTGGCGCCGAAAGTAATGTCTGCGCGGGTTTGTTCATTCTACACCAAGGGCAGGCATCTGCTTTTAGACTCACCATGTGACCGCAATCGCGGCACGGCTTCAATCGGGCCATGCGTCTCCCCCTTCCGCATGCCAAATTCGGGTCGAATCTTATAAAAATTCGTTTGCAACCGCGAAGTAGGTGACGACTCTCATTTAGACAACCGAGCGAACCCCTCTATCCCACAGATATGCTCATACGACACGGTTCTCAGGAATTTTGGTGGGGCAACAACCTACGTTTTACCTGGCAGTTTCGGATTTGAGTAATCAAAACATACGTTTCTTCTTCACCGACTCTCCAGCCCCTTCTCGTTTCTTTGACCGGGCCATTGTCCACACGGTACGCGTGGCTGACCGGCACACTCTTGCAGCGGGCAGGCTGAGTCGCTAATAGATCACCTTGTGCGCGAACCCCTACTATGTCGTATCATGACCCTCTAGCATACACAGCTACGAAGTGCCCATGCCCGACCCTGTCACCCGGTGCCCCGCCGCCGCCGCGCCACATTGAATGAGGGTTGAACGATGAAACGCTGTCTGATGATCGCGATCGCTATCATGGCCACGACACTCACCGTTGCGACTGCAGCCTCCGCGCCGGTCGGTGGGGGAGGGGGAGTGCTCTCGGGATCCGACAACGTTTGGTGCGAAGATCTGACCGCGTCCTCGATTACGGAGGGGACCGTCACGAGGGCCGAAGTGGTCGAGGCCGGAGCGTTCACGCCTCCGGTCGCGCCAGGCGGTCGCCCCCCGTCCGCGGTTTCGGTGGCCCGCACCTACGGTGACTTACCTGCGTTCTGCCGGGTGATCGCCACGCTCCGACCCACGAACGATTCGAACATCACCGTCGAGGTGTGGATGCCGCTCTCGGGATGGAATGGAAAATACCAGGCGGTCGGGAACGGTGCGTTTCAGGGATCGATCAGGCATGGATCCATGGCTGCCGCGCTGGCCAACGGCTACGCGACCAGCTCGACCGACACGGGACACCTCGGCAACACGGCGGAGTTTGGTCTCGATCATCCCGAGAAGGTCATCGACTTCGGCTGGCGCTCGATACACCTGATGGCTGTCGTCGCCAAGGAGGTTGTCGCGGCCCATTACGATGAGAGTCTCCGCTACTCCTATTGGAACGGGTGTTCCGCCGGCGGCCGCCAGGCGATGAAGATGGCGCAGGCCTTTCCCGAAGACTTCGACGGCATCGTGGCGGGAGCACCGGGCCAGGATTGGAGCGGACGCGCAGCCGGAGCACTCCGAGTCGCCACGTACCTGGAATCCAACCCAGCCGCCCGTCTCTCCGAAGATGACCGATTGCTGGTGCATTCGGCGGCCATCAGCGCGTGCGACGCGGCCGACGGTGTCACGGACGGCGTCATCGACAGCCCTCAGCGTTGTGATTTCGACCCGGCCGTCCTCCAATGCGCGGGTGCCAAGAATGGCTCCTGCCTGACGGCTGCACAGATCGAGACGGTGCGGATGTTGTACTCGTCTCCGGTGAATCCCAGCACAAACCGGGAGATTACCGGTCTGGTTCCGGGGAGCGAGCTCAACTGGACCGACCTCGGGTGGACCCGCTCCGCACGCGACACCGGGCTCGAACTCTATCGTTATCTCGTATACGGTGACCCCAGCTGGACGATCGACCGATTCGATTTCGACACTGATATCGTCAAAGCGGAGGAGACCGACGACGAGACGCTGAACGCCCTCGACCCCCACCTCGAGCCGTTCTTCGCCCGGGGCGGCAAGTTGCTCGCGTATCACGGCTGGAGCGACGCGCAGATCTCACCCTTGAACGCCACCCAGTATTACGAGCGTGTAGTGGAATCCGTCGGGAGTGCCGAGGAGGTTCACGACTCGTATCGTCTGTTCATGGCGCCGGGCATGGGGCATTGTGGCGGTGGTGAGGGACCGAGCGTCTTCGACAAGATGGAGCCTATTGAAGCGTGGGTTGAAGAAGGGCGAGCGCCAGACCAGCTGGTTGCGACCAAGTTCGGTCCGGAGGGCGAAGTGGAGATGCGCCGACCGTTGTGCGCCTACCCGGCGAGGGCCGTTTACGACGGGCACGGGGACCCGAAAAGGGAGGACAGCTTCTCGTGCGCCACACGCTGACGAGGCCGCGATAGAGAATTGAGGGTATCAGCTATGGGGTACTACACGTCTAGTGTCCGACGCGTGCGGGCGTCGGCCCACACCCGAAGCCCGGGTGGCAACACGATGCCTTTACGCAGTTCTTCGACTTCCAGTGGGGTGAGTGCCGCTGACTCGGTGACCACCACCGTCACCCGTTCGAGCTCGAACAGTTCTAAGTACCGATTCCACACGCGCACCCCGGCTGGGGCTCTCCAGACTTCCTCCGGGGGACGGTCGTCGGCGAGGGGCTGAGGGGATCTGGTCGGCAGAATCTTCGTTTCATCGGATACCACCATGACCGACACCTCATGTCTCATCGCAGCGTCGACCAATCCGGCGGAGCCGATCTTGTTCACGACTCCCAGATCGCCGATCGAGTCCGCACCCAGCAGCACGGCGTCGCACTTGCCCATGAGCGTCGAGGCGGCGGCATCGACTGCAAACGTCACCGCCACCCCCGCCTTCGCCAGGGCGGTGGCGAGGATCTTCCCCTCCCGCATCGGTCGGCTCTCGAAGCACATCTACCTGTCCGACGGCCCGCGCCCCCTCATGGGTCAGCGTCGCTCGCACCGTCGAAGAAGACGAGATCGTGGCCACGGTACCTCCCGATGGAATCAACGCGGCGGCGCGTGTGGCGACGGACTCAGCCCGCGACTCGAGGCCGCTCCCGAACGCTTCGGCGGCTCGGACGGCAGCTTGGCGAGCGGTCTCGAGATCTGCGGAGGCCTCCACGGAGGCGAGCACGTCTCGTACAAGCGTGACCAGCGGTGCCATCGCAGGTTGGGCGTCGAGGACCTTCGCGGATACCTGGCCCAATTCCGAACGGTACTCCTCGAGCGAGCTCGCTTGTGCACGCATCGCAGCTAGACAAAACACCTCCGCGGCCATCCTTCCGACCACCGATGCGCCAGACACGACATCTGCGCGGAGGGGCGTTACCAGGGCGTCCAGGCGCTGATCTGTGTCCATGGTCGAGCGTCGAATTTAAGGGCCCCGACGATTCTGGTCATAGGCGATAGGGAACCGGAGTCATACGACACTGGCCCCCCTGTTAATGGGTCAAGGGATAGGTAGCCGCCCAACGCTCGTCCAAGCGTAGCCCCAGGGACCGCGCATAGCGCCGAGCCACAGCGAACTCCTCGGTCGTGACCCGACGACCTATCTCCTCGAAGCGACCCTCACGCACCTTTCCCGCCGGACAGTACTGGTCCATAACGTTGACGTACGTGTCGGGTCCTAACCGCTCGGCCAGCCACTTGAGGAACCCCTTGGTCTCGTCCAGTAGACCGGGCATTAGGAGGTGTCGCAGGAGCACGCCACGTGTGTGGCCAGTCTGCGCTCGTCGAAGACGAGCGGCCCCAACCTGTCTGCGCATCTCGAGGATCGAGACACGGGCGGCCTCGGGGTACTCCTCTGCCATCAGGTATCGTTTGGCGGCTGCGGCCGTCCAGAGCTTGAAGTCCGGCATGTAGACGTCGATGATGCCCTCCAGCCAACGCAAGCTCTCGAGGCTGTCGTAGGTGGATGTGTTGTATACGATCGGGAGGTGGAGCCCCATCTCGATCGCCGGTGCCAGGGCCTCGAGCACCTGTGGCACGAAATTGATGTTGTGACAGCCTTGGTCCTGAAGCTCGAGCATGGGGTCGGCGATCCGATCGGCGTTCACCCCCGGCGCCGATGGCCCGGGTCGTATGGCCTGGCTGATGTCAAAGTTCTGGCAGAAGACGCAGCGCAGGTTGCAGTGGCCGAAGAAGATCGTGCCGGAACCGTTCCATCCTCGCAGGCAGTCTTCCTCTCCGAAGTGCGCAAACGCCGGACTCACCACTGCGTGCCGGCCCGTTTTGCAGGCGGACCACCTCCCGGCCAGCCGGTCCACTGCGCAGTCGCGCGGGCAGAGCCGGCATTCCGCGAGGGAGGCCACAGCCTCTTCCGCCCGGCGTGCGATCTCGCCAGCGGGCAGGTCCAGATACACGGGTCGGAATATGGCTAGCCTTCGATCGACGCCCTCTCCACATAGTCGAGGTTGGGGAACTCGGCGTTCAGGTAGGCATTCCCTTCCGCCTGGACGCGGCCTTGGTCCGGCCCGGTCCCCCCCGGTGCCCCCTCTCCGTACCCGGAATACAGCTGGTCCACGACTTCCATGCCCTCGACGATCTCACCAAAGGGGGAAAAGCCGAGGGCGTCCAGGTTCGTGTTAGGGACTAGGTTGATGAAGATCTGCGTCGACCGCGAGTTGGGTTGGCCCGTCTTCGCGAAGGTCATCTTGCCTCGCGTGTTGCTCTCGACGACGGTGTCGTCCAGGATGCTTTCTCCGCGAAGGAGGGCCGCTAGCGCCGGGTTGCCGTTGATGCCGAACTGGGCCATGAAACCTTCGATGACGCGGAAGAAGCGCACACCGTCGAGGTAGCCGTGACTCACGAGATTGTAGAAGCGATCAGCTCCGGCAGGTGACCAGGCACGCGTGACCTCGACCACGAAGTCTCCCTTGCTGGTCTCGAACCTGGCCCGGAAGACGGCGGGCGCTGTGCCCTGGAGGTTCGTGCTCACCGCCGTGAGATCAATCGGCCCGGCCTCCCCCCCGTTGTCGCCACATGCACTGACGCTCAGGAGTAGGCAGAGCGCGAGAAGTCGGGTTGTGCCCATCGCCTTTCTCATCGTTCCCCTCGTTTTTCGGTTAGCCAGCCCTGATGAAGGTACCGCGGGCTGCTAGGGAGGGGGCCAACCGTTCCCCATCCCGGTACGCCGGCATGATAGCGGCCCGGCGGCCACACCGGAACCGGGCCTGCCGAGGGGCATGGCACACATTCCGTAGGACTTGGAGAGTTCTGTCGCGTGAATTGAGCCGTAACAAACGATGGACCGTGGAACGCCTCTAAAATGAGCAAGCGGGGGAATGCGGTGGAGCCCGGAGGGGTGGCAACGGACACCGCCGCTCCCAACGTGGGCGCGCCGACTGACGTGGCGGTGCTGGAACTGCGAGAAGGCACGTTCGAATTCGTCGACAACTACGGGAACACGCGGACCGGCCGCCAAAGACTCTTCCCGAGCGAGACCGTGCTCGGCGGCAGGCGGGTGGCCCGCGCACGACGGGGCGAAACTTCGCACAACGATGGGGATTAGCGCGGCCGGGCGGCGTGCCCGAGTCAGGGCGTCACTCTGACCTTCACGTTCTCGTAGCTGAATCTGGCACCATCGCTGGCGACCGCCCGGAGCACATATTCTCCTGGTTCGTCGAAGCTCACTTCAGACACCCATCTCCGGTCCTCAGGCGGCTCGAGAAGGATGTACGGAGGCGACCACGGAGAATTCGCGTACATACGGGAGTCCATCCACGTCTTCATCTGAGTGGGGCGGAAGGTCGCGTGTTCCGCGATACCCCGGTAGACCATCCACGAGAGCCGCAGGCCAGGTGGGCTTCTGACGACCGATCCCCGCGGGGGATTGTAAAGCTCCTCCACTGACTGTGGCCGCCGTCGCTCTCTTCTCGGGGGGTAGTTGTCCGGATCGTCCGCCAACGCGACCAGCCTCAAGGACTCCCCTACCCTTACGGTGCGTTCGCTTCCGCCCTCGACCTCGAGGTCCGGGGGGATGTTGGTCCGGAGATCCTGATGGGTGCTACCGAAGTTCCCTCCCACATCCGTGGACATCGCCTGGCCGTCGATCGCGTAGTTCGGGGAAAGCGAGGCGTACACTCGCTGCGTCTTTCCATTGGCGCTGAGCGTCCAGACCACCTGCCTCTCTTCCGGGCCCCCAAACTCCTCGGGTTCCGGCACCGTGATGGTGAAGAGGAAGGGATTGCGACGGGGAAAGAAATGGGTGGGCTGCCCCTGGTCGGCGTCGTCGGGATCGTAGGACACCTCGAACGCCTCATCCGGCCGTAGATCCGGATTGTCCCCCATCTCGACGACCGCGAAATGGTTGTCGGGGCCGACGGGGAGTTCGAACTCCTGGTCCCAGTTCTCATTGAAGTAGCCGAACCAGAGCTTGACCGACCCGTCTTCCTGCTGCTCCCACCCGTCGAAGGCCGGAAACAACCTCTGGCCTTGCAAGTACATGGTCTGAGCGGCCGCTCCATCGAAGAGGAAGAGCGCAGCAAGCGGGGCCATCAGCAACCTGTGGCCCCAACGGCTTTCTTTGGATGCCTGCCTTTCCCTCGACTTCCTTCTTGACCTCACGGGAGGCCGTCCTCCTGAGTCGCCACGGCCGGCGCTTCGAACTTTTCCTCCTCGAAGGCCCAACAGAGCGGACAGCCGATGTCGAAGTCATTCCTGTCCTTCATCTGCGCTCGCCGCTCGGCCATCTCGGCCTGGAACTCCTCTTCCGTCAGGCTGACCACCCAACCCAGCTCGAGGAACATATTTGCCAGTGAGCGCCGTCCGCTTCCTTGCCAGTTTCTATTGTCGGCCATGTTCTGATTGTTATCTGTGGTGTCGAGATAGCCGACGTAGCGCACCACGGTGCCTTTGGGCAGTAGCGGTTCGTGACCCGGGGCGTAGAGATATTGTTTGACCCAGTTGTGGTCATAGCCCACGCAGTTGAGGGTGTGCACGATGGGGCCCCAGATCGCTTCGACGCATGACCGCATTCCTGGTGCATGGAGGTGCGGCTCCCAGGCGTAGACCTTCGTGTGCCGATCCAGCACCGTGAAGGTCTCAAACCGCTGGTTAGCTTCCCCCGGCCTTGCGTAGACGTCGACGTCATTTCCCATGGACAGGCTGCCTCGACGGCGGTATTTCGGCTCGTAGTCCTTCGGATGGAAGTAGAAGCCGAATTCGAGGTGCGCTGTGGTCTCTTGAACCTGGTTCGGTCGAAAATGCCCGTTATTCAGATGTATTACGGAGTTCGCCGGCAAAGGATAGCCGACGTCCTCCGGGAAGATGTCCGCGTTCCGCCCTACCTCGTGAATGGGATAGCTGATCCTCTCGCCTGTAACATTCCCATCCTCGTCTAGGACGCGGACCCCATAGTTCATGTGGTGCCAGACGAAACGTCCTCCCACCGTGTTTTCGAGGGCCGGGTCGTTGAAGGAGAGATCGCTGACCTCGCGGACTTGCACGGCCTTCACATACCGGTCCTCCACGAGCCCAGTCGGGAGCATGCCGAAATCTCCCCACTGGTCCGGGCCGACCACCGGCACCGTCACCGCGTCCATCGGTACCACCAGGTCCGGCTCCCCGAGCTCCCATGGTACGGCGCCGGACGAGCCGTGGGCTGGCGCCTCGCCGCCCGCCTCACTGAGGGCCAGGGCGCCGTACGGCGCGTCGGCAGGATCGCCCTCGGGAGCTCCGTGGTCCACCCAGGCCTGGATCTTCGCCAGCTCTTCGTCCCTGAGGTACTCGGAGTCGCGAAATTCTTGGATCCCGATATTCCTTTCCACGAAGAACGGCGGCATCGCCCCCCTCCGGTCCCGGATGGCGGTCCGATTCTTGATCCTCTGCGCCCACCTCCGCACCTCCGTGTACGTGGTCAGCGCCATCGGCGCCATGCCCGTGGTCGTGTGGCACTTCACGCAGTTCTCGCGAAGAATCGGAGCGATGTCCTTGTGGTAGGTCACCCCTGCCGGATCGATCCCGAAATCTTCAGCGGCGTAGAGATACGGTTCGGTGTTGGCGAGGCTGGCATCCCGCACCGGGATCGACGTTTGACCCCTCAGCGATGGTGCGCCGATACCTCCCATCACGGCGATCAACGAAAAACTCAAGAGCACCCGGTCCCAAACCCTACGGCGTGAGGGGTTCATCGCGATCTTCCTCCTCTGTGAGACCTCTCTTGCGGAACCGGTGTCGGATTTCGCCGACGAGGTCCTGCCTTTTCCGATCAGGGCGTCCTTGCGGGCGGGAGCACCGGAAGCCCTGATTCTCAAGAAGCATACTGCGGTTCCTCGCTTCGACGTGCAAGCTTTGGTTCACGCACCACCTCTGCCTCCCGGCACTCCACCGTTGAGAGTGCAGTGCTCATCCTCACATTCCGTTCGGTGGGGTGGGCACGTATGATGGCCGTGCCCATCTTCAAGAACTCTGCCCCGACCCCCTATGCTGCAAGGAGCCCTCATGTCGCTCGACCACTATGTCACTCTTGGACGGTCCGGCCTTCGGGTCAGCCCGTTCTGTCTCGGCGCGATGACCTTCGGCGAGGACTGGGGATGGGGCTCAAGCGTTGCGGACGCCGAAGCCATCCTGACCCGGTACATCGAGGAGGGCGGAAACTTCATCGATACCGCCAACATCTACACGAAGGGGCACTCGGAGAAGATCATCGGCGACTACATCCGCCAACGCGGGCTGCGCCGTGACGAGCTCGTGATCGCAACCAAGTTTTTCTCCAATCTCTTTCCGTCCGACCCCAACGCCGGGGGCGCCAGCCGCAAGTCGCTGACTGCCGCCTGCGACGAGTCGCTGCGGCGGCTACAGACCGACTACATCGATCTCTACTGGATGCACCTGTGGGACCGTTTCACCCCGATCGACGAGACCATGCGTGCGCTCGACGACCTCGTGACCGCAGGTAAGGTCCGGTACATTGGGTTCTCCGACACACCGGCGTGGAAGGTGGCGCAGGCGCAGGTCACCACCACCTTTCGCGACTGGGCGCCACTCGTGGCGTTGCAGATCGAGTACTCGCTGATCGAGCGCACCGTCGAGGGCGAGTTGGTCCCGATGGCGCAGGAACTCGGCCTCGGAATCACTCCTTGGTCGCCCCTCCGGGGTGGCGTGCTGACGGGCAAGTATACCCGTGAGAACAAAGAGGAAGTAGAGCCGGGGCGCGGTGAGCGTGTCACAGCGTTCCTGACCGAACGGACGTTCACAATAGTCGACGAGCTGGTTCGTATCGCTGCGGAGCACGATACTACCCCGGCTGCGATTGCGCTGGCCTGGGTGCAGGCGAGACCGGGTGTCGATTCCACGATCATCGGTGCTCGCACGATGACGCAGCTAGAGAGCAATATCGTTGGCCTAGGTGTGACGTTGGACGAGGCCCAGACCGCGGCGCTCGACGAGTTGTCGAAGCCGACCCTGGGCTTCCCGCTTCCGTTCCTCAAGATGGCGTCTAACCTCATGCACGCGGGGGCGACGGTCGACGGAGTGCGGTCCGAGCGTGTTCCGATGGCGCCGGAGGGCGACGGGGAAAGGTATTAAGTCCGGATGAAGGGGCGGTGAGGCTGTGGGGAGAGGCTCGAACCGGCGACCCCCGGAATTCCATGACCTCGAGCAGGACCACCTCGAGTCGACCGCCCAGGGCGCCTAGCCGACTCGGTTTGGCTCGACGATCCGGCTCGTCAGCAGACTCGATCACCAACGTCGGTGCTGCACTTCAAAGTTGATCCGAAGTGGTGAATGAGTAACGGGGCGGGGTTTGGACGAAGACGACGTCCTCCAGTATCTTCGGTCGTACCATTTTGTCGCAGGGGGGGAGACGAACGCATGGCCGAAGCGAAACGCCGACTGGCGGCCATCTTGAGCGCTGACGTGGCCGGTTACAGTCGGCTAATGGGTGACGATGATCGGGCAACGATGGACACGCTCAATGCCTACCGTGAGGTGTTTCGTCGGCACATCTCGGACCGTGGCGGTCGTGTCGTCGACACAGCTGGTGACAGTGTTCTGGCATTGTTCGACAGTATCGTCGAGGCCGTTCAATGTGCCGTCGATGTGCAGGGGGAACTTGAAGGGTGCAACGGCGACCTGCCTGAAGATCGCCGAATGCGATTTCGAGTGGGCATCAACCTCGGCGACATCCTTGAACAGGACGACGGTACGGTCTACGGCAACGGCGTGAACGTTGCCGCGCGGCTGGAAAGCTTGGCCGAACTGGGCCGCATTTGTCTCTCAGGCAGCGCTCGCGAGCAGGTCGAAGGCAAGACCAACCGCAGCTTTGAGGACGTCGGTGCACACGCTGTCAAGAACATCGTACGGCCCGTGCATGCTCTTCTGGGACTTCGCGCCTACGGGGCGGTCGAAGGCTCCGGTTCGGTGAAGACAGGCCACCGAAGCCCATTGGTAAAGCCCGTGCCGACGACGGCGCGTGCATCTCGGTCTCAGGGATCTTAGAGCGGATTGGAGTGATATTGCAGACCGGAGTGGCGGGGCCGGCACCCGTTGTACGCTTCGATTTTCCCATCGGGGCGGAATCTCGCCCCAAGGTCGATGGAAGCCCCGGCGGTCCGCTCGCTTTCAGCGAACCGTTAGAGGTTCTTTTGGCCTCCCGACTGGAGGATGTCCTACCGGCGTTAGCTCTCGCGGAAGCGGCGGCGACCGCCGGACGTTGGGTCGCAGGTTTCGTGGCATACGAGGCAGCTCCGGCCTTCGATCCGGCATACAAGGTCAAAGGGAACGGTCCCCTTCCCCTACTCTGGTTCGGAATCTTCGATAGGCCTCTTGTATTCGATGATGCCCGCACGGAGCCCACCCCCCGGGGCATAGTGTCCTGCGGGGACCGCCCGAGCTTCGGTCTCGGCGCATGGGTCCCGGACGTGGACCCTGCGGAGTATCGCCGCACAATCATGGAGATCCGGGAGACCATCGCCGCCGGCTCCGTCTATCAGGTCAATTATACTCTGCGCTTGAGGGCACCGTTTTCCGGTGCCCCCCTCGCGCTCCACCAACGCCTCAAAGCAGCGCAGGGACCGGCGTACTCGGCTTATCTGGACCTCGGCCGATTCTGTGTGCTCTCGGCATCTCCGGAGCTTTTCTTCGAGCGACGGGGACCACGAGTCACATGCCGACCCATGAAGGGCACGTCACCCCGTGGACGGTGGACGGAAGAGGACATTGAGGCGAAGCGGCAGCTCCTCGATTCCGAGAAGGATCGCGCGGAAAACGCCATGATCGTGGATTTGGTCCGAAACGACCTGGGGCGGATCAGCGAATTCGGCTCGATCCGGGCCCATGACGTCTTCAAGGTGGAGACGTACCCGACTGTCCATCAGATGACGAGCACGGTCGAGGGTACGGTGCGGACCGGCACCTCCCTCACGGATATTTTTCGAGCCGTCTTTCCGTGTGGGTCCGTGACGGGGGCGCCCAAGATCGCCTCCACAGGATTCATCTCCGAGATGGAGAAGGCCCCCCGAGGTATCTACTGCGGCGCCATCGGTTATGTAGAACCAGGCGGAGACTGCACCTTCAACGTTCCTATTCGGACCGTGGTCGTGGACCGAGAAAGGAGCGAAGCCGAGTACGGCGTGGGCGGGGGTATCACATGGGATTCCTGTCCGGATGGGGAATACGCAGAGGTGCTCGCCAAGGCAAAGATCCTCAGAGTCGAATGGCCAGCGTTCTCGCTCTTGGAGACGCTTCGCGCGAACAACCTCGGACCTGTACGCCTTGAGTATCACCTCGCGCGGATGGAGGCCTCAGCTGGCTACTTTAGTTTCCCCTTCAGTGCGTCCTGCGTGCGGACCGCCATCGGGCGGGCCCTTGCGGATGCAAAGGTGTGCGAGGGTGTCCATGCCGCTCGGTCCATGGATCCTGCCACGGAGTCGTGGCGGCTCCGCGTCCTGTCCGACGATCGAGGCCGTGTCAGTGTCGAAGCGGGTCGATGCGAGCCTCCTGGGCTGGGTGCATCCGCCCTCCCGACGGCCTTCGCGAGTCGCGCCGTCTCCTCCGCAGATCCGTTCCTCTTTCACAAGACGACACATCGAGCCGCTTACGAATCGCGAGCCGCCGAGCACCCCGATGCCTTCGATGTGCTTCTCGTGAACGAAGAGGGTTACGTCACTGAGTTCACACGCGGGAATGTCGTCGTAGAGATCGACGGCGTGGCCTGGACTCCGCCGCGGCACTGTGGCTTGTTGGCCGGGGTCTTCCGAGCCGGGCTACTCGCCGAGGGTAAAGTTCGGGAGCGGATGCTCACGCGAGCGGATGCGCGCCGGGCGCCACGCCTCTGGCTAGTAAACTCCGTTCGCGAGTGGGTAGAGGTCCGGCTGGTAGGATAGCCAGAACTCATCCTGGCCGAGAACTGGGGGTGGAACGGGCGTCTCGTCTACGCCTTCGGCGGAGGCTCCGGCAATCCTTGCCATTTCCACCCCGGCATCATCTGGAGGGCGTGGTTGGTGGCGTCGAAATTGGCTTGCATCCACTCGTCGCGCTCCGTCAGCGCGCGGACCTGTTCGGGCCGGGTGGCATGGCAGTCGTAGCAGACGGTGGCCGACACCCGGTGCGCCTCGCCCTCGGTGTCGAACCCGCGGGCCTGCATCAACTCCTCGAGCCGGGCCGCGGTGGGCACCTGGTCCTTGTAGAAGTCCGTGAAGGCGAGCCCCCGGGCGAACGCCAGCGCCGACCAGCCGTCGTCGGTCAGCGCCGCCAGGTCCGCGCCCTGCTCCACGAGATAGTCGACCACGATGATCACACCCCGGAAGGCGACCCCGTGCAGCGCGGTCTCGCCACGCCAGTTGCGGGCGTTGACGTCATTGCCGCCTTCGAGCGTGATCCGGATCGCCTCGAGGACCTCGGCTTCCTGCCCCATAAGCGACCCGCCATCCTCGCCCGGGTTCCAGATGGCCAGGCCGGCGGCGACCATCATCGCGGTGGTGCCGTCGGCGGTCGGGATCGTCGCGTCGGCGCCCGCATCTAGAAGCAGCCGCATGGCCTCGGCGTCGGTCCCTTTGGCCGCCAGCACGAACGCGGTGGCCCCGAGGCGGTTGAAGCGGTTGCGCTGACCGTCCCTCATCCCGAAGCGGGTCATCCGGGCGTTCACGTCGACCCCGGCGTCCAGGAGCCTCCGGATCAGGTCGGTGCTTTCGAGCGTCCCGGACGAGCGGGGCGCCGGCGTGCCCCCCCCCCAGTTCATCCGGCGAGTCCGTACCGTCTGGTGCAGGGCGTTCCAGCCGGCCTCGGCCTGCGTGGCATCGGCGCCGCGGTCGAGAAGGTAGGCCGCCAGCTCCCAGTTGGCGTTGGCCGCCGCCACGACGAGCGCACTCTGTCCGTCCGACACGGTGCCGTCGACGTCCGCCCCGGCATCGAGCAGCACCCGGGTGGCATCCATGTGCCCGGCGCGGACCGCGAACATCAACGGTGTGAAGCCGGTGGGGGGCGCAGACATCGAGCGGCCGCCGCCGCTCGGCGAGGGGTTGTCGGTCTTCGCGTCGACGTCCGCACCCTGCTCGGCGAGCAGGTGGATCGCCGCAGCGTTGTCGTTGGCGGCGGCCCACATCAGGGCCGTCTGACCCCGGGTCATCTCCCGAATATTCGGATCGGCCCCATGCGCCAGCAGGGTCCGCACCGTCTCCGGCTCGCCGGTGCGCGCGGCGGTCATCAGCAGCGTCTCACCACCCGGCAGCGTCTGATTGGCATAGACACCCGCCCCGAGGAGACGCTCGAGAATCGCCGCGTTGCCGTTCTCGGCCGCCAGCGACGCCGGGCCGACCCCGTAGCGGTTGGTGCTCTCGACATCGGCCCCCGCCTCGAGCAGCAGCCCCACCAGCTCCAGCTGGTCGGTGTGCACGGCCCACAGCAGCGCGGTGGCGCCGTCGGGCGTGGCCGAGTCGACGTCGGAACCGTCCTTGAGCAGCGTGCGCACTGCTTCGGCGTCACCACGCCGCACCGCGTCCACCAGTGGCACCAGCGGCACGTCCACCGGTGGCACGTCCGGCGGCGGCGCGAGCGTGGCGCCGCTGCACAGCAAGGCCGCCACAGCCATCCAGACCGTCCTCATCGCCCCGACCCCCACTGCCTTCTGCGAGGGCACCATCATAGCTCCAACTTCCCCGTGCTGTCCGCGATCCGGTCGACGTGGACGTCGACCTTGTCGAGCAGCGTCAGCCCGAGGTTCATGAACGGCGTGTCCATCTCGTACTTCATGTGGCGACCGCCCTTGAGCTGCCCGCCGCCGCCACCGACCAGGATCACCGGCAGGTTGTAGGGCGAGTGGCGATCGCCATCCCCCATGGCGGTGCCATACAGCATGATGCTGTGGTCCAGCAGTGTGCCGTCCCCGTCCGGGGTGTTGGCCATCCGCTCGATCAGCTTGCCGAACAGCGAGACGTGGTGGGCGTTGATCTTCGTGTACTGCTCGGATTTGTACGGGTCGAGCTGGTGATGCGACACGCTGTGGTGCGCCTCCGGCACCCCGATCTCCGGGTAGGTGCGACCGCTCTGCTCGCGGGCCATCTGGAAGCAGCTCACTCGGGTGATATCGGCCTGATAGGCCAGCGCCAGCATGTCGAACAGCATCTCGACGTGCCCGTCGTACTCGACGGGCACCCCGGCCGGCTGGTTCAGGGTCGGAAGCGGCGTGGTGGCGTTGTTCTGCTCAGCGAACTGGATCCGGCGTTCGATATCCCGTACGGCGTTCAGATACTCTTCCAGCGCGGCGCGGTCACTTTGCCCCAGCTGGCGCTCGAGATGGTTGATGTTCTCGGTGACCGAGTCGAGGATGCTGCGGTCGGTCTGCATCTGGGCCAACCGCGCTTCCACGCTTCCGCCGTCGCCGAAGAGCCGCTGGAACACCACGCGCGGGTCGCGCTCGTGGGGCAACGGCGTGTTCGAGGAGCGCCAGGAGGTGGAGTTCAGGTATGTGCAGCTGTAGCCGTGCTCACAGCTGCCGACGGTCGAGTTCGACTCGGTGGTCAGCTCGAGCGATCGTAGCGAGGTATCGGCACCCAGCACGTCGGCTGCATACTGGTCGATCGTCTTGCCGGCCAGGATGTCCGAACCCTCGGTGCGCTTCGGTAGCACGCCGCTCAGCCAGCCACAGTGGGCGCGGGTGTGCACGCCGCCGCCCTCTCTGGAACTTACGAGCCCTCTGTTGCTCAGCCCGGTGGCCACCACCATCTGCTCGCGGTAGGCCTCCAGCGGACGCAGGATCGGGGTCATCGCGTAGTCGTGTCCGCCCTCGCCGGCCGGATGGAAGTTCGGCAGGAACATCCCGTTGGGCGCGTAGACGAACCCCAGCCGAGGGATGGGGGCGGCGGCCGTCCGGGCGAGGGGCGTCAGCGCGGGCACCATCGCGTCGAGGAACGGCAGAGCCACCATGGCCCCCATGCCCTGGAGCGCCGTGCGACGCGACAATGCCTTCTTGGTGATGATCATCATGACTCGGATCTCCTGTGCAGGAACGGATAGCTGTTTGCGATGCCGACGATAATTGACTGCATGCCGTAGCCGCCGTCCGCGGCCTCGCGGACGATGCGGCGGGCTGCAGGCATATCATAGTAGTCGAGGCCCCGACCCAACGCGTAAGTCATCAGCTTCTCGGTGACGGTGCTGACGAACCGCTCCGGGTGCGCGACTAATGCAGCCCGCAGCTCTGCGGCGCCGTCGAACGGGGTGCCGTCGGGGAGCGCCCCGGAGGCGTCGATGGCGTTGAACGACTTGTCGATCGTCCGGAACCGGCCGATGGCGTCGAAGCCCTCGAGGGCGAACCCGGCCGGGTCGATCATCGAGTGGCACGCCGCACAGACCGGGTTGGCTCGGTGGGCCGACATCCGCTCGCGCATCGTCTCGACCTTGGCCTGGGTTAACCTGTCGTCGAGCGCCGGAATGTTCGGCGGCGGGTCGGGTGGCGGCGTCCCGAGGATGTTGTTCAGGATCCACTTGCCACGCAGCACCGGTGACGTCCGGATCGCGTGCGAGGTCAGGGTCAGGATGCTGCCCTGTCCCAGTAGCCCTCCGCGGGGGCTGCCGGCCGGAAACACGACTCGCCGGAAGTGGGACCCCTGGATATTGGGGATGTCGTAGTGCCCGGCCAGGCGT
>Ga0310121_10002090_pt1 | contig 19444 bp, 23 predicted proteins | sample CB27_Tmax_986_MG_FD_203504 | JGI IMG/M metagenome (GOLD analysis project Ga0310121, IMG submission 203504) | Marine microbial communities from Western Arctic Ocean, Canada - CB27_Tmax_986 | ecosystem: Environmental > Aquatic > Marine > Oceanic | place: Canada: Western Arctic Ocean | collected...
GAATATCACGAAAGTGATTCAGATTATCAATCTCAACTCGCCACAAGTCAGCACACGAAAATGCGAAGATAAATCAAACGGAACACGCGGAAAGTAAGCTCCAGGCTGATCCATATGGGAAATATCGGCCCAATTATTCTGCTCCCAATTATTCTGCTTCCAATTATTCTGCTTCCAATTATTCTGCTTCCAAAAGGGGCCTTGAGCGGCGCATCCAGCATTGTCATGTCAAGCTATCCGAGTAAACTGGGTAAAGTCCCGCCTTAAAACGGAAACTTGTAAGAAAGTTCGGCACCTCCGCGACTTCAATTCTTTACCAACAGAGCGATCCTATGAAAGCCTCCTTCGCGATTTTCGTGGCCAGAATCTGTGTCTGCCGCCCAGTCAATTCACGCCAAGCTCCTGCGGCCAGCTGCAATCATCATGCGCACCGCTCACGGTCTCCAGTCCGCGGTTACGGACTTGTCTTGTTCGCTTGCCTGAATCTCGGAGTGGTCGGCTGTGGAGAAGCGGAATTTCCGTTGGCGCCGGTCTCGGGAAGAGTCACCATGAACGGCGAGCCACTGTACGGGATCAACATCAGTTTTCAACCCGTCGGGAAGGACCCGAAAAATAACCCGCTGAGCGGAATTGGTAGTTACGCGAGAACGGATGAGGATGGTCGCTACGCCTTGAGGACGGTAGATAAGGCGGATCTCGAGGGAGCCGTGGTCGGAAAACACATCGTGCGCATGCTCGTGCCCAAGGACGGTGACTTTGCTGACGATGACCTTCCTGTGGAACGCCCCACGATCGTATTGCCGATGCATGTCAGGGATGGGTCCCTTGAGTTTGAAGTTTCCCCTGAGGGGACAGACCAGGCAAATTTCGATATTTGAGCCGGGCCGTTGAGGCGGCAGTGCACCGAGGCAGACTTTGTGCTGGTCGGAATGGACCACTGGCCAGGCGGGTAGCGAATATCCGGGGTGTGTGATAGAATGATGACGCGGTTTTCGTGTGTGCCGGCGACGTGCCGACTCCTTACTCGAAATGTAACATTTTAGCCGTCTGCAGCAGTCGTCGTTTAACCGCGACCCCGACCCACCTACGGCGTGTGCCCGTGTCTGCCGCGATAGACATGGCTTTGTCATATGACAGACAACGGCAGACACCGGCGGCGTACTCGCTCGCCGCCGGTGTCTCGTGCTGCGAAGATAGAGCGTCTAAACAAGGCCCGCGTACTTTTTCCCGGAGAGGTTTTCCCATGCGGCGCCAACGCTCTGCCGCTTTCACGCTGGTCGAATTGCTGGTGGTCATCGCTATTATCGCCATCCTGATTGCCTTGTTGCTGCCAGCGGTACAGGCGGCACGAGAGGCGGCACGGCGGATCTCCTGCGTCAACAACATGAAACAACTGGCCCTCGCGCTGCACAATTACCACAATGCCTTCGGCACGTTTCCGCCTGGCGGAATCACGGAAGGCTATTGCTGCAATACGAGAAGCCGCACGAACTGGGCCATCGCGATCCTTCCCTTTGTGGAACGACAGGACCTCTACGATGCCTACAACCAGGACGTGGACAATGAGGATCCGCTCAATCAGTTCGTGCGGGAGTCGTTTCTGGGGGTGCACATGTGCCCCAGTGACCTCGAATCACGCAACCTGAGCAGGCCAGACTCGGGGCCCGGCCGCGGACTGAATTATCGCCATGGCTCGTACCGCGGCATGGCCGGGCGTAACTTGGGCACCCTAGACGGCTTCTGGACGGAAGCACTCAACCACGAGGACTGGCACGACATGGTGCAAAACCGCTGGGGCTGGCGGGGAGTACTCCATGTTGCGGGCGTTTTAGACTTGAAGCCGGAAAGAATACGCAATGTTACCGACGGACTGACCCACACGATCGTGCTGGGCGAAAAGGTCGACGTGTACCAGCGGCGCAGCACCTTCTGGGCCTACACCTACTCCAGCTATAACCGCTCGGTCGCCACGCCATTGTCGCCGAGCATGCTGGGGGATTACTGGCGCTGCCGGCAAACCGTGAGCACCGAAGCATGCAAGCGTGGCTGGGGGAGCTATCACCCCGCCGGAATCAACTTTGCCATGGCGGATAGCTCGGTACGTCACATTTCGCTCAACATCGACATGAACCTGTTTGCCAAGCTGGGGTCGATCGCGGATGGCGAACTCGCCAGGCTGCCTTAGCCCGCCTGATTCACGTAGGCCGGAACACGGTCGCGCAATTGTTGCCAGAACAGCGCAAACGCCGCGGTGGGGTTGTAACACCCTGTTGAAGGCCGAACCTGCAGAAGCGACCGAAGTTCCGGCGCCGGCAGCTGATTCGACGCCAAGCGGTGCCGCTGGTAGCTGCCAGCCTCGTTCACCCGGGAGTGAACTCGCAGGGGGGGCTTCAGGGGTGGCAACGCCGCTGAAAAACCGTCAGCGCTGTTCACCCGCAGGTAACTCGCCGGGGTCCAAGCTCGAGCGCAAACCCAGCAGTCACAACGGTTTGCTCTCCCCATTTTTCGGCTTCACGGCTGAACAGCAAGTCGGGCGATTGAATCACGCCAATCGACGAAATTGACCGCCATGGGAGCCGATTCATGGGAGAAACCCGCGGCAAAACCAACGGGTCCTGCGTCGGCGATTTCATCAAAAAAATTATCCGCGCTCAGCTTTGTTTGCGGGCCACGTGACGTGTGTCCGGCCGGCGTGGTCGTAATAGACAAGACGAAACTCAGGCCTTGTTTTCACTTGTGGCTCCTTTCAGGAAATAACGGTGACGCCGCGCACGCCGTATGAGGTGGACGACATTAACGAGGCTAAATTTGCTCGTTTTCCACCGACGGAATACTCAGCCGCGGCCGGAACAAGCAGATCGCCGTCTAATCCTTTGACAACGGGTTCACCGTAGATGAGAAAATTACCTTTTTCATCTTTGTCCGCACCTACGGTTCCAAGCACGTAAAGAAGCTGGTCGGGGTGCCCGAGCCAGCCTGGGCCAGTGGACATAACTAGGCTCCTTCCCATGAAAAGGTTTGCTGTGGGTCTTCGATGTGCTGGACCTCTCCGAGAGATTCAACGGAGACCGGAATGGGGGACTCGTCGTCGGCGGGGTGGTCGGGGACTGCAACGATTCTCCAGCCGTGTCCGCAGTTAAGGACTCCCGTGCGGCCGAGAATGCTGATGCAGGTTGGACAGTTCCGAATCCGGTTTGCAGTTCCAGCGCCGCAACTGCCACAGATGTAAGGCCAGCGGCGATCGCGTGGAACTCTTTTTCCGGACTGCTTCCACCAGCGTTGCTCATCACGAGTCATCATGTTACGTGGTCGTCGTTTCATCGCATTCCTTTCTGTCGTCAACGATTGTGATCTTCCAAAAGGCGGACAGTCGCTCACTTGGCTCATGGCCCAGAGTGACGTTACGAAGGTCCTCGGCCAAGCTCGGATAGAGCTCGCGACGGATCCCGTCCCAGCAGCAGCCTGGACTGTGCGAGTACCAATGGCCTTCTCGCGGAGGGCCGTTCCAGTGGCGAAGAATGTAGCCAGGGAGCCGGCGGTCGAAGTACCGGGTTGGTTTCTCCCAGTACGACGTTGCTGCGCCATGGCCATCGACTGCCATTCCGCGGAGCATGCGGTCAAAGAGATTTCGCATGAGCAAAATCTCAATCAGTTCCGCTTGCCACTGTCGGTACGCACAGCCGTTATCAGGCTTTGGGCCGTTTTCTTCCCATTTGTCAGCAACCGCACTTCCTTTTGCGATCGCACGGGCAAGCTCTGAGAGCTTAATCCGGACTGGTCGAAGGGTGGGTTGTCTAGGCATAATCTCCTTTCTTGATGAGTCCGCGGCGGAGTAGTTCCGTCCAGACAAAGTCAACGAAGTAGCCGGCATCAGCTGGTAGCCAGCGGTGATTGTTCCACCGAGTGAGAATCTCTTCGCGCACGGTGGGGTCAACCGAAGCAAGCATCCGCCGGCCTTTTCGCCAGTGCAGAGCCGCAAGGTCTCGGTGGCCCTGGTCGTAGCGAATCAGATCGATGTCTGCCTGCTCAATTCGGTCCTCTGGTGTTGGTTGCTCTGCGGCAACCTCGTCACGGAAGAGCGCATAGCGATCTTGCTCGCGGCGAAGTGCACGTCGTGCAGCAGCAAGGCGCCGCGGCGTAATACCGCGAGGCTCTACTCTGCCGCAGAGCCGGTGACGGATCACAATGACACTCTCCTTTCTTATTGAGATTGAACGGGTAGAAAAACCGCGATCTTAACCGTGGTTGTTTGCACGCAACCTGGCTTCGCGGGAGAACACAATCCCCACGAAGCCGGTTGGTTGGCTCATCTACTCAAGGAACCGGTAGATTAAAAGAACACGCTGAGATTTCACCGCGTGCCAGAACGAGCCTCGCCCATAAACGAAAACGTGTGCTGCACAAGCGGAGAACGTGACTGGGTGCGAAGCCACTTCTGGCGGTCACCGATACCGAGGCCAGAGAGCGGGAGCTCGTAGTTTGCGTGAGCTATGGCGGTGAACTTCAAAAGCGGGGAAACGTAGTGTTTGCCAGCTAAGATTGTTATCTTCTGCGGCCGGCCGCCGAGGTCCATTAAGAGGCGCGCGTAGTCGGCCTGACACCAAAAACAAAATTGACTCACGGCATCAAAGCTTTTTCCGGCAAGCGTGCGGTCGTAGGGTTCAAGCACTCGTTGTGGTTCGACCAGGCCGTGGGCGGCAGAGATAACAAGCCAGCGGTCGGCATGTGTCTCTGCCCAAGCTCGTGCAAGGCGAAACAGGGTTCCGGTGTAGAGGTCTTTCGCTGGTGCTGTGGTGTCACGCTTGGCCTTCCCGCAACCAATTAGCGCAACGTGAACCGGGACCGTGGGAAGCGTTCGCCCGTGCGGGCGGTGTGAGATCACTTGCTCTCTCCGGTAACGACGGCAGAAGCAACTTCAATCTCATCGATCACACCAAGCTGGCAACCGCGGCCACGGAGCTCAACGTACGCTGCAGCAAGCTCTCTTGTGGTATGCCCCACGAGATAGGGCTCAAAGACCGAGCGGCCGCGGTGGGCGATGCCGGCTTCGTCGCGGCCCGTTGGAGCGCTAATTGTGCGAAGGGACTCGATGACAGGTGTTGCAAGGGAGCTCCTCTGAGCATCGCTCATGCGGTGCGCGTCCGCGAGGTCATTTAGATTTAGCGGTCGTGTTTTTGTTGAGATCATGTTCCTCCGTTGGTTTGCTTGGGTTCTTGTTTGACTGTGATAAGGTCCAAGGCCTCCTGGGGGGAAACTGGCGTTAGTGCTCCAGCTGCAAGATGGTAGTAGCGAGCCCTGTCGGACTCTCGGTCTGCAACATTTAGCTTGTGGTCCCCAGAGTGATAGGAAATGGTGTCGCGGACAAATTGAGCCTCGCCGCGAGAGTCAAGCTTCACCGGATAGAGGTGGGTACCGTGGTCGCGTAGAATCCAAACCATCTCCGTCTCTTGTGGATAGCGCTTTAGGTAGTCAAGGTCGTGGAGAAACAGATCGTTACAAAACGCCTTTGGCCAGCCGGTTCTGGCTGACTCAGCTAGAAGAAGCCGAAAGCGGGGGTCGGGAAACTCCAACGCATCCGCTTTCGTTGAAGTGTCTGGCCCGGGAAGCGTTGCCATTGTTAAGAGGTTTCCTAAATCCAAAGTCGTCCGTGTCACGTGTCCTCCTTATGAATTACAACAAGCCTGGTTCGTACGCCGGTCTCGCGGAAGGCCTCTACGCCCTTGAAGGAATCGTTGGGGAGTTTCTCGGAGGTGCCGGCGTGAGACTCAAGCCACTCACGAAAAGCGATTGACTTTGAGTCTTCTCGAAAGAACGGGCCCTCGCTCATAATTGAAACGAGGCGGCCGCCAGCATTAAGCATCCCGTGGGCATGGCGAACATGGTCAATATCCTGGCCCTTTTCAAACGGGGGATTCATCACGATGCGATCAGCTGGAAAATGAAGCTCAAGGAAGTTTCCGTGAACCGGGTCGTATCCCTTGGCCGCCAGAACTTCGATAAGGTCACTGTTAAACTCAACTAGCTTGAGCTCAACGTCGGCATGGGCGCGGACAGCATCTGCGATATGCCCAATTCCAGCTGATGGTTCAAGGACCGTGTGGCCGTCTGCAATCTGTGCTTCGTGAAGGATCCGCTCGAGCAGATCTGGGTTTGAGGTGGGAAAGAACCCTGGGATTTTGCGGCCGCGAAGGGCACCGATAAGTTTTGTAATCGGATCGTCCTCACGGGGCCGGACAAGATGCGGAATGAGCTCGCGAAGGGCTGCGCGAAGCTCGTGTACGGTATGGATATTGGCGCGGCGAATGCGGTCGAAATCTTGAAGGGTGTGTGCTGTCCACTCGGTCATGGCATCAGCTGCCCGCGCACGTGATACGAAATCGCGGATCTGCTCGATGTCGTAGTCTTGCTCAAACCGTACGTATTCACCCTCACCGCCGATTCGCTTTTCCATCTTTCGAGCTGCCTGCTTGCAGCCCGTGCGGTTTTTCATTTTGTTGACTGCTTCAACCAAGTGCGAGCGATAGAAAGTAGGGAAGGGGTATTCAGCGTATCTGACATCCGCCTGGGTCGGTTCACGCTCCCTGTCTGCCTCTCGTTCATCGTACGGAACGGTTGTGCCGGCTTCTTTGGCATCAGCGATTCGTTTTCTGTTGTGGGTGCCCTGGGCGCGGGTGAGAATACCGCGAAGAACATCAATCTGGGTTTTGGCCTTAATCCCATCAAGGTAGGTGGCCTCTCCAGTGTTTAACGCTGTAGCAATTGAACGAACCGTTTGTGCGGTGGCAATCTGCTGATTGGCTCTACCGCGCAGGCCTGCAGCCATGTCAGCCCGGCGGGCAGTGTTTTTTAACCGGGTGGCATCAGCTCCCAGGATCTGCTCAGCATCGGCTTCAAGATTGCTGGCAAGTTCTGATAATCTGGAGCCGGCTCGATGTTCTTTGGCAGTCTGTCTACGCTTAAGCTCATTGGTCCTGTCGGCATCACTACCTTTTGTTCCGGGGTACGCTCGCGGTCACACTGCTCATAGTAGCGGGCGAGGTCCTCATCGGTTACGGCATCAACTTGTTTGGCCATCGCATCGTTAAATGTCTCACCAGAGAGTGGGGAATAGCGAACCGAGCCCGTGAGTGAAAAGGTTTGCCGCAGGAGTGCATCAAAACCATCTTCTGCGTTTTGTTGTTTAGTGTTTCGTTTGAAATCCCAGACGCCGCGCTTGGCTGCAAACAGTTGAAGCTGTTTGGCATTACACCGGCTAACCAGGTCAGCTGTTATCGAATCCCGGGCAGCGAGCATCTTGCGGAACTCTGCCCGGAATTGAGCTGCGGTACCTCCCATGATGGTTGCCGTGATCGTGAGAAGCGGTCATGATGGACCCATGTTCCGATTTCAATTCGCCTTGATTCTCCTGCTGAGCGCCTCGCTAATCAGAGCTGAAGGCAACCGCCCCCCCAACATCCTGATTCTGTATGCGGATGACTTCGGCTTTGGTGATCTGGGAATTCAGAATCCAAAGTCCAAGATTGCCACGCCTCAGCTCGACAAGCTCGCTCGCCACGGCGTCAGGTTCACGGATGGCCACACGTCGGCCAGCGTATGCACGCCGAGTCGCTACGCGCTGCTCACGGGGCGTTACCACTGGCGGGATTTTCACGGGATTGTGAGGTCGTTCGGTGCGTCCGTTTTCCAGCCACAGCAGTTGACGCTACCGGAGATGCTCAGGCAGAGCGGCTACCAGACGGCGTGTATTGGCAAGTGGCACCTCGGTTGGAATTGGGAAGTAATCAGGCGGCCTGATGTCGCGCCCGTTGCCGATGGCGCCCGGCCGGTGTATGGTCCCGACGCATTCGACTGGAACAAATCGATTCCAGACGGACCTTTAGCACACGGTTTTGACCACTATTTTGGGGACTCGGTCATTAACTTCCCGCCCTACTGTTGGATCGAGGATGATCGAGTCGTCCGCGCGCCCGATACCATGATGGATACGACACAATGGAAGTCGATCAAGGAGGGACGTTGGGAGTGTCAACCCGGTCCGATGGTTTCCGACTGGGACCCGTACGAGAATATTCCCACCACGACACAACGCGGTGTCGACTACATTCTTACACGGCGCGATTCCACGGAGCCGTTCTTTCTCTACTTTGCGTTTCCGTCACCACACGCCCCGATCATTCCGAACGACCAGTTCGACGGCAAGTCGCAGGCCGGTGCCTACGGGGATTACGTGTCTGAGACCGACCATGCGTGTGGCCGTCTGCTGCAAGCCCTGGAAGATTCGGGCCAGGCGGAAAACACGATCGTTGTGTTTTCGTCAGACAATGGTCCGGAGACATACGCGTATGCTCGCGATCAGAATTTCAATCATTGGTCGGCCGAGCCGTGGCGAGGGCTGAAGCGGGACGTCTATGAGGGAGGCCACCGCGTGCCGTTTCTAGTACGCTGGCCCGGGGTCACGACCGCAGGCACCACCTCGGAGGCGCTGGTCTCACAGATCGACTTGATGGCCACCTTTGCCGAACTGCTTGAGTTCGACTTGCCGGAAGATGCCGCAAGAGATTCACACAGCCTGCTCCCCTTGCTCAAGGGAGAGAGGGAAAGCGTGCGTTCGAGCTACGTGCACTGCTCCTACAGCGAGGAGTATGCGATTCGGCAGCAAAACTGGCTGCTGATCCTTGGCCCCGATGGATACGTCTCGCCGCGAAACGAGGCGTGGGAAGCCAGGCGTAACTATGCTGCCGAGGACGAGCAACCAGTGGAGCTATACAACCTGGCCGAGGACAGGGCACAGCGGATGAACGTGGCGGCTCGTCATCCGGACAAAGTCGCGGCATTGAAGGCACTGCTGGTCAAGATACAAAACCAGGGGTACTCCGCGCCGCGTTTGGTCAGGTAGGAGGAATAGCCCACGAACGGATAACATGAGCCGAACGCGCTAGCGTCGGGCCGTCAAGGGCGGTGGAACCGAGGTTGGTTGTCCGAGGCTAGCGCCTACGGCTCACGCGATGACGGTTTCTGGAGTTTTGAAACAGAGCCAAGTTGGACAGCGCCACTTCATGTCACCAGTTGCGACAGAAGTCACCGTTGCATAGCGATTTAAGTGTTCAGGTTTCAGTATTCAGTTTGCAGGAGTCCAAATCACCTGGCTTGATCGCGTGGAGTTTGACAACTTCGCGCTGGATCGCTAGATTTCCTGCTCGAGCGTTTCACCCGCACGAGGGACCCGTTTTGGAAACGACTGAAGACGAAAAGACTACCATGGTCGTTAGTCTTCGGACGTCGGTCTCCTTGAACTATGCAACCTACTGCGGACATTGTGATCATCGGCGGCGGCGTGCAAGGCGCGAGTCTTGCTTTTCATCTGGCCAAAGCGAAGGCTGGGAAGGTCGTCCTGCTCGAAAAGCGACACCTGGCAGCGGGACCGACGGGGCGATCTGGTGCGATGATTCGGCCGTTGTTTAACGAGCGGACCTACGTGCGGCTGGTGATCGCCGCCACACGGATGTTCGAGAATTGGGACGAGCTGGTTGGTGGTACGGCCGGCTTCGTAAAGAACGTTTTTTCTGCGGATCACCGACTCACTCGACACCGAAACGATCGGCGGTGAACTGGAACTGGTCAAAGAGTGCGATGAACCGTACGAAGTGTTGCCGGGCGACCAGCTAGAGAGCCTCGCACCGACGGGCGAGTTCGCTGGCGATGAGCTGGGGGTGCTTTTTCCCAAAGGGGGTTTCTCGGATCCGGTGCTCACGACTGACGACGTCGCCAATACGCCCCGCTTCGATCGCGTTTTTCACTTCGCAGCAGCGCGCGTGTAAGCGGAATAGATGGGCAATCATTAGTTTGACGCCAGCTTCATCCACAGCGCTGCACATCGCGCCGGCATTTTCCAAATTGGCTGCCATCGGTTTTTCGAGAAGAATATGTTTACCTGCCCCCGCGGCCTTGACGACCGGCTCGAGATGTGCGGGTTCGATGGTACACACACTGACTGCATCAATGTCATCGCGAGCGAGGAGAGCTTCCAAGGTTGGCTCCGCGGTGCAGTCGAACTCTTTGGCAAGTTTGTGCGCAGCCGCGCGCCAGCAATATCAGTACAGGCGACAAGTGCAGTGCGCGGATAATGATACTGGTATGCACGCGCATGGCGTCTTCCCATGTTGCCACAGCCGATGATGCCTACACGTAACGTGTCCATGATTAGATGTCTTTGTCCGTTGGAAAACGGGTGACCTTTTCCACGTAAGGCATAATTGCCTTGGAGCTGTGCTCGTACAGATAGTGTTTGACATTCACGTTCGGATCGGGATCTACGATGGGGCTAGAATCGTGCACACCTGTCAATTCTCTGAGCGAACTGGCCTGAATGTTGTAAATCCAATCCTGATTGGTGAGTCTTAGCGCCCCAGCGGAACGAACGACATTGTCGGTCAAAAAGATGTTTCCCTTGCCATGGGCACGCGAGTCTCCGTTTGCGAAGGGTAGGGAAAGACCGGCAAATGTCGATCGTGGTTGCCCAGCCTCGTCATACTGCAATGCTTCCGGGCAAGAGATGATTAGGTTTCCACCGTCGGCAACGTAGTTCTCCAGGAGTTTCGCGTGTGAGTTCGATAGAAATGGGCATGCCGGAAGCACAACAACCTCAAACTTGTCAAGCGAGTTATCACCGGTCCCCATTCTTCGGCTGGATATAAATCGGGCGAAGATCCTTGCATTCTCGAGTTCCACAAACGTAGTAAACACGCGCTTCCAAGCCGATAAGTCGAGTAAATCTGGAGCGACCAGGATGCCGATCTTTGACCACGGCGGCCGGAAACGTTGCGCGCTGGATATCTGACGAAACAATTCAAGCTGTGCCAGCCACCGCTCTTTCCCCCGCGAACTGGGGTCCGTGTTGCCGGGCAATGCTCCAAAATATTGGCCATCTTGACTGGGATAATCGACTGGCCAAAAGTAGAAGCCGGCGGCGCCGTGTCTCAAGGCACAATCGGTCCAATTACGGATTGCCTGATGTCCAGCGATAAAACGCGTTCCCGCTGCCGTGGTGTTGATGCGAACACTGACAATGGGTGACTTGCCTGTGAGATCGTGGAACAGTCTTACGCCGAACGCTACATTAGGCTCGCGCAGATGCTCCTCGTCGAGATAACCCGACCGCACGGCGACACCAGGATGGTCGTATATTTCACCGAGACGCTCGAAATCGACGATCGGCATGACGTGCGTATTGTCGATGAGCAACGCGTTGGTGGCGATCACCTCTCGTAGCGATCGCGCCATGATAGCACGGACTTCCATGTGCCGGCGTCTCAGAAACGCCCAAGCTTGAAGTTGTGTGGCACGTTCTTCGGGCGAGGCGGGGCTTGAAGACAACCGTGAGGCACCGCTGTGTCTGTTGAGCTCGACAGAGGTTTCACTTGGTTTGCGCGTTGCAGATTGCATGAATAACGCGAGTGGCGAAAGCAGCCCCCACAACACCCAAGGTTGACGAGGTGCTTGAAGGATCGGTTTGCCGAACACAGCTTCCGCGCGCTTGATCCAATCGGAAAAATCTTCGACTTCACGCCGGTACAGGCGTTCAAACGTGGGCAGTTCGTTTTCCAGAAACGGAAACGGAAAACCCATCGCTGGCGCTTCGAATACCGGTGTCACGCCATACTTGCGGCAAAGCACCAAGTGCTCAAAAAGTCCTTCTCCCAGAGAATCAGAAAACTTGATCCCGGCCGAGGAGATCGCGTTTGCCGCTTCATCCGGACCGAAGACATCGGCTCGGCGAAAGCCGCCAATGCGGAGGTGGTACGGCTCGTTCGAGACACATTCCTGCGGCAACAAGTCGGGAAGTGGACCACCAACTGCGGCGGGCGGCTCATAGAGCGGGTATTCTCCGGTTGGAACCGGGCGACGCTCGATGCGCCGAAAAGCTTCAACATCGTAAGGACACACTTTGCCCGGTTCGGCAACGACCGTCTCGCACGCGTAGCGGGCTAACGCATCGATCTCATCCGGTGAGTAGCACATTTCACTTTTTGCGTGCGAATCTTTCACGGCGCTTCAAATAGTCTCTTGGGGAGGACTAAACACAACTTCGGCATTTTCGCGAACCCGACGACGCTTGAACAGGAGGCAACAGACAAGAAGATCTCTGTTGCCTCGGTCTACGCTGCGGACTCATCCTGCGTTGGTACCGGGAAGAATTAACCTGGCTATGCCGTCCGTTAGCCTGTGTGTATGAAAATCAACGATGAATCCCAAGGGAATATCCAGCAGTTTCATATCGTTGAGCAATTGAGCGCTGTGGATCGGACGAATCTTCTCAACGGCTTTTGTTTCGACAAACAAACAATTGTGAATCGGCACAGCGAAACGGCCCCTCTCGTTGAAACTGCTCATGCCGGATGACCGCCTTGTCTTGATTGTGTACCTGACGCCGTCGCAATTTGAGTTCCATGGTTGGTCACCCTTTGCTGCCATCATGGTGCGTCGATAGCCATGGGGACTCCAGCGGCATGTCGCGAGTCTGCGGCTGGCAGCCAAAGACGAGCACGTAGGCGGGTCGTGGCTGATCAGTACGATTTGGGCCCGCGTAATGCAACATATAGGACCGGTGAATCACCACACCGCCCGCGGGTACGGGACAAGCGACCGCTCGCGAAACGAATTGCTCCGGTTCATCCACCTCCAGACCATGGGCATCGGGATTGCCGCCGATAGGATGGTGTGGCAACACGTCGAGTTTATGACTTCCGGGAACGTACTGCATGCATCCATTCTCTGGTGTTGCCTCTTCGAGTGCCAGCCAAACATTCACGTTCCGATAAACGAGTGCAGGACTGTGATAGGCCTGATCTTGATGCCAAGGAGTCTCGCCGCCATGACCGGCTGGTTTAATTATCATATGTTCATTTGTAAGTTCCACCTGACCGCAAAGCAATTCTTCGGCAATTGCCTGTGCGCGCTTGCGATAATCGAGGTCCGCCAAAACAGGCGCGTACTGAGACGGCTTCATGATTTGCGGCAGCGTGGCATGCGCCAGATCAGTGGACGCCCCAGCAAGATCGAACTGGTTCCCTTCGTCCGCACCTATCTGTTCGGTCAGAAGGCGTTTGCATTCGGAGGAAAATATTTGCAATTCTTCGGTGGTTGCGAATTCTTCGATCCGAACGAACCCGTCTTCATCGAACGATCTACGCTGCTGATCAGTTATCGCAATATTCTTCATTCTCATTCCGCATAAACGAACCGTGGCTACGTCGTCCGGTCGTATGGCGAGGACATTTCTAGTTTTACTGAGTTCATCAGTTCATCCACGCGGCAATCGGTGAATAAAGGATTCAATGTGGGTAATCTACTGGACGCAGTAGGCCGGAACAAGCGGCGCTAGTTGGTGTCCATCCGATGTGTACTACCACGCCGCGCAGTTCCGGCAGCACCCGGGTGGAGTAAAGGCGTATTTCCCGTGCCTCGCTCACGCTTCGGGTTACGATCGCCAGCACCAAATTGATTTTGAGACGCCCTCTAGTCAAGACCTGCCCCCAATCCACTTCAGATGTCATCGTACCTCAGCTTCGGCTGAGGCATATGATTGATAAAGTCTCCGTCGTTCTTCAAAAACTCCTGTTCGGCTTGCATGCGAAGTTCCAGTAGGAGACTTTTGTATTTCTTTTGCACGGCTAGATTGTCGAGTTCATCGGGGTCGTCTTCCAGTTGATAAAGCTCCTCGATGCAGTCGGGCACGGCGTAGCGGACGTATTTGTAGGGGCCCTTGCGCATCATCAGCCATGCCTTCCTGTTCTTGATGTTGCCCCAATAGAGTTTTGACCAATCCTTCTCCATGAGCGCCGCGGTGAACTGCTGCCCGTAGTTGAATGTCGTGTTGACCAGAATCATCGGCGACGTCTTCCATGTTGACTGCGGGTCGTACAACAGAGAACTGAAATCGCGGCCGTGCATCTTCCACGCAGGCGTGATGTCAGCGACGGCGTGAAACGTCCGCACGATGTCCAGCCCCGTCACGGGCTCAGCGCAGGTGGCGCCGGCGGGGATCTTGGCGGGCCAGTGACAGATGAGCGGTGTGCAAAGATTGGCGTCGTACGGATTCCATTTATCCCGGAAACCGTGCTGTCCCCAGGCAAAACCTTGGTCCGAGCTGTACACCACCAACGTGTTATCGAGTTGGCCGCTGGCCTTCAAGGCTTCGACCATGCGGCCCACGCCGTCGTCGAGCGACAAAACGGCGCGGTGGTACTTCTTTACGGCCGCGTCGAAGCCAACTGGTTGCCCTTGCTCATCCTTGTTCCAAGCTGAGAACTCCTGTCGGAACTTGGGCTTCGTAGGACGCGGGCCAAAGATATCGACCGAGATCTTCGTCGGAGGCGCCTTGTCATATCGGCTGGCGTGGCGTTCGGCCGGCGTAAAGGGCGAGTGCACGGCGCTGTAACAGAGCCACAGGAACCACGGCTTGTCGTGGTCGCGTTGGATATAGTCGACGGCCAGGTCGGTGTAGCGGTCGGTGCTGTGGCCACCCAGTGGGACGCGCTCGCCGCCGTTGTAACGCACGAGCGTGTCGTGATAGTAGCCGCCACTGCCCGCAGCGCGGTCCCAAATGACCGAATAGTCCCAATCGCGCTCGTGTCCCACATCCTCGCCAAGATGCCATTTGCCGATGCACGCAGTCTGGTATCCCTGCCTGCGAAACTCGGCCGGCCAGAAAGGCAGCACCTGGGGATCGTAGCTTGCCAGCGGGTAATCGGTGATCCGTAGGCTAACCAGGGCATGCTGCAGCTTCCCGGTGAGCATGCCGGCCCGTGAAGGCTGGCACCAGGTGCCGTTGTAGCAATGCGTGAACCGCAAGCCCGCGCGGGCGAGTTGGTCGATGTGAGGCGTCTGTACCCAATCGTGCGCCTCCGGATAACACCCGACGCTTCGATGGCTCTGGTCGTCGGTGAAAATGTAAAGAATGTTGGGTCTCGCCGGTGCAGCGCCGCTGGTTTGCACCACCAAGGCCCACAGAGCGCCGAAGATGCTCGTGATAGTCAGGATGGCTTTCATCCGATATTTCCCATATGGATCGGCCTGGAGCCGCTCCAGGCTTGAACTACTGCCCATTGTAACGGCTGCGCCCCTCCCCGTGTCTAGCGCGTGGCGATTCTTTGCATTTTGTTCGTGCTTCGAAAACTGGCTGGCGTGGCTGAGGCCTTTCGGGCGGCCTCCAGGCCGCAATGGGGGCGTAAACTCCCTTGCAACCGCGTTTGCGCTGGTCAACCTGATTAATCGCATGTCCCAACTGCACGCGGTGGTGGTATCTCCAGCCGCCCGATACGGTCCAGGATTGCGGCAAACAACCGCCGCGGCACGGCGACTTCGGCCAGTTGGAACGTCACGTACTTCGCATGCCGTACGACCTTCGCCCCGGTCTTGACCAGCTTCTCCCGTAGCGTCGTGAGTGACCAATGCTCAATTTCCTTGGGCAGCGCCAAACGCCGCAGGAAGTTCGCCAGATTGTAGGCCAAGGCGAACAATTGTAGCCGCGCCTGGTTGTCCTTGAACGTGCGGCAGGAGAGCTTCGTCCACTTGACGGCGTTCTTGCCTTCCTTGATCCACTGCTCGGCGGTCCCCCGACCGTTGTAGAACCTCACCACGTTCTTCGAGTGCTTGGCTAGGTTGGTCACGATGAACCCTATTCGCGGGAACAACTCGCCCGCGTGCCACTCCACCTTGGCAACCACTCGACGCGCTCGCTGCCAAGATTTGGCTTGATATCGAAAGCTGTGATAAAACACCTTCGGCTTACGGGAAGGCCTTCCCACGGGTCGGATCAGCAGATGCTCGATTTCACGCTCTAGCACAGCGTTGGCCTTGATGCGGATGGCGTACTGGTAGCCTTCATCTTCCAGCAGTCGCATTAGCTTTGGCAAGGCGAAAGCTGCGTCGCCCCGGAATAACTTGGGGATGTCCATCTGGCGATACCGCTCGATGACCGGCAACAACACTCGCCGCCAGAATTTGGCGCTGTGATGATTGCCTCGCCTGAGCATGGCGTACTCCAGATCACCGAACTGGTTGAAGAGAAACAGTGGATGATAGCAGGTGCAGGCGAAGTGGCCGTTGTAGGCCGAGCCTTCTTGCTCTCCGTAGGTTTCACTGACGGAACTGTCCATGTCGAGAATCAATTCTTGGAGCGGCTGGCGCCGGTGGATCTTATCGATCCACCGGCCCGAAAGGTGCATCAGCGCCGTGAGGTTGCACCGGTCGCTCAGCATGTCGGTCTCAAAGCGACCGACGCCGCTCGTGGAAGCAGCTTCCTTGTCAGCTTGCGCTGCCCGGCCACCCACAACGTGGCGCATGGCGGGATCGACCGCCAATCGCTCGGCATCATTCACATCTTCGTAGCCTGCCAAGCGACTGTAGATTGACTGGCGCAGAAGCGGCAAGAGCTGGTGCAGAAGACGAAAACATTAGAATTGATGAACCGGACCATGAGGGGCTCGCTTTGCTCGAACAGCAGGCTTTCATCGACTCCATTCGAAATGACATGGATCTGTCCTCCCACCAGGACCGGGTGATGACCAGCCTCAGAATTGTTTTTGCTGCTGATCAATCCCAAAAGACCAAGCAGGTTGTCGAACTCTAACCTCCGTTAAACCGATCTCAGCGTGCTGAGGGATGACTTTGCACGTTGCCGAAAGGCATTGAGAACTCGCCTCCGTGTGAGGCCGATGGCTTGGCGTAGAATGAATTGATTGAGTTCCAGACGTGCAGTTTGGCACTCATCTGGAATCATAAAGCACAGTGTCAAGTACTCGGTCGGTTCCTGCGAGTCCGGGAAAAGGGTGGTAGTTCCTCGCACATCAAAAAGAACCCCGGGCGGCTTGTAGTCGGCCGCACCGAGGCATGTGGTTGTTCTCGGCTGGTGAACGTCAGCGAAACGGGGCGAGTCGTCTACCAGGCCGAGAAGCATACTTGCCGCGCGTTTCCCGATCCGAAAGGAGACGGAACACAGTCAGGCGTGCCACGGAATTGCCAGATCCTCTCGCCGCTGGATTTCCCGGCGAGTCCTGACTCACCGATCAACGCCGCCCCATACGCAACCAGGATCGAGGTCGCACCAACTCGCGAACCGGCGGTCGCGGAATGCCAACCAGACATCGCTTCGCAAGTGCGGTCGGTGTGCACGACCGACGGTAGATACGACAGGCCGTCAACGCTTAGGCGCGTCGAAAACCGCGCCTTGGAGGTGCTCAATTCACGTTTTCCCAACGTCCGCGGTGTACAAGCCCGCCGTACGAAACGGACGTTGGCCAACGGCGGGCGGCGCGACAGATTTCTGGCAGAAATGCAAGTCTTGAAGCTGCGTCGGACAAAATGGCCGATGCAGATTCGGCAAATTGCTAAGTCCCCTCGGCTTCATCGACCTGTGCAGATTAGGACGGAATTTTTCGTGCGTTCGGCGTTTCACGCCGACGCAGGTTGGAGCCGACGGTTCTGTGCGGGCGGTCGACCGCACGAAAATGGACAATGCAACGACGCTTCGGTGCTCAACCGACGCGGGTTGTGTCTCGGATTCCCTGAAGGTCTAGCTGATTTCTGGTTAGCTTGTAGGAGTTATTGGCACGACTTAGAATATGCCCACTCACATGTCACAATGACGATCGCGTTAAACTGAGTAAGGAGGCTGTTCAAAAGGCTTGTCAGTCGCACGTACCCTATTTGCGGTCTCGAGACAGTTGGAAAGTAAATGTTGGACGCACGACGTGAAAGCGACTCCTGGACGTTCCTGCATGCGAACGACAGTCACATGGGTACCCCGCGATCGTATCGCTTTCGTCCGGCTATCAATCGGCGGTGGGCGGCGATCAAGCGTAAGATGATGTCGATCGATGCAGAGTTTCTCTTGCACGGCGGCGACTTGACGCGCGACGGTGAAACGCACGAATTCGAATACCAGCAAGCGCGAGACGATTTGAACGAGCTGCCGTTTCCGACCTTCGTGATTCCGGGCAACATGGACGTTGGTAACAAGCACGCCTCACAGAACGGAGCGAAACCCAAATGGGAGGGGCGAGGCTGGGCATGGAATGATTTGGACTGGAACATGACGGAGCCGCGCTTGCGCCTTTTCGCCTCGTACTTTGGCCCAATCCATTGGACATTCCTTTGGCGTGGTGTCCGCTTCACGGGCTTTTACGCCGCGGTCGCTGGTTCGGGATTGCCACATGAGACGCGGTTTTGGCGGCTCCTCGAAAGCCTGCCCGACCTACCCGCGGCCCGGTATCACGTGGCCATGATGCACTACTGGCCGTTCATGGAGCAACCGGACGAACCCGCCTGGGACCTGACAAAGGCCGACGAATACGACAACTGGTACTTTTCCATAGATGAGCCGCATCGCAAGCGACTCTGGCAACTCCTTCAGGCGGCGCAAGTCGACTTGTTGTTCTGCGGCCACGTCCACACGGGCCGGCCGGTTCAAACCGTCGACGGTATCCGAATCTTTCGCACGCCAGCCGGTGGCAACACCGCGCAACTTGCGGAACGTTGGCCGGATGCGGATACGCGCTTCGGATTTCACCGCTGCGACGTGACCCGCACGGGCATCGAAGTGACGTTTGTCCCCGGCGACGACCAGTGCGAAGAGTTCGATAGCTACGGGCCCTGGGGACATCCGAAGGTTGACGAGCGCGACTACTCGGTTGCCCGGGAACACCCGCCGCTGGAGCCGAGCTAGTTGTGACAGGGCGTGCATCGGCTCGACAAATGTATCCGCAAGGGGAGATCAATGCGACTCCGTAGCCGACGCCGCGACGACTACTGGTCCGGTACAAAGACTGATGAGCATCTCGCGGCATCCCTGACGCAGGACACGGAACGCTTATCGCTCGAGAATGCAGGAGCCTAGAACATGATGATGCACCGAATCAGGGCAATACCAAGTTCCGCCTCTCCAGCGATGACGATGGCCAAATTGTCTTTAACGGCGGCTTGGACGCCGACGGGACCACCGGGGCGCCAGGCGTGAACATCAACCGCAATACGACCACCGATGTGGATTTCCAATCGGCAGGTTTCTATCAAATCGATGTGATCTACCAAGAAAGCGGCGGCAACACAGGCGTGACTTTGCAAGCGCAACTCGCTGGTATCAATGGCGGCGCCCTTAGTAAATAATTGCAGAAATTGCTGCCCCGGCCCGTGCTTTGCTCCAGCAATGGTATGGCCCGTTGTACGAGCAATACGAGTGCCAACGCATTGGTGTTCATCGCATTATGAAAATGACGTGCGTTGGCTGTACGCACACCGTATTTTGTATGTGCTCTGTCAACAGCAAGATCGAAGTCCCCGTTACCCCAGAAGACATGTGTCAGGCGTTCGGTCACGACAGTTCGATGTGTGGCTTGCCATTGCTGCAATCCCAGTCGCCGGGCGGGATTCGTGCGGGCCGCATATT
>Ga0310121_10002091_pt1 | contig 19442 bp, 20 predicted proteins | sample CB27_Tmax_986_MG_FD_203504 | JGI IMG/M metagenome (GOLD analysis project Ga0310121, IMG submission 203504) | Marine microbial communities from Western Arctic Ocean, Canada - CB27_Tmax_986 | ecosystem: Environmental > Aquatic > Marine > Oceanic | place: Canada: Western Arctic Ocean | collected...
ATTGAGTTGGCGATTCAAGAATTGCTCAATGTGGTTGAGGCTCTCAGCGCGGATAAGAAGTCGCTCGTTGACGAAGTCGAACGATTGCGGAAACAGCTCGAACAGAAAAAGAAAGCCAAAAACACGTATCCTCTCAACCGCAATCTGCTGCCGCTTGCGGTTGAGAGGATACCCTTTCACTACATATGTTTGTTTGATTTTGCATCACCTTCATGGCCTGAATCACCGCCGACGGAGATGGATCGATGAAAGACGTCGTCTTGGGGATGGCTGAGAATTACACGGAGTCTCAGCTGGATCCGTTTGTGGGGTCACTACGTCGGACTGGTTTCGACGGTGACATCGTGTTGTTTACGCACGCTGGCAATCGCGAAATTGGCTCGCCCTGGTCCCGGACGCACCAGGTTCAATTCATTGAGCTCCCGTGGAAACGCCGCCTTGCGGCGCCGTGCCGATGGCTCTTCGCGCTGCGGCGACAAATATCGGCCAAAATGTGTAATCGTGATGAGTTCCTGTCCCAGTGCTGGCTGCAGGATATCACCAATGGCCGCTATGCACTCTACTACGATTTTCTGTTGGCCAATTCCGGGAGGTATCGCCACATCCTCCTGTCGGACGTACGTGACGTGGTCTTCCAAACCTCTCCCTTCCAACGGGCGCTCCCAGCCGACCTGTGCCTGTTCGCGGAGCATGATTCTTGTACGATAGGCACGTCCGGCGCAACCGCCAGGTGGCTGCAACGGTTTTTTGGAGAGAAGACCCTGAGGGAACTGCAGGATAAGCAGGTGGTCTGTGCGGGAGTGGTAATGGGGACCGAAGCGGGTATCTTCCAACTCATTGAGAGAATGGTGGATACGATGGTTCTGGCCAGGTCCTTTTGGGCCCTACGATTCGGGTTGGACCAGGCGGCACTGAACTACCTCGTACATACCGGTGGTTTGCCGAATGTTCAGGTGTTTGAATGCTTACGCGGACCGGCGGTCCATTTGGCATTGCTACCAGCGGACCAGCTGAAGATGGATGACGACGGGCAAGTCCTGAACGAAAACGGCAGCGTGATCCCGCTGCTGCACCAGTACGACCGACAGGTTGGTTTCGTTCAGCGCGCCCAAGAATCCAAGGCTCTCAGAGCTGCCTGAGAGCAAAGGGCAAAAAAACGACCCGGGCCGATATGGGGCAGCCACCGTACCCGGGTCTGATGGGGAACAACCCCATTTGCCACGCTGCGGGGACAACATGGTCATTTTGCGCCGCGGTGATCAACGGACCACGGAATTACCTGACCTTTGTCAGGATCGTTCCGCTCGGGGGATACCGTTTTCGGGAGAACCACTCACGCGGACACAAAAAAAAATGCCTCATTCTCTGGTTCTTAACGTTTCCTAATGATTGCAGTGTCGGGCTGGCATCCGACCGGTTGGTGGCTGGCCCTCGCCTCTTCAGTTTATCCTTTCATTTCGCTGTTTTTGGACGGCGGTGATTCGATCGTCTACTGAGATATCCGTGAACAACATCCGGTGGGGACATGATTGACCCGAAAATCCGAGGAATGTTAGAATTGGGCCATGAATCGAGCAAGCAAGAGTTTCCTGGATGGCCTCAAGGCTGGCACGGATGACGCTACTGAAAAGCTCTGAAAGGAGTATTACGAAAAGCTGATCCGTTTGGCTCGCAACCGGATGCGGATGTCCCGCAATCGGGTGGCGGACGAGGAAGATGTGGTGCTCAGCGCCTTCAATAGCTTTTTCGAGGGCGCCAAGCGGGGTATGTACCCAAGTTTGGAGGACGAAGATAGTCTGTGGCGGATACTAGTCGTTCTCACCAATCGCAAGGCCATCGACTCGATCGAAAAAGACCGCCGCCTCAAGCGAGGTGGAGGCAAGGTTCGTGGCGAATCCGTATTCGTCGGCGCGTCGGGAGATTCCGATGGCCCCGGCTTACAGGCCTTTATCGGCAGAGATCCGAACCCGGAGCAAGCGGCGGAATTCATTGAGGAGACACGTCGGCTATTGGGCATGCTACCTGATGACACACTCCGCACCATCGTAATTCGCAAGATGGAAGGCCATACCAGCCACGAGATTGCTAAAATGTTGGACGTGTCTCCACGCACAATCAAGCGGAAACTGCAGGTGATTCGCGGCGTCTGGGTTGATGAATATGCCTCTTGATCAAACTCCGGAAGGCGCGGATGTCAAACCATCGGTTCCCGCGATCGCAGCGGTCGTCGTGGATCAGGTTTGCGATGAGTTCGAATCCGCCTGGAAGGGCGGCCAGCGTCCGGACTTCGAGCAGTTCCTGGCGCGACATTCCGGATGCAAACAGGAAGACCTACTGCAGGAACTCCTCTCCATTGACCTGCACTACCGTTGGCAACTCGGCGAGAAACCGTCGGTCGAGGAATACCAACAGAGATTTCCCAATCATCGTCGACTTGTGCTGGAGGTCTTCGGCGCGCTCACCGTGGGCGGTGTGGTTGACGAGACCTATTTGTCAGCGGCGGCCACGACCGTCGTACGCGGCACCGAGCCGCGGAGAAGATATTTTGATCCCACCGAAGCGAGCGCCCCCGGCTCCAATGCAGGCAATGCTGCGTTGGAGGATTTCGAGATGCTGGAAAGAATCGGGAGAGGAGGGATGGGCGTCGTCTATCGCGCCCGGCACCGCGAGTCGCAACAAATGTTGGCGATCAAAGTGTTGCGACCTGACTTAACCAGCCAGTCGAAAACACGAGCCCAACAGACGGCGGTCGAGCGGTTCTTGATTGAGGTTGCCGTCGCGCGGCGACTGGTTCACCCCAACATCGTAAATGTGATTCATTCGGGACAATCGGAGAATCAGCTCTTCTATACGATGCCCTATATTCGCGGTCGCAGCCTATGGAAATTGCTCAAACAACAGCCGATTGAAAGCTATTTGGCCGCACGCTGGACCGAGCTGGTCGCCAGGGCCGTGCATTTCGCGCACGAACACGGCGTGATGCACCGAGATCTCAAGCCACACAATATCCTGATCGACCACCAAGGAAATCCATACATTTTGGATTTCGGTTTGGCCCGAAACATTGTGGACACCGGTCGCTTGACGTTGCGCGGTGATATATATGGTCGGCACGCCGTCATACATGGCGCCTGAATTGATCGAAGACGCCTCGACGGCTCAGCCCAGTGCCGACATCTATGGCCTGGGAGCCACCCTCTATCACATGCTGGCCGGAAAATGCCCGTTTTCCGGCGACACCATGTTGGAGATACTGGAGAAAGTCAGCCACTGCAAGCCGCCCTCACCATCGGAACTGAATACCACCGTCGGAACTGAATACCACCGTCGACGAGCAACTGGCTTCAATCTGCTTGAAGTGTTTGGAAAAACTTCCGGCCGATCGGTTTGCATCGGCTTCGTCATTGGCAAACGAACTGCAGGGTTGGCTAGAACGTCAGCAGTCGTAACGGTTTGCCGCCCCAAACTTGTCCATTTTCATCCATCGGACGATGGGTCGGTGGTGTCATTTCACGCGGCGAGCCGCTAGGTGATACACGGAATAACACTTGCCATCGGGTCCAAACCACGGCTTGATGCGGATGACCCCCTCGGCCTTGACTGGGCGAATCGTGAAATCCGTCGTGGCGCCCTCGTCCATTTCCACTTGGACATTGTGGTAAATCTTCGCGCCCGGTCCAAAACAACACTCTTGCGTGTCGCGAATCAAAACGAACTGCTTGATTCCCTTCTGCGTGAAAACGGACGCCGCCAAGATAAAACCACGCAAGATTACCTTCCGCCCATGCAGCGACTCGATCGATTCGGTCAACATGTCGCGTTCGAAATCGGCGTCGATCTCAATAGTAAATTCCAGGTCGTCGAATGTCAGGTCCAACACGTCCCCCGATTGGACGATCATCCTTGGGCGCGTGAAGATTGGCTCGGCGGCAGCGTTCGGATCCACTCTAGGGCGTCCGGTCGGTCGAGACGTGGACGAGACCGCCGCGCCCAACGTTTCGTCGACGGGCACTGAGGTCGCTGTTTGCTGAGGTGGCAAATCAGGACTGGCCTGGCCCTCTTGTTCGCCGGATGACTCGGCCTCCGTTGGCCGTACTTCCTTTTCGGCGGATGCTGTCCGGTTCGGCGAACCCGTGTTGTCGCTCTGTCCAACCTGATCCGGCGACCCTTCCACGTCGTCCGTGGGTTCAACCAGTGTGCCCTGGCCGCAACCGGTGAAGAACATGCAAACGGCCAACAGACAGACAGCACGGGTCAAAGCCATGATCATTTGATTTGGTCCGCGTCCAGTTGATAATACACGCCGTTCAAACCGGATACTGGCTTCAAGTCCTGGTCCACGTGCAGCGTTCCAGCCAGCCGGCGGCGGCGACGATTGTAGCGAGTCCGTTGCGAACCGACCAGCGTAACCTCGACCATGTCGGTCAACGCGGGCTGGCCTCCAAAACAGCAGGTACCCATGTCGGGTACCAACACGAATCGCGTGAGGTTCGCGTTCTTGTCGCTGGGATACATGTAGCCCTTGATGAACACTTTTTTTCCATCCAGTTCCAGCGCCGAGGGTGGCACGGGAAGATCTGGCCGGGAATCGTCCGGTTGCAATTCCGAAAAACTGACCCGTCGATATCCCTCAGGCACCTCGGTCAGGTAAAAATACGTCGTCATCGACGTAGAAAGTACGAGGGTGGCCAGACTGAGGCCGACACCGACGCTGGCCATGCCTCGGCCCGATACGTCATTCGGCCGCCGCGAGATCATCCGCAGGGCTCCCAATCCCACTAGCAACCCGCTGATAGACAAGATCATCAGCGGCGGAAGTGCGAGAGCCACCAGCGAAAGGACCCCCAGCGTCAGGGACACGACGGACGCCATGCTCAACTCGCGATAGCGGTCGTATTGATCGGCGTCGTTGGCCGTGGTGGAAACGTTAGGCAGTTCAGACATAGTGAACGAAACCAGTGAAGACCAGAGTCGCGCTGAAACACAACACGCCGCGTCAACCCTCCCCGGCGGGTACCTCCGGCGGCGGCACGGGCTGGGCGCCCCCTTGCGCAGCCGACTCCTCGGGCTCGTCTTCATTACGCGGCCCACCGGAGAATTGTGCGAATGGGAAAAATATATTCGCCCGTTTGACTGCTTCTGGGTCAATCTCCTCCAGTTTTTTTATCGCCTCGATGGCTTCCTCCAACGGACAAGCCCGCATGTAATTGACGATCGGGACACGAACCCAATTCGACTCTTCGTCAGCTTGCTGGAATAGCCCCACGAGTTGTTCGACAACTGTCCAATCCTCCCAGCGGGCCAAATCGGGTATGACTAGATCGGCCAATTGCGGACGCTTGAGGACGAACTGTAAGCTCTGCGTCAAGCGTTCACGAGAAATCGCGTCACTCTCATTGCCGTGAAAACGAATCGCCATGATGGCAGAGTAGGTTTCGGAGTACTCGGAATCGGGGTTGTCCAGAAATCGCTCCTCGACCAGCGGCAATCCGGCCTCCCCAGCCAAGCTCAAATAGCAGGCGATCATCGCATCCAATCCTAGGCGAGCGTCGCGTTCCTCTCGAGTGAGCAATTCCTCCAACAATGGCACGTCTTGCTCAGTGCCGCAAACTCCGAGCATGGTGAGATAGAGTCGACGGCGGCTGGCCGGCGTCTCAGGTTTTTGGATCCACGCCAACAGTTGCCCGCGGTCCATGCGTTCACGCAACGAGATCACACCGTCGTACGGTGTCTTGGCAAATTCATCGTAAGCGTCCCGGGCGATCATTTCATCTTCATCTTCCAAGTATTGCTGGAAGAACTCTAAACGTTCGTAACCTTCTGGCAACTCAGAGACCGCCTTCACATATTGATGGACACGTTCATTGAGAGGCAACGGTCCAGACCACATCAGATTCGGCGCGTCGGCCCCCATGATGAGATACACGGAATCCTTCTCCGTGGTGCCGAAGTAGTGCGTCTGAATAGCGTCACCTACTTCGACCAATTCACCACCCTTAATGATGTCCTGGACGACAAACTTGCTGGGGGGCAATTCGTCAACCACATCGCCAATCTTGGGAAGCTCGGCCGGTCCCGATAGCAGCTCGGCGATGACCACCACCTCCATCGTGGCCATCTCCTCCGCAAACGTCTGCGAAACCGCGGTGCAAAACGGACAAGCCACCGCCAAGGGCGCCAGCGGACTCTGCACGGTCAAGGTCACCGCAAGGACCATGGCAAATCGCGACATAGAATCAGACCTCACTTGTACCGTTGAATTCGAGGAAACATGGAAATCGGGAAACCCGCTTCAAGGATTGGACGATAGCGCCTTGGCGACGTCTGTTCGATATGCGGCGAGAGCTGGTAAAAAGCCTACAACGATCGCTAGCAATATCAAACCCGGAATTAGCAGAAATTCACTAGAAATCCCCCAATTCATTATCGGCAGATTCGTCCAGGACTCAAGAATTGCCCAGTCCGGAAGCCATTGAAAGAGGGATTCTGGGCTTACCGTCGGTGCCAGGTCCAACAGACCGATCTGGACCCCGGTCCGCGATTCGACCATCGAGCTGGCCATTCCGCCTACCAGGACGTGTCCGCCAATCCAACCCAAGAAACCCCCGCCCAAAGCCAACAAGATCGATTCCAATAGCACCACTAGCAGCACTGTCTTGCGTCCCGCCCCCAGCGCTCGCATAACCGCTATTTCGTGTCGGCGGTCGCTCATCGAATTATAAATGCTCACCAGAATCCCCACACCAGAAACCACGCAAATCATCAATGTGATCATCAACAGGACACTTTGAATAGGCCCCACGATGGTAGTGAAAAGCGAATAGATTTCGTCGATGGGCAAGACGGCCCGGCCCACCAGCCCCTCGTTGATATTGTTTCTTAGACCTGGGGCGACCAGTGGATTGACGGTTCGCACCAACATGGCCGTGATTTCACGCTGCGCATAGGGCAGTGGACGGACATTGCGCCTGGCCTTTGCCAAAGGACTGGCATCGGCTACGGGGATCGCTGGCATATCCGGCGCGGGCAACGTCATTGGATCAATGGTTTTATTGTCTGCGTCCTTAACGGCTAAGGCGTGACCCTTTAACAAGAAGAACCCTTCCATGTTGACGAACAAAGCACGATCGTTGGGAGTCCCTGACCAATCCAAAATGCCTGCGACGAAGAAAGTGTTGTGGACGTCCCCATCCACACCGTGAGTGGGCGCAAATTCGTCGCCAACCTTCAAACCGGTCTTACTGGCGACCGATGCGCCGATCACCGCGTCGAAATAGCCGTACCGTGGACTGTGTGTTTGTAGATTTCGCCCTTCAGCAATCTCGTACTTGCGTCCTCGGTCAAGGTCGTACACAAAGTCATCGAACATCTCCGGTGTTGTACCGACGACGCGATGGCCTTCGTAGTAATCGCCGAGACACATGGGAATGGCAAATTCGGTGAGTTTTGAGTGTTTACCGTCCTGGTTGTCCGGTCGCCGATCCTGGGGAAGAAACTCTTGGTAAAACTCATAGGAAACGTTTTCGACTGGTTTGCTAAGAAAATAGACCGTGTTCAAGACCAGTTGCAGATCCCCCCCTTTGGCTCCCACGATCATGTTGTAGCCAAGGCTTGTGTTGCTGCGAAATGACTCACCCACAACGCCCATAATCAAAAGGACGGCGACCACCAACAACACACCCAGCGCCATGGACAATGCGGTCAAAATAGAGGCTAACCCCCGTCGCGTAATGCTCCGCCAGGCAATTTTGAATAGGCTCATATTGAATTACAGCAGATGCCGAGCTTTGATTTCTAAGTACTTGTTAACCAATGGGGCGGCCAGATCTTCGGGAAAGACATCTAACGATAAAACGCCCTGGTGTTCGAGATCGCGTAAAACTTGGTGACGCCAGGTTAAAATTTCAGCCGCTGCCCCCGATCGATAAGAATCCTCTTTACTCAACGGCGGACTGTCGGCGGCATCAAATAGCCGGTGATCACGTAACAGGACTCCCAGCGGCAGGTGCCGGCCGACCAGGGTGCCCAAATGTCGTTGGATTTGGTTGGCGTTGACATCGTCGATTACGTTGCTGATCAGGATAACCAATGATCGCTTACGGGAATGCGTCCCTAGGTACGAAAATGCCTGGTCGTATCGGGACTCGACTAGCTCCGGAAACCGATCAAAGGACGCGTGCAAAAGACGGTTCATCTGATTGGCACCACTACGGGTCGGCACGTACGAGCAGATACGATCCGAAAAACCGATCATTCCCACCGAGTCGCCCTGGCGCAGCGCCACATAACTGAGCATCAGCACGGCGTTCAAAGCATGGTCCAACAGGCTTATCCCGACGGAACTGTTCGTCATCATCCGGCCGCAATCAACCAAAAACATGACTCGCTGGCTCTGGTTGGTCTGAAACTCACGCACCATGAGCCGACGCCTGCGGGCCGTGCCGCGCCAATCAATATAACGGTAGTTATCATCGGGGGTATAGTCTCGCAGTCGCTCGAATTCATTGTCCTGGCCAATTCTACGCGTGCGACGGACTCCCATCAAACTCAAACGATTCGTACGCGCCAAGACGGCATATTTCGAGAGCTGACGCATGTCCGGATAGACATGGACCGTCGATAACGCCTCATAGTCCAGGAATCGATGCCACAACCCCAGCCGACTTTGGGCACGCAGATAGATTTTGGCCATTTGAAATGACCCGCGCTGTTTCGGATTCCAGCGATACTGGACCGCCGAGCGACTCGTCGGGGGCAAGGTCATCCGAAATTCTTCGGGCGTTGCCGCGAATGCGTCTGGGACGTCGTCTCGGGCCCAAAGGAGATGCCCTTGACGAGAACGGTTGTCTACAGTGATCGTGACGGGATGATCTTGACCCAAAGATGCAATGCGCTGGCAGTCTCGATGAGCGGCAAATGCCTTCCGCCCAGGAAGCGAGAGCATGTCCCACATGATGATGGCGAGGAAGGCCAGGTCGCTCGTGATAATCAATGAGACGCCGTACTTTTTGAGGAGCAAGCTGGCGGATTCTTCCACGGATTGGGGGATTAACAATAGCGATGTCACGACACACGGAACCGCGAACAGGCCGACCATCAGCCGGCTCGGATAGATCCGCTTGATCCAGGCGAATAGCGCCAGGGGAGCAGCACTGAAAACCAACAACAAGACAGGTCGATCTCGCAACAACTCCTGCCAATTCCACAACAGCTGTAGGTCGTTCAAATTCGTGGAACCTCCACGGATCGAACCAAATTCCGCAGCAACTCATCGAGTTCATAGCCTTCGACCTCCGCCTCCGCGGACAAGATGACTCGATGCCGGAGCACGGGCAAGGCGATCTCCGCGACGTCATCCGGAACCGCATAGTCCCTGCCGCGAAAGGCCGCCAATGTACGCGCGCCTTGGACCATGGCAATGCCTGCACGCGGAGAAGCCCCCATGTGGAGATTGGGCCACTCCCGTGTCAATCGAACAACCCGATTAATATAGTCCATTAACTTGTGATCCATCGTTACGTCGGCATTGGCCCGTGTAACCGCCAGTATCTCTTCGGGAGACGTCACGGTCTCGAGCTCCTCGGCAAGTCTCTGATTGATGTCGACCTGGCGGCTATGCAACTCCAGAATCTTCACCTCGTTCTCCGCGGTGGGGTAGTTGGCCACGAGCTTGAACATGAATCGATCCAGTTGTGCTTCCGGAAGGCTATAGGTACCCTCCGATTCGATTGGGTTCTGGGTCGCCAAGACAAGAAATGGTCGTTCGACTTCGTGACTCGTTCCGTCCACCGTGACTCGATTCTCCTGCATGATCTCTAGTAGCGCCGCATGCGTCTTGGCTGGTGAACGATTGATTTCGTCGGCCAGCAGAAGCTGTGTGAAAACGGGACCGGGTCGAAAACGAAACTCGTTCGTCTTCATATCGAAGATTGGGGAACCAGTGACGTCCGAGGGCATCAGATCCGCGGTAAACTGTATGCGACCGAAGCCACATCCCAGCACCCTTCCAAACGTACGTACCAACAGGGTCTTGCCCAAACCCGGAACGCTCTCGATCAAAACGTGACCGTTGGAAAACAGCGCCAACAAGCATCCCAACACCAACTCGTCCTGGCCCACATAGATCTTATTGACTTCGTGGCTGATCCGATCAAATAGTCGCTTCGTCGGGGTCTCGCGACTACTGCCTTGCGTTGCCGACGCGTGATCGCTGTTGGTCGTGGAATGATCCGGTTCCATGTTGATTATTTATCCTGGTTCTCGGGCCGCATTCGACGGCCGAGGCATCTCGCCGCGGACCTTGTCGCGGACCTTGTCGCGGTAGTCAACCAATCGATCACGGGCATACGCCGCGTCGTGGCTCTGGGCATACAATTCACCCAGGGCGTCAATGTGCGTGCCAAAGTCGGTCCGCGATGGCTCCGGGAGACGTTTGCGGTGGCCAAATATTGGAAACACCGCGAAGCAAAACAGAATTCCCAGCACGGTCACGTGTAACAGGATAACGTTGAGGGGCGATACCGTGAAGGCATTCCAGGCGGGATGCATGGCGATGGTCTCCCGAGCCACTGGAGGACCGCCCGGGCCGCTCTCCAGGAAGATCGCTTTGCCACCCGGTTCGCACTCGGAGATGATGCGGCCGGCCAACTTTCGATGTTCCGGCTGGACCAGCGGCAGATTAAGCAGCCAGGAGCCGTTCTGAGCGACCAGCAGCCGACTGGAACGCCAACCGGGGCGCTGCAGCTGTACCAACACGGGATGATCTTCGGTCGACAATAGAGACGACGTCGTGATCTCGGCCAGATGGACCACCTCGTTGGTCAGAGATTCTGAGGAAACCGGAAACGTCAACGGTCTCGACAACTCGATCTGCAATTGTGCAACATCCACGCCAGCACTCCACGCGCCGCGCAACTCGTTAGGAGTCCGCGCGACCTCACTGCCACCAAGTGAAAACCACGGGCAACGACTCGTCGCGCCATTCGCGCTGCCTTGATTCCTGGCCTGGTAGTGCGCCGACTTGGCACGCGCTAACCGACGTCGAATCTCCAAGCGTGCGCCGGGTTCCGCTGACTCCAGCATGGAAGTCCAATAGGTGATCGAAGCGTCGTAGTCACGTCCAACATAGACCAGTGTCCGACCACTTTCAGCTGCCAACCAGCCCTCGAGAAACTCGACCGTTGCGGACGACGGGACGGCATGGTCGTCTGGGAACCAGACAATCACGTCGGTCGAGTCCATCAATGATGACAACTGCGTGGCCGAGCGAACACGGAATCCAGCCCGCTCGAACATTTTTGCCAACACGGCCGTCCCATTGACGCTGGCCGCTCCAAGTTCGCCACGTCGGCGACCGTACGTCGTGTCGAGTGACGGTCGCTCACACCCGATCAGCGCCAATAGCATGGCCGGCCATATCCGCCGGAACCGACTTGAAGTCGAAAACCATTTTCCCATGCGATTCCTATCGACTTGTAACTCGGGTCCGGTCTGATGGTCACAGCGTTCTTTCGGACGTCCTCACGGACTGGTGAAACGCATCCAGACCGCGCCACAGCTCTTCGAATTGCGACTTCTTGATCCGATGATGGCCGAAAAAATAGTCCTCAAAAACATGCATCGAGGCCACCAGGTGCGGAGCCAATTGCTTTTCGTCGCGCAGCTCCCGCGTGTACTGACGATTGGTCTTGCCTGATTCCAACCGAATCCAACCGTGTGAATCCAGTTGCCACAGCTCGTGGCTAAACAGGTAAATGGCGGCTTGGCCATAGTCACCCTGCTCGTAGTGACGCTTGGCTTCTTCAAGGAAGTTGGCGGGCGTCACCGGCGCGGGTAGTTCGAACGGCAATTGGGAGACCTGTACCGACGGATCCATGGGGATCTCGATTTGACGGCTCGCCCGCGTGGAGGTCTTCTTCTCGAACCACATTCGATACAACACCCAGATCCCCAAAAAAACGAAGACCCCGCCCAGAGTCCACACCAGTATCCAAGTTAGCGCGGTTCCGCCCGATCGGCTTGCCGGGGCCGTTTTTTCCGCGACATCCTGCCGCGGCGTCGAAACCCATTCCCGATGAACCGCTGGCGGCCTGGCTGGCTGCATTTTGATCCGACGCAACCGGTCCGTGGTTGGATCGTACCAAGGGTAGTCAATGCCGCTATCCAGCGCGTGTCGTCCAGCCACCACCGGATCTTCCACGGCCGTGACCGAGGAGAATACAGTGACCGAGGAGAATACAGTGACCGACGGGAATAGCGCCAAGACCAAGCCCCACGGAGCAAGGAGCCAGACCGCGGGGGACCCGTTCGCGCGAGATCGGCTCCGAACCAGCCGACCGACTAGGGACAAAACAGCTGGATGTGTTGAACGCTTCACGCCGGGGAACCCTTCAGCTGCGTTGCCGCGGCTCGGACCAGTAGCTCGACTTCCCATCCCTCGCGCCGGATTCGCAAGTCGAGATATGACATGAAACGGACTACGGCCATGTAACTGGCCACGATCCACATCGCCAAGGGGATCACCAATCGTACCATAGTCCAGTCCAGGTTCCAATTGAATAGCAACGTACTACGCACGAACCAGACGGAACCGGAAAGCGACAACACCAACAGCACCGCTAAGATTACGGTCCAAGACCATTCTGCCATGAGTTTTCCAGTGACCGGTCCGTGCATCGACGAACTTCGTTTTCCGACCGTCAGGGTACCGGGTCCGCGACTTCGCAGCGGGTTCAGCTCCAATAGAATGATCTCATTTATGAAAGGCCTGGCCGCCCGGAGGGTGAATGCGTAGAGACTTAAAAGCACAACCAAAGTGGTGGCGGTGACACCCATGCCGACTTCACCTGTTTGGAAAATGATCCACCACACCAGTACTAACCCGCGCATCGCGAGCTGGCACCAAACCAAAGAAAACCAAGTTTTGCTCACAATGCGCCATGTATCTCGCCATCCTGCCTCGTCTAGAAAAAGTGCCTTTCCCAAGAATACAGTCATCGGTACCGACATGAGGGGGGCTTCGAAAAAGACCAACAAAGCCATCGTCCCAAGGTATCGCATACTTTCGCCTCCCGATTGAGAATCACCGGCCGCCCAACCAACGAGCCAATCATTCAAGATCATTAGCGGTACGACCGTCAACGACATGCGCCAGACGAGTGGCCGAAAATAGGCAATCACAATTCTCAGGGAAAGATCGAGAATCTCCGCGAATCCTCTTTCGCGGATGGCGATGCGAGTTGAATCCAGCTGCATTATCCGGGCTCCTGTCTGTAGCCCAAAAGGACGAAGTATCCTGTTAGCAGTCCACTGGAGACAACTGCGACGCCCGCCTTAATCGCATAGGGTAATCCCGTGGGCGAGACGAACGCCTCCAGCAAGGCAGCCAGGAAAAACATGGCTATTGCCGCGCCCATGAGCGGCATGGTCTCGTAGGCCGTGTGTCGCAGCGAATCCAACCGCGCCATGCCATGCGTCCGAATCCAGGATATGCCGAGCCGCAAACCCGCGCCGGCTGATAACACAATGGCGGTTAGTTCGAACGGCCCGTGCGCTGTGACAAAATTGAAAAAATGTTCGCCTTCCGGGATGTCTGGTCGAGACATGTATCCCAACGAGCCTCCCAACATGACGGCGTTAAAGACGGTCGTCAGCAAGCCGGGTATGACGAGCAGGCCGCCGGCGAAACATTGCAAACCAATGCTCGTGTTGTGGCGGATGTAGAAACTGGCCGTGGTCCAATCCGTGGTCGCCTGGCTTCCATCGATCGGATCGGCGAAGTTGTCTTCCAATTCGGCTATTCCGTCGGCAGTGAGAACCCGTTCGGCAAAGTCGGGCCACGCGGTGGGCGACGCAGCCAAATAGGCGGCCACCACGAAGGTCGTCCAGAACAACAGGAAAACCGTCTGTACGCAACCATCGTGGAAGATTCGCTGGGGTACGTCGCAAAGCAATGCGATCCCCCACGATCGCAGGTCAAATCGGCGACTGCGATACAGCTGGTTGTGTGCGCGGCCGACCAGCCGATGCAAGTATTGCACCGTATTGGGAGGAATCTCATGGGCGTCGGCCAGCGCCAGGTCCGCGCACGCAGCTCGATACAAATGCCCGAAACGAGAAACAACCTCGGCACGTATCGCACGACGTCTCCGATTCTCGAGCTGTCCACACAACTGCTCCAGTTCGTACCAGTTCTGCCGGCGACTCTTCAGTAATTTCGCGACTTTCATTCAGTCAGCCTATTTGTCGTTTCGTTTCAGCCAAACTCCTCATCCTCTCAACCACTTTGGCCCGCAACAAACACCCGATAGTATAAGGCACGCATGAGTTGGTCGTAGTTCGTTTCACGTGGCAGATTGAGCTGAGCAAGCAAGGGTTCCGCCAAATGGCGCGCGACATCTTGCCGTCGCGGCGCGGTGAAATTGCCGCGCCTTTCCATGTAGCTGGCCAAAGCACGACTGATCCGACGGTTAGCCTGAAATGTCGGCGGAATCTTGGCAGCCAGCTCAATGATCTCCGGATCGTCGACGCGGACGACGTCGTACAGCCATTGCCGTTCCTCAATGACGACCATGGTACCAGCGGCAATGTCACCTAAACGCTGAAAGCGTGGATTGAGCATCGACGTCAACAAGCCGATCAAGCCGATGGGCGTCCATCCCGCGGGCGAGTCGCTGAACAGCATCGACAACGGGACCATGGGCATCAGATCAACGAAGCGGAGGACATTACGCAGCACCGCCTGGAGTCCGTTTATCGGCTCGCCATTGATGCTCAGCACTCGAATACCAAGAAGACGCTTACCGAAAGTTTGACCATTCCAATAAGTCTCCAGCAACCCACCGTAAAACCACTCCACAACAAAAAGCATCAATAATAACAACGATAGCCAGGAGATACCGCTGCCGACTTGGAGCAGCCCGAGCAGGAAGACGGCCACACCGCAGACCACGAACCGGATGAAGCAATCCACCAAGAAAGCTGGCAGACGACGAAAGGGCCCGGCGACCTGGTAGCGAAAAGCAATATTCTCGGGCGTGACAATCTCAATCGAGCAATCTAGCTGATCGACGTTGCCGGCCATCAAACCCCTGCACTAGTCATCCGCTCCGTGAGATAGCGGAGGATATCGCGAACGGAAATTACGCCAGTCGGGAGGCCATTCTCGTCGCAGATCGGCACATGGCGATATCCGCCTTGGTCCATCAGTCGCACGGCATAGACGACTCGCGCTCGTTCGTCGAGTGACTGGGGGCGAGGTGTCATGAAGTCGGAAACCGGTTTACCACCGAGCTCGTCAATCTGAACGTTGATACGGTGCAGCGCATCTCGTTCGGAAAAGACACCCACAACTAAATCGTTTTCAACAATGAATGCACAACCGATGGCCTTCTCGACGAGCAACTTCAGAACGTCCAAGACGCGTGTTTCGGGTCCGACCACGACGGGTGGTTTTGGGTCCAGCACGTCCAAACGGTCGGCCAGCAGCGCCCGTTCCACGTCCGAGGCAGGCGTAGCCAGATGCAAGTCACCAATAGACTGGCCACATGCCTCGCAGGCATCCGAGCCCTCGATGTTATCAGCCGCGCAATGAGGACAAACAATCATGCCACTACCCAAGTTTCACCGGAGTTGAACAGTTCATCAAAATCGCCGGGGCCTTTGTCCGCGCGGGCCGTTTCGATCTGGTAATTGAGTTCGTGGTCGTATTTGGGTCGATCCACGGCTCGCAACACCCCAATAGGTTCTGGAAATTCTGGATACCGCATGCGGCTGAGCAGATACGCCAAACTCGGTTCGACCGCTTTTTCGTCGTGAAACAAAAGGTCGTCTTCGGAGATACCCTTGCCTAAATCGACGACTTCGGGGTCAAAACCGTTCAATCGAATTCCATGGCTGCGCTCCTTGCCAAAGATCAGCGGCTTGCCGTGCTCGAGCTCGATCACCGTTTCCGCCTTGGTATCGCGATCGGTCGCATGCTTGAACGCCCCATCATTAAAGACATTGCAGTTTTGGTAGACTTCGACAAACGCAGTGCCACGATGTTCGGCGGCCCGTTTGAGCATCGCGCCGAGATGCTTGATATGGACATCGATGGACCGGGCCACAAACGTGGCTTCACAGCCAATCGCGATCGACAGGGGATGCAGTGGGTTATCAATGGCCCCCATCGGCGTGCTCTTGGTGACTTTACCCAGTGGTGAAGTGGGGGAGTATTGACCCTTGGTGAGTCCATAAATCCGGTTGTTGAATAAGATGATGTTGATATCCAGATTGCGGCGAATGGCATGCATCAGGTGGTTGCCGCCGATGCTGAGACCATCGCCGTCGCCAGTAATGACGAACACGGTCATGTCGGGGCGTACGGCCTTCAGTCCGGTGGCAACGGCAGGCGCGCGACCATGGATACTGTGAATCCCGTAAGTGTTCAAGTAGTACGGAAATCGGCTGGAACATCCGATTCCGGAGATGAAGCAGATTTTCTCCTGGGGAATGCCGAGCGTCGGCAATACTTTTTTCATCTGGGCCAAAATGGAATAGTCACCGCATCCGGGGCACCAACGTACGTCCTGGTCGCTGGCAAAGTCGGCGGACGTTAATACAGGAAGTTCTGTGCTCATCGGAGCGATACACCTCTTTGTCTTCTAGGCCGCGATTTCATTAATCTTGTGTAGAATCTCGGAAATAATAAACGGTTTACCTTGGACCTTCGTCAAACGTACCGTGTCAATTAGGAATCGATTACGGATCATTAAGTCGAGCTGCCCCATGTTCAACTCCGGTATGAGAATCTTCTTGAAGTTCCTCAAGACCGTCTCCAGATTCCGTGGGAATGGATTGATATACCGCAAGTGTGCGTGGGACACTTTCAGTCCCTCGGCCCGCGCCGCACGAGCGGCGCTCAGACAAGCTCCATAGGTACCGCCCCAGCTCAATACGAGCAGGTCTCCGTGGTCCTCCCCGGTGAGTTCCTGGGGCGGAATATCGTCGGCAACCAATTCGACCTTGCGGGCGCGAATCCTACACATCTCTTCATGATTGTCCGGATCGTAGCTCACATTACCAGTGCCATCTTGTTTTTCCAATCCGCCGAGACGATGCATCAGGCCGGGCGTGCCTGGCAAGGCCCAGGGTCGGGCCAGTCGCTGATTGCGTTCGTAGGGTAAAAACGGCTCGCCGTTTTCGCGCGCCGCGGGATGTACAATGGGGATTTTCGCTAACGATTCAAAATCCACGATCTTCCATGGCTCGGCGCCATTGGCGATATAACCGTCGGACAAAAGCATGACCGGCACCATGAATCGGGACGCGATTCTCCAGGCCTCGACGGCGACGTCGAAACAATCGCCCGGGCTTCGCGCCGCGATGACCGGTAACGGCGATTCCCCATTGCGTCCGTACATGGCCTGGAGCAGGTCCGATTGTTCGGTCTTCGTCGGCAGTCCGGTGCTCGGCCCACCGCGCTGGATATTGATGATCAGCATCGGTAATTCGAGCATCATGCCCAATCCAATGGCTTCACCCTTCAACGCGATGCCCGGACCACTGGAGGTCGTAATCGCCATGGAACCGCCAAATGCGGCCCCGATGGTTGAAGTCATCGCGGCGATCTCATCTTCGGCCTGAAACGTCCGAACGCCGAAATTCTTGTATTTGCTCAGCTCGTGCAAGATGTCACTGGCCGGAGTGATCGGATAGGAGCCCAAAAAAAGGTCTTTTTGACTCAGACGGGCAGCCGTCATCAGCCCCCAGGCTAATGCCTGGTTCCCGGTGACATTGCGATAGGTTCCCGGTTCCAACTTAGCTCGATCGACCCGATAACTGCTGACGAACGCATCGGTTGTTTCCCCGTAATTCCGGCCAGCTTTTAGTGACCGTGAATTCGCCTCGACAATTTCAGGTTTTCCGCTGAACTTCGATTCGATGAAACGAAGTGTGGCATCGAGACTACGACCGTATAGCCAATAGACCAAACCCATCGCGAAAAAATTCCGGCAGCGATCCGCCATTTTTTGGCTGAGTCCCAATCCTTCCACCGCTCCCCGTGTCAGTTTGGTCATCGGAACTTCAAACAACTTGTAGCTCGAGAGACTACCGTCCTCGAGAGGTGAAGCGTCGTAACCCGCCTGAGCGATTCCTTTTGCGTCAAAGGAGTCCGTGTTGACGATCAGAATACCGCCCGGTTCCAGGTCACCCAGGTTGGTTTGCAATGCGGCTGGATTCATTGCGACTAGCGTATCCAACGCGTCTCCCGGCGTAAAAATGTCGGTGGAAGCGAAGTGAATTTGAAAGCCACTCACGCCAGCCAATGTGCCTCGTGGCGCTCGAATTTCCGCCGGAAAGTCGGGGAAGGTGGCGACGTCGTTGCCCGCCAAGGCGGAAGTATTCGTGAACTGGGTCCCTGCCAATTGCATGCCGTCACCGGAGTCACCAGCAAAACGAACCGTGGCCTCTTCTAATTGAACAACGCTCTTGGCGGCGCCGTTGACCTCTTGATCAGTCGATGCGGACATTGTGTTTCGATTGTGCGGCGATCCTGGCCAGCGTCCTGTTGAGGGTTTATGGATCCCGAGAATTATTCAGGTGACAACTATTCATATTCAGGCGACGGGGTTGAAAAGCAAAAACGCCATTGACAATCAATCGTCAGCATTCGAAACGCTCAGGCGCCTTCTCTCGTCTTGGTCGTGGCGTGGGGCTTGGGAGGGAGGTTGTAAATGTACTCGGGAAAATGGGCGACCAAGTACTGCATCACATGCGAGACCTTGACGATGCCCAGCGGTACACCTTGCTTGTCGATGACCGGAAGACGACGGTATCCGCCCGATGCCATAATGCGAATTGCCTCGCCGACGGTTGCTTCGAACGATATGGTTACTGGACACTTGGTCATTGCGTCGCCAATCGGCATGGTGAGGTCCGCCTCGCGCGCCATCAGCCGCAAAGCATCGCGCTCGGTAAAAATGCCCAGCAGCTTTTGGTCGTCGCAGACTAGTATGCTTCCTTTGTTTTGCTGCTTGAGCTGCTGAAAAACCTGAGTCGCAGGCGTGTCAGGTTCAACGCTCACCGGCTCATCCAGCGGAAAAAACTGGACAAACTCGTCTTCGAGGTGAAGGTGGAAGTTCACCGCTCGAATTCCTTAGATTAGTTTTAGGATTGCCGGTGGCAACGCGGTCTCGAAATGGTCTACCCCGCCTGGTTGCATCAATACCATATACACCGTCACGCTTTGTATCGCGCTGTCAAGGAACTGTCCGAGCGTACTCTAATCATATACATTCACGCAACCGAAACTTAGCCCAGTAACTAGCAGTCGAGTAACTAGCAGTCGAGTAACTAGCAGTCGAGTAACTAGCAGTCGAGTAACTAGCAGTCGAGTAACTAGCAGTCGAGTAACTAGCAGTCGAGTAACTAGCAGTCGAGTAACTAGCAGTCGAGTAACT
>Ga0310121_10002092_pt1 | contig 19439 bp, 18 predicted proteins | sample CB27_Tmax_986_MG_FD_203504 | JGI IMG/M metagenome (GOLD analysis project Ga0310121, IMG submission 203504) | Marine microbial communities from Western Arctic Ocean, Canada - CB27_Tmax_986 | ecosystem: Environmental > Aquatic > Marine > Oceanic | place: Canada: Western Arctic Ocean | collected...
GCCGCGAGTCCTTCTCCCGGGGAGGCTGGACCGATCGGATCGCCGGCGGATGCCGACGCGGCTCTAAGACCGGGATGACAATATCCACATCCAGTCCGATCTGATGGGAGCGGGATGGCGTGATCTTTCCACCTCGCCGCACACCAATATTTCCAATCCAGAGTGGCCGGTTGGGCCAGGTACGCAATCCATACCGCTGGGCCACATCCAACAAAACTCCTACCAGGCGGCTATGTCCATAATCGTAGCGTCGCGAGCGGCTGGTCTTCAATACTCGCAACCAGGGATCACCACGAGGTACGCGTGCAGCGCCTTCAACAACACCACCACCGTGTGAACCGACAGAAATACTCTGCGGTACTCCCGCCGACGTAATCGACGGCACGCCGAAGACGTAAAGCATCAGAATGGTGACAAACAGGCCCTTCATAACGGGACGAGCATAGCCGCCCTTAAGACCGATGCCGAAAAAATCGTCTCCTGGCCGGTGCTTAGACCCTTTCTAGGCGTTCAATGGCCAGTTCCAGAGTTTCCACACTGGCGTCATTACTCTTTCCATCAAGCTTGAAACCGCTCCATTTTGCAGGCCAGGCTTCGAAGAAATTGTAACGACATAGTTCGTTCATGCCGGTGTCGTCCAAAAGAACAATGGAACCACTCTTGCGGGTAACTTTTCCGTTCATGATTTCCTCACACCAGCGCCACAAGGTGTCGGTGTTCACATATCCCTTGGTGAACGTGAGGTTTCCCAGCTTGGGACGACCGGGCCGCTTTCGCGCCATTCGTTCATTACATATGTGGTATTCGATGGCATCGATAGTTACCTCCAGGCCATCCACACTCTGAAAGCCGCCCACATCGATACCCTCCAGCTCAATACGGAAATTAAAAACTCCGTAATGATCCCTGTTGCGGGCACCAGACTGGATTTGAATTGTAGACGCCATGGAATCACTCCAGATACGAGGATGATCACTGCATTCACAGAGTAGAGTGGAGAGCATAACCGGGTCAAGCGCACCCCACACCGGCTCCCGTTATTGCAAGACCGGTGCCATCCAACCGGATCTTCTGGCAAGAAACCGCCCAGTCCACTGCCAAAACCATGTTTTTCCTATGCCGGAGGGGAGAAAAGATCGATGTGCTTTGCACTACAACGACCCACAAGTTCGCGCCTATGCCCGGTTTTGGCGTTGACGTCTTCAAAAGTGGACATTAAGTTCGGCATCCCAATCTGACCGAACCGCGCAAAAGGCTCAACGTGAACCTACGCCAAAATACAGAAGAGCCCGTTTTCCCAGGCTTCGATCCGGAAGATGTATCCGTATTCCTCCGACATGCCTGGACGGACGCCGATCGGCTCGAAGACCGGCAACAAGCGCTGAACCGCCTGGAGATGCTGGTGGAAAAGTCATTCCGCAGTTTTGCGGAATCCCATTCCCAATTCGGCCTTGAGGTCCAACGGGGGGCGCTGGTCCCAGGTCGTGATAATGACGGTCGAGTGGACGCCGCCTGGTATGTACTCGTTCGTAATGAATCGCATCGAAAAGCGTCCGGTATCGAAGCCGAGGCCCGCCGCATCTTGCGTAATGCGATGGGTGGAACGGAATACCATCGTATTCATCCCGCTATATGTGCCCGACTGGATGCCCAGGGATTGTTCGTTGGCGTGAGCTTGCCACGAGCCGCCGCCCCCGATGCCGATCTTCTGCTGGAAAGAATGAAATCGAAAAAGAATCGGGGCGAGTTTATCGATGTCTTACGTGCTTTGCCACCACAGGCCGTATTTGGCGACGATCAGGATAGTCGTGTTCCGGTCATAGCCCTTTCAGCCGGCATACTGAAACTCACATTCGACGCCTTTGAACGCGGTGTGGGTTGGTTGATGGTGGGCCGGCAGTTTGAACCCGAGATGCTTCTAAGCAGCCCGTCTTCGGTGGAGTTGGAGTTGGCCGAACTCGTACCCACTCTGAATGCGGTTTACGCCTCGTTCACCTTCAAGCCCAATTTCAAGACCGCAACGTCGAAACCTCGACGGTCAAAGTCTGCAAAACGCAAACCGAAAGGGCCCAAACCCCTCTCTCGTCCTCCAGAGGTCTCCGATCGGGTCCGAGTGAAAAGTGGCGTATTCAAAGGAAAAGTTGGTACCGTACTGGAGATGCGTGATGATGCGGTACGAATCAAGATCAAGTTTCTGCCTGTCTGGGTGGCTAAACCAGATGTCCTGGTACTGCCTCCCAGAGAGACCACTTGATATCTTCGGCTACCGGGACTTTGAACCTCTGCCATGAACAGAATAAACCAAAGCGTTGATGCCCCAGGTGCGCGACCTCCGTCCCGCGCATGGTTACTAATGTACGTACTCATCGTGCTGGGTCTGCTTATTGGGGGGTGTGGGTCCAAGTCCAAGAAAGGCCGAAAGAAGACCGACTCTTCCAAGGTCGCAACCCCCAGCGCGGATGTGATTACGGATGATGTGGAAGCTCCCGCACCCAAACGCACTGAGCGCACCAAACGACGGGCGCGTACGCCACGCAGTCGAGTGACTCCTCCGAAAAAGTCTGCGGCCGAGCGGAAGTCCGAAGCTATCACCAAAGAACAAGTCGAAAATCGTGCTTCGGCGCCTGACCGAGGGAAGGAAAAGCCTGTGGCCCCTGGCAAAGATAAGCCCGCTTTGGAAACCGCTGCGATAAAGGCACCTGGCGACAGGCCAGCAAAAACCGGTCGCAAGCAGGAAAAAGCCGCCCCCCCAGAAAAGACAAAGGACCGGCCGGCCCCCCCGACCGTGCGCAAAGCCCTCAATGCTCCGAAGCCTGCGGTGCGGCCCCTGGACCTGAGCCAACTAATAGACCGTGACCAGCTTGCTCGTACCATCAACGCCAGCTCGGGGCTGGCGAAACTTCCTATCACGGGTCAGGAACCATCTCCCGAATACAACCATATACGCTTCGGTCCTATGGGTACGAAGGCCGGGCTCGGCCTGGCTATCCAGGTCTGGCGGGATAACTCCATTGGAGCCGCGCGGATCCGTTTCCAGAGCTTCCGGAAAAGCTACCCAGAGGTATCGGATAATCGAACGGTCACCACAAACACCTTCTTTTCACAATATGGAGACCGAATCTACGTGGGCTACCTGGTCACCCGTGCCAAAGTAAATGTGGTGGTCTCCTGTGCTACCGACCTCTGCACACCGGACACCATTGTGAAGGTAGCATTGGGCTTAAAAGAACGTCTCCAGAAGGTTGTCGCCTGGTAACCCCAGGACACACCATCTATCCGTGATGAAGGCTACCGTACACGCACCCGCAACACTTTCGAACCTGGGACCAGGCTTCGATGTTTTGGGCATGGCCCTGGATATGCCCCTCGACTCCGTCACAGCAAGCCTTACCGCTGCGACTGGTATCCAGGTGATCACCGCTGGACCCTATGGGAACCGTGTACCCACAGATCCAGAAAAGAATGTTGCAGCATTTACGGCCCAACGCGTCCTTGAAGCGCTCGGCAGAGAGGATGGAGTCGAATTACGGGTGGAAAAACAGATACCACCCGGATCGGGCCTGGGCAGCAGTGCAGCCAGTGCAGTGGCCGGAGCCGTGGCAACCCTTAAGGCCTGTGGTGGTAGTCTGTCGGAACAGCAACTTCTGAACATCTGCGGACAGGCGGAAGCGTTGACCTCTGGAACCGCACATCTGGACAATGTCGCGCCGGCTCTACTGGGCGGGCTTGTGGGGGTCGTGAGTACCGAACCTCCAGGGATCGAGAGACTGGACCTGCCGCATGACTGGCGATTCGCCGTAATTCTCCCCCATGTGGAAGTCCGCACGGAGGAGGCACGGAGGGTACTGCCAGAGACGGTTCCCCTCAAGGATGCGGTCCAGAATCTACGTCATCTCACCGCAGTATTGGCAGCCGTGGCGCGTGGTGATCTACAGACATTCGCGGCCAATCTCGAAGACCACCTCGCCATTCCATATCGCGCGCCCCTTCTTCCATTTTACGAAGACTGCGTACAGGCGGCACGCGCGGCGGGGGCTCTGAAGTTACAGGTTTCGGGCTCGGGTCCGGCTTTATTTGCTCCCTGCGCGAATGACGACCAGGCCCATACGATCTGTGCGGCGGTGGAGGAAAAGCTGGTGGGCTGGCATATCGACGCCACGACCTACGTATGTCGGGCCTCGGCGCGAGGTGCATACCAACAATCTGAGGCCAACGGCGATGACGACGCCTCCTGATTCAAGGCGAGCATGGCGCATTTCCATCCTGGGTACCGCCCTGGTAGCCCTGGTTCTTACGATGGTCCATATGGGGGTGTCCGGAGCGATCGTCAACACGGTGAGTGCACTGGCCATGATCGCCCTCCCATGGATTCTCGATCCTCGAGAACCCGGCCCCAGATTCACACTTCGGTTCCGTAAGGACCTCGGTCTCCTATTCCTATGCTGGATTGTGATCTTTCCGCCCTTCGTATTGGGCTTCCACGGTTGGCATCAACTGGTTACGACCCCCGCACCGAGCCCGGTCTTTTCCGTGGACCGACTGAAGCATTTCAATCCGGACCTTGCGCTACATGGTTGGCAACCCATCACAGCCCGAACCGGCAAAGCCGAGGAACTCCGTATCTGGAATGCTGGAGAGCATCTTTTCCTTTTCAAGCCCCCCAAGTCGGATTCGGCCAGGATCGGGCTATCGGTTAAAGCCCCATCGCCCCTACAGGAGCGACTGAAGCATTATGTGGTCAAAGACCCGAAAACCTTCCTTCCGCAGCCAATTCCCAAGGAGCCGATCGAAACCATCGAACTCACGCCAAACCATACGTTGATAGTCAATCTTAAGGACCTGTCTTCCCTACGGTTGGAAAACCAGGGTACCAGGCCCATCGTTTTACGTAGTGGTCTCAAAAGTTGGACCCTGAAACCGGGGGCCTCAAAAGATCTGCCCAGGAATTTATGGTGGATCCCCTTATTTCTCGTCATCCATATCCTTGCTGTCGCCCTACCCGAGGAGTATTTTTTCCGTGGTTTCGTACAGAAAAAGCTCACGCCCCATCTTGGAACAGTTCGAGTACCATGGATTCGACTCGAGTTCTCATGGGCCGTTGTCGTAGGTGCCGCCCTTTTCGCCCTCATTCACCTTGCTACGATTCCTTCGCCAACCCGACTATCCGTGTTTTTCGCCGGAATCCTGTTCGGCATTCTGTATGAACGCACCGATTCATTGACCGTACCAATTCTGCTCCACGCCACAAGCAATCTACTCCTTAGTTTGTGCCAGGGCATATGGTTCGGCTGAAAAATGTTAGAGGATTGTTGAGATCCAAAAGCCCCCTGTGATACACGGTGTTGGTTCGGCCGATTAGCAGCCGCCAGAGCGCTTTTTGCCCTGGTTCTTGTTATCTTGTTGGCGCTCAATCCGAACGACCAACACCCCGGGAGTACCCAATGCGACTACATAGTATCCAAAAAAGCACCTTGCTGGCCCTGTTGGCAGGCATGCTTTTCGTGCTGGGTACTCCACGTGCGCAGGCGCAGAAAACCGCCAGCAAATGGCGAAGTTATCATTTCTCGCCCCAGGCCGGCATTGGCGTTCCTGAAACGAGTGCAGAGCGCATGGGGATCTACGTTAGGACCCTGTTGTCGATCGACGACCGATTCGAATTCGTCGAGCGCATTGAAATGGAGGGCCTTGCCAAGAAGGCCCCAGACCAGCCAAAAATGCTGGTACGCTTGCCCAAGGATAAAAAAATCGAGAAAGCAAATCGTCTCGTATGGCGTGGACGAGAATTCCGCCATAAGAACAATCTGCCCAAATCGGCTCGGCTGCTTAAACAAGCTATTGCAATCTACAGTAAGCGTTTCATGCATATGGAAGACTTCTCGACCATGACCGAAGCGCTATACGAGGCGTCGCTGACTTTCTACCGATCCAAAGCGATGAGTGACACCGCCTATATTCTGACCCGCCTGTTTATCCTCAAGCCGGATTGGATCTTTGACCGCCGCCAGGTGGATTCCGATTTCATGGAGCTCGCCGAAACCATTCGAGCCAGGACACAAAAGAAAAAGGGCGGGCAGATGATTATCCGTTCGCGGCCCAAAGGCGCGACGGTCTACGTCGATGGGGTCGACAAGGGGCCAGCGCCACTGACGCTGAATATCCCTGCTGCTGGGCCGCACTTTGTCGTTGTTAAGCTCGACGATTACTACCCCGCCGGCCAGTTGGTTCGTATGCCTCGCGCGGGGCGCAAGAAGCATGTCAATATTCGTTTGCGGGCAATCCGAAAAGCCAAGGAAAAGAAACCTCGACGGCTCATTCCCGAAAAGGAAATCGAGGTCCTGCTTGCCAAAGGACGGTTTGGTACCCGTGCATTCAACAGCCTGAAGGCTTTTGCACGGCAGGGTAATGCAGATGTCCTGATTATCACTCATGTCGGCTCGACGGGCGAACACCTCATCTACACGCCATTCGTGTACTCCGTAAAATACAACCGATTGGTTCGCGTCCGCCCCGTAAAGATAGAACTGAGCCTGGCGAATATGCAGGTTGAGCTACTTCCAATCCCCGATCGTATTGCAACGGCTGTGAAAAGAATCCGGGCCCGCCCAGCGATCGTCGGACAACCGCGCGCGTGGCGTAGAAAACCGAAGTATCGGCCAAAGCCCAAAGTCATACCACTACCACCGCCCGTTATAGTGGTCCCGACACCGCCACCAACCCCGGTAGCGCCTGTACTAGTGGCGAAAGGCCCCCCAAAGCCAGTGCCGACTCCGACCACATTCAAGACCCCGGGACGGACTTCGGCCGGACTGGGCAGCTCCTTGTTCGCGTCCGGATCTATACTTAGAAAATGGTGGTTCTGGACCGCGGCGGCTGTTGTAGTCGGAGGCACCATTACCACTGTTCTGGTAACTAGCGGAGGTGGTGACACCTTCAAGGCGAATGTCCAATGGTAGTTCAACGACTGATAATACGTCGCTGGCTGGCCGCCTTCCTGGTGCTGGGCACTCTTTTCTCCTGCGGCGGGGGAGAAGAACTACTGAAGCTGAATCTCGTGCTCTATACCCCTCCAAACGGCCCCAATCCCTATGAAGGGGTCGATTGGCTTCGGATTACGGCTCGTGATGCCAATAATAAAGAGCTCGTCTACGATTATATACCGTTGAGCTATGGCGTGGCTCAGCTCAAGGGAATCCCCTACGGAACCCGTCAGATCGTGGTCGAAGGCCATCCCACTCTCCCCAACACCCAGGATCCCTTCCCGGAGGTGGTGTTGAGTCGTGGTGGAACTCCGCTAGTGAGCATGACGACTGAAAGCTCCGAGGTCTACGCACCGGTATATATGATCCCGTCCAATACTTTTGTGCAAACCGCCAAAGCGCCACTTTCAGCCGGGCCGGCCGCCTTTCCAACGGGCATGTCCCTGGCGCGGGTGGGAATGACCGTCACAAAGATGGATAGCGGTGACATCGTCATCGCGGGCGGTGCTTTTCTGGCCGAATCCACGGGATCCTTCGAATATGCCACCGATCTGAATCCGGGTACTTTCCGTGATTCCATTGAGATCTACGACGTAAGGGATGGGTCCTTTACGAATATCAGTACCGACTCCTTCAAGAGATTGACCCATGCCCGTGCGTATCACGGATCCGTACGTCTCACAGACGGCCGGATCGCCTTCCTCGGTGGTCTGACGAGTATCAATGGACAGATTACGGTCGTAAAGACAGTTGAGGTGCTGGACCCGAACACGGGCCTGATCCAATATATGCCGCATCTTGATCTGGATATGCCCCGGGCATACCACACGGTCACGCCGATTCCCGGAAGTACGGGCCGGTATCTGATCGTTGGTGGTCTGGATAGTGCCGCCGGGAGCTGGGCCATCTGGTCGGAAATCAACGGCATTGAAGGTACCGGTAATCTGCTGACGCCACGCTATGGCCATACGGCAACTCCTGTATCGAGTTCGAATCTCGTGATTATCACAGGGGGCGAGAACACAAGTGGTATGGCCGGCAGCATGGAAATCTTCAATGGTGCGGCTGGCACGTTTGAAAGCCAGGCTATCGCCCTACCGTATGCACGCTCGTTTCATACGGCGAGCTATGTACCGAAGCGCGGCTTTATCTATCTGGCTGGTGGTTTCGGTAACTATGATCACACGACGTTGGTCGGGGCCGTTGACGTTTTTCATGTACCCTCGCGCCAGTACCAGGCAACGGGCTTCGCGGTTTCAAACCCGCGAGCTGCCCATACGGCCGTCGTTATGGAAGATAATCGGGTGTTGATATCCGGGGGCATGATCCTGTCGGACGGTGCGTTCACTCCGACCGCCACTAGTGAGATGATCTTCGAACATCTCGACGCGGCGGGTCAGAACCTGACCATTATGATAGGTGATGCTGCGAATATGCCGACAAGTCGGTTCCTGGCCCGAGGAGTTCCCCTCGACACCGGCCTTGCGCTTCTGGTCGGAGGGGCTACGACATCCAACGCCGGTGTCGGTTATTCCGGACCTCTACCGGGCCTGATCTACAATCGGTAGTTCCGTCTAAAGGCCTATATGGGGGGGCATGAGAGAGAACAACAATAGCGAGAATGGCGACAAGGTAGAAGATCTCCCTCGCCGGTTCTGGACTATTGCTGTAGCCAGGCTCGCCTACCAACAAGAACAATATGACTTCGCCCTTAAGGTCGTAGCTTCACTCATCCGTAAAGCACGAGGCGCTCCCCGGGCACGACTCACGAAGTTGAAAAAAGAGATTCGAACGACCCGAAAAACCGCCTTAAAGTTGGCCAAGAATAAGCGGATTATCGCCAGACTTGAAAACCTTCTGAACCATGTGCAGGCCATCCAACTTGAGCGGGCCACGCAGTCGGCTGCGACCGGCAGCCCACACAATCGTGAGGACCGATCATGAACATCACGGTACTACACGGACCGAATCTCAACCTGCTGGGCGTACGTGAACCTGAAATCTACGGAAAGGATACGCTGCCCGCGATCAACGCATCCATCGAAAAGTTCGCAGACGAATTCGGTCACACGGTCAATATCGAACAACATAATAGTGAAGGCGGCCTGGTCGATGCGATTCAACGTGCTCGACTTACCTCCGAGGGGATAATCATCAACCCCGCCGGCTATACCCACACCTCAATTGCCATCCGAGATGCGCTTCTGGCTACCGGAGTACCCGCGGTCGAGGTTCATTTGACCGTCCCGGAGGCGCGCGAAAAATTTCGACAGATCAGCGTAATCAGCGATATCGTCGTTGGTCGAATAGGCGGTTTTGGAGGGGATGGATATCTCCTCGCACTACAAGGCCTCCTACGTCATATTGAAGAGATGCAGGCCGACAAATCGCCCTGATCGTAGTTGAGGGTTCAGAATCCAACGATCATCGCCTACCACGTGAGGATTAAATGCAGCTCTACACCAAGATCTTAATCGGCATGTTCGTCGGCGTGTTGGCTGGCTTTCTGGTCGGCCCAAACTCAGCCCTGCTTCCACAGGATGCGGTGAACTTATCGAAGTCAGCGAAGGTCTTTCAGACCACCACTGGCCAGCTGGAAAGCCCGCTCGCTACCGGGTTGAAGAGCGCCGCACTCACCGGCAATGAGGCCGACGACGACTGGGTAGAGATCTCCTGGAGTCTAAGCTCATCCGATATTCTGAAACTTAAGAAGAAGGTCAAGTCCGATCCGGCTCTGGCCCCCTTGCATGAAGCCATTCTTCAGTACGAAAAGAAGCCTCATACCGTTACGGGCTGGGTTGTGAACCAGGAGCCCGATGTGAGCCCCTTCGCCAGCTGGGGTTCCTGGCTCATCGGAGTAACGCTCTGGATCGGAATGCTCTTTTTAGCCCTGATCAAGATGGTGGTTATACCGCTGGTCTTCTGCTCACTGGTTGTTGGCGTCGCGAGCCTTGGCGACTTTAAAAAGCTGGGGCGTATCGGCGGACGAACCCTCATCACATTTACGCTAACCACGATGGTAGCCCTGACCATCGGTGTTACACTCGCAAACGTCGTGAATCCCGGAGGTCTGGTCAACGACGACGACAAAGCAGCCCTGCTCTCAAACTATGAATCGGGCGCTGGTGACCTGGTAGATAACGCCGCCGATGCCCCCACCCTCACCGAACAACTGCTTCGGATTGTGCCTTCGAATCCTATAAAGTCGATGGCCGAAGGGGATATGCTACCCATCATCTTCTTTGCGCTGATGTTGGGCATCGCGCTTACCATGATGCAGGTGGCCCGGTCGAAGCCCGTGGTCGAGCTTCTGGATGGCGTCAACGAAGCCATGGTAATGCTCGTACACCTCGTAATGAAACTCGCCCCTTATGGTGTCGCAGCACTCCTCTTCGACGTAGTGGGTAATACCGGCTTGTCAGTACTGATCGCCCTGGGCGCGTATGGGGCTGTGGTTCTGGCCGGCTTGATGCTGCATCTGGTGTTCACCTACGGAAGTATTGTGCGGATGGGTGCAAAACTTCCCTTCAAAGACTTCCTCGGCGCCATGAAGCCCGCGCTCCTGGTCGGCTTCTCCACATCGAGTTCATCCGCAACCTTGCCGGTAACTATGGAGTGTTGCGAGGACCGCCTCAACATAAGCCAGTCGGTAACTTCTTTCGTCTTGCCCCTGGGCGCGACTGTAAATATGGACGGAACGGCGCTGTATCAAGGGGTCGCAGCTATCTTTATCGCCCAGGTGTATGGCATGGACCTCTCCATGGCTGACCAGGCGACCATTGTGGGAACCGCAACGCTCGCGTCCGTGGGCGCGGCCGGCGTCCCTGGCGCAGGGATGATCACCCTGGCTATGGTACTTACCGCCATCGGCGTACCCGCCGAAGGCCTCGCCCTGGTGCTCGGTGTAGACCGAATCCTGGACATGTTCCGCACCGCCACGAACATCGTGGGGGACTCGGCCGTCACCGCTATGATGGCCCGCATGGAAGGCGATGATCTCCGAGTGATGACCGATGCCCAGGATGAGGGTGACCAGAAACACGGCATCGAATCGCGCGCAACGGAGGAGCCTGCCCCCATCGTCGCACCAGCGACGGCCGCTGAAGCCGAAGAAGAGAGTGGCAACTCCTCCGGCGAAGACTAAAGAAGCCTGCGTCCAATCAATCGGCCAGTACAAACTCGATCGTCCAGGGAATCCACATCGCTACAACCCGGTCTCCCTGTGCCGCGGGCTTAAAGCGAAGACCAGCGACAATCGCACGGGCCGCCTTTCGGAACGCCTTTCGAAGGTTTTTGTCATCCACTCCCTTAACGCGGACCACTTTGGTCTTTTCGACGCGGCCCTTCTCGTCGATGAGGATTTCAAGAACTACGGTGGCCTCCACTCCTCCGAGACGCGCACGCCTTGGGTAGTGCTTCATCAACGCGGAGCCAGAGATATTACGGGTCAGCCTGGGTACGCGCGTAACCTCATCGATCTCCGCCACCGCTTTGACCAGGGTTTTCGTTTCGCTACCACTCGCTACCGGATTATCCTGGTTGGTATCCCCCGCCTCAACCCGGGCCACATCGGTATCGCCACTGTCCATTTCGACCACGACAAACGCCTTAAGCTTTGGCTTTACCGGCTTGGGCTTTTCCTTCAACACCGGCTTCTCCGGGATCAACCGACGTTTCTTTCGTAGCTTTCGTACCTTACGAGCCTTCTTTACAATTTTCCGTTTCTTCGGTGGGGGTGTCGGCGGCTTTTTTTCCTTCTTGTCCTTCTTGCGCATCTTCTTGAGATCAACTCTGGCCTCAAAGGAAAGTCGCTCATACAAATAGAACGACGCCGTATAATCACGGGCACCAGCCTCGTACTGCCCCTGCGTACGCCACCAATAATCCAATCCTCCTACAAACCCGGCCTGAATAAAGATCGATAGGACCAGGAACACGGCCAGAGCCGTATTGGATTTATGTCCCCGTCCCGGAATGCGCATAGCGGGTTTTTCCATCCAAGTTTTGTGGGTACAGGCCACTGTGGCCCTAAGAAACGACTACCGTACAACCATCAAACAACCAATGAATCATCCCGCATTCCCACGTACGCCTGGCATGCCCGCAGTATGGGTGAGCCTCTAATTCAGGGTCGCAAGAAAGAAGCGGGCCATCGCTTCCGATTCAAGGGTGCGACGCATTATAGACCCGCGCAACGCGAGAAACGAAACAACCGGTGGAATGATGAGAAGCACACCCAGTCCCAGAAACATGAACGGTTCACCGGCCCCCACGATCCGACCCACCGTGTCGTTGTACTCAGGTTCCAGGAACATGGGTTGCGTGTTCAAGTTCTTCAAAGAGATAAGGATCGTTCCCATTACCGTGACCAGGGCCGTCAACCAGGCCACGATCAATAACGCATGGAGACGCTTTCCATGACGAGCCGTTTCGGCTTTTAATTGGCCTGTTAAAGCCTGTTCAATAGGTCCCGAGTGTTTGGCACCCGCATCGACGGCATCAAGACCCGCGCGGATGACATTACATATCATTCCATCGCCTTCCACCACACCTCGAGCCACCGACACATCGTGGTTTCTCATGGTCTGGTTGAGCTGTTCTCGCAGAGCTTCAAAGTCTTCCGTGGTCCTCGAAAAAAACCAGATCCTCTCTACGATCACAGCAAAACAAAGTGCCGTACAACCCATCAATAGCCATAGTTCCCAGCCAAGATTCTCTACGCTCATCGTTGCAATCTCTCAAATTGGTTCAAAGATGATCTTAAGAAGGAGCAGACCAGAGTTCTGAAGTCGTGTCAGTCCCCAAACAAAACTTTCTACGCTTTTTCTGGAATGTCCAGATTTGTATGGAATCGCCAGCCTGACACATCACCGAGAAAGCAGATCTACAAATCCCCCATTTTCTGCTAAACCAGGGACATGTTCCAGAAGGTTCTCGTCGCAAATCGGGGTGAAATTGCCTGCCGAATTATTCGGACGCTCAGGGAATTGGGAGTGGATTCCGTAGCAATTCATTCCGAAGCCGATGCCCTGGCGCTACATGTTCGGCTGGCGGATGAAGCGATCTGCGTAGGACCAGCGGAAAGCACCAGATCCTATCTGAATGTGGACGCCATCATTGCAGCAGCGAAGAGCACCAACGCCCAGGCCATTCATCCAGGATACGGCTTTCTATCCGAGAACGCCGACTTTGCAGTCGCCTGTGGTAAGGCGGGTATTGTCTTCATTGGACCGTCCGAGACCGCAATCCGAACCATGGGCAATAAGACCGACGCCCGTGCCACGATGATTGCGGCGGGGGTACCCGTCGTTCCTGGTACCACAGAGGCCGTCCAGTCCGGAGCCGACCTCATTGCAAAAGCAAACGAGCTCGGCTTTCCAGTCCTTTTGAAAGCCGCCTCGGGTGGCGGCGGAAAAGGGATGCGCCAGGTTGCCGACGAATCAAATCTGGATCGCTCCCTTGAGGCCGCACAACGAGAGGCGCAAGCCGCCTTCGGAGATCCGGACGTCTACCTTGAAAAGGTAATTCTGGCACCAAGGCATATCGAGATTCAGATTCTAGCCGACCAATATGGCAATACCGTCCACTTATTTGAACGCGAATGTAGCGTTCAACGACGTCATCAAAAAGTGATCGAAGAATCTCCGGCCTGCAATCTCTCCAACGAAACCCGAAATGCCATGGGCGAAATCGCCGTGAAGGGGGCCCAGTCCATTGGCTATGTCGGAGCTGGGACCTTTGAGTTTCTGGTCGATAGCGAAGAAAACTTCTACTTCCTGGAAATGAACACGCGGCTTCAAGTCGAACATCCGGTCACAGAGCTGGTCACCGGTCTTGACCTCTGTGCCCTTCAGATCCGTATTGCGGCGGGTGAGAAGCTTCCTTTTGAACAAACGCAGCTACACCAATCGGGGCATGCCATCGAGTGCCGGATCTATGCAGAAGATCCCAGCTTGAACTTCGCCCCTTCACCCGGAACTCTACGACGGTACCGCCCCCCGGTTGGAGCGGGCATCCGCGTGGATGATGGCGTGCGAGAGGGAGATGAGATCTCCCTCTATTACGATCCCATGATCGCCAAGTTATGCGCCTGGGCCGATGACCGGAATACAACTATCGCACGGCTGGATCGGGCGCTTGGAGAATATGCCATTGCAGGTATCGCCCAAAACGTAGAGTTTCTGCGTTGGGTCATTCGGTCGGATGCATTTGGCGAGGGCCGCTATTCCACCGATCTGCTCCAGAATCTGGGGCCTTATCAAAAGGCAGTACCGCCCGAGGAAGAACGAGATCTCATGTTGTTGGCAGGCGTCCTGACCCATATTCAGAGCAATCAGACCAAAGGTGTTGAGCAGGCTTTTTCGACCGAGCCCTCGCGCTGGCGTCAAGCACTCATGCCACAACGGAAGCCCGAATGAGTACCACAACCACATACCGCTTTGTGGCAGTCATCGAAGGCGATGAGATCCCCATTCAGGTGGAGGTGGGTAGGGGGAGCCAGGTTCGTTATCGTGTTGGAACGCGTGAAGGGGAAGCGGACGTTCATCAGGCACAGGACGGGTCCGCCTACCTGATGTCTCGCGGTAGTAAGCAGCTCGCGCTACGGGTTGCTCGTACCGGCGACCACTTTGATATCATGGCACGTGACTACCAGCTCGACTGCAGACTGGTGCCTGAGTCCCGTTTTCTGATGGACCAGCTTCGCGGTGAAGGTGCGGCGGGAGAGGGAATTGTACGAGCCCATATGCCCGGTCGTATTATCGCTATATCGGTAGAGCCTGGCGATGAGGTGACCGCAGACCAGGGGGTCGTGATACTCGAAGCGATGAAGATGGAAAACGAAATCAAAGCTGGGCTGACTGGCGTCGTAAAGTCCGTCCATGTGGAGACCGGTGAAGCAGTAGAAAGTGGAGCTCTTCTGTTGGAGATTGGTGATGTCTGAAAAACCACCCGGAAATCCCGATTCGAAGGACCGGTTCGAACAAGAGATCCGCGGCCCTGCCATCGCTCGTTTTCCGGAACGACCAGGATTGGTTCGCAGCACGTCGGAACCCGTAGCTCCGATCCACACCTCCGACGATCTTCCCGATTTTGGCGACGCCATCGGTTTTCCAGGGGAATACCCATATACGCGAGGGATCCATGCCAGCATGTATCGGTCGCGGTTATGGACCATGCGGCAATATGCCGGCTTCGGCTCAGCCCAAGAAAGCAATGCGCGCTATCGCTTCCTGCTCGAACAAGGGCAGACCGGCCTCTCCGTCGCCTTCGATCTTCCGACCCAGATGGGACTCGACTCGGATAATCCAAAATCACTCGGTGAAGTAGGAAAAGTCGGCGTCGCTATCGATAGCATTGAGGATATGGGCGTTCTTCTCCAGGGGATCCCTCTGGATCAGGTGAGTACGTCCATGACCATTAATGCCACGGCCTCGATTCTGTTGACCATGTACATGGCTGTCGCAGAGCAGCAGGGGATTGCGGCCAAGGATCTTCGCGGCACAATCCAGAACGATCTTCTCAAGGAATATATCGCCCGCGGTACCTACATCTACCCGCCCGACCCCTCCCTGCGGATCATCTGTGACATCTTTGAGTTCTGCGGAGAGAACCTCCCTCAATGGAATACCATCAGCATCAGTGGATACCATATTCGGGAAGCTGGAAGTGATGCAGCCCAGGAGATTGCCTTCACGCTGGCCAATGGTATCGCCTACGTAGACGCGGCTGTGCAGCGGGGCCTGGACGTCGACTCCTTCGCACCACGGCTCGCCTTTTTCTTCAACGTCCACAACAACTTCCTGGAAGAAATCGCAAAATTCCGGGCCGCACGACAGATGTGGGCTCAGATCATGCGGGAGCGCTTTGGTGCCAGGAACCCACGCTCCATGATGCTTCGATTCCACACCCAGACAGGGGGTAGTACCCTGACGGCACAGCAACCGTATGTGAATGTGGCGCGTGTTTCCTTGCAGGCAATGGCGGCCGTTCTGGGTGGGACACAGTCGCTCCATACCAACTCCTTCGATGAGGCCCTGGGGCTGCCTACGGAAGCCGCCGCCTTATTGGCCCTGCGGACGCAACAGGTCATTGCAAATGAAAGCGGGGTAGATGCCTTCGTGGATCCTCTGGGCGGGAGCTACGCGATCGAAACCATCACCTCGCAACTCGTGGAAACAGCCAGCGGCTATATCGAACGCATCGACAAAATGGGCGGTATGGTAGAAGCCATCAAAGCCGGCTTTCCACAACGGGAAATTCTCGAGACGGCCTATCGCAGTCAAAAGGCCATGGAACGTGGCGAAGATATCGTGGTGGGAGTCAACAAATATACGGCTGATGAAGAGATCTCCCCTTCCATCCTCAAAATCGATCCGACACTGGAACAGAGTCAACGACAGCGAATCGAAGATGTCCGGCGGCGACGAGACTCCAAGGATGCATTACGAAAGCTGGCCGAACTCAAACGGGCGGCGGCGTCCGATGCTAATGTTGTGGGTTTCATCCTGGAATGTGTACGGGCCCAATGTACTCTGGGCGAGATCTCGGAGGCCATGGAAGAGATCTTTGGTCACCACACAGAGACCCTCGTGGTCTAAAGCCTGCACCGACTCAGTGACAACGGTGCTTCCACAGAACCGTTCCATCGGCGAACTGCTCCCGTTTGAAAACGGGAATATCGGTCTTGAACTGTTCGATAATGGCTCTACAAACCTCAAAAGCGGCCGCTCGATGCGGACTGCTGACGGCGATTTCAACGGCCAGATCGCCCACATCCAGATCACCGATCCGATGCCAGATGGCCACATCGGTGATGTCGTCACGAGCAATCGCCTCGTCTCGGATTCTCGCCATCATCTTCTGCGCCATGCCCTCTTGTGCCTCGTAGGAGAGACTCACGACTTCCTTTCCCTCGGAGTGTTTTCGAATAACACCACGAAACGTCGCCACAGCCCCGGCCCCATCACGGGATACCAGGGCTTCGGCCCCGCCCCAGCTCAGAGTCGAATCGACCAACCGGATATGCTGCGACTCTGCCGCAGAGGGTGCACCACCCGAAACAGGCGGCAAGAAACTGATCACTGTCCCTCCTGCTAGGAGTCGATCTTCGGTCACATAGTCTTCACCAACGGCCAGCCGCGCAAAGTCCAATACAACCTCATGGCCGGGATGGCGGCCAAGCCAAAGCTCCTTGAAACGCCCCACAGTGGTACCATCGGGAATCTCAAATTCCTCCTTTGACGTTCCAAAGCGTTCCTTCAAGAACGCATAGTAATGAACTTCAACTAACATAAATCATCCCACAGTTCGACGAAGTACATCGAATACCGGCACATGCCAGAAAACAACCATATTCCGCAAGTGCCGGGCTCTAAACGAAGCGGACTGCGGTAGATAGTCGCTTGAATCTTCTTTCCATCCGACTTTAATTCGGATACTCCAACATGATTCATCTGGGACGCTCCAAAACGTATGACTACGCCTGAATCAAATCCACAAGGCCAGCAGGAACGGGAGTCTACCGACGTCCCGTCGACCGACGGCTCGAAACCGGGAGCATCAAAGAAGAACCTCTTGCTCTCCATTCTTCCGATTGTGCTTATCGGTGGGTCCATCAGTTTTTTGTTCTGGCGCGTCGGCCCCTCCAACATCGTAGAGGGCATGCAAGAACTGCCGCCCATGTACATTGGATTTGGCTTCTTATTCCTAGCTCTGGATCTGTCCGCCGATTCCATGCGCTATTGGTCGGCAGGCCGAGCGCTGGGCTCCCCCATATCATTTTTCCTGGGCCTACGCGTTTGCCTGGTGAATCTCTTTGGGGCCTTTATCACCCCGGGTGCCGGCGGCGCAGCACCGGCCGTGGCCTGGTATCTCAAAGGTCGAGGGTTCGATGAAACCCGGGGCCTGTCCATCGCCATCATCAAGGGGGTTCTTGGCTTCTATGTTCTGGTTCCCTGTGCCGCATGTCTGGCTCTTATCGCTCCAGGTGACGTGCTTAACGACCCCCAGATCCGCCTGATTCTTCTTAGCAGTTGCCTTGGAGTAAGCGTACTTCTCGCTCTTATAACCTGCATCGCCATCTGGCCGAATTTCATAGCCAATCTCATCCACCGCTCCATGGACTCCATGGCCAGCGTCATCAAAGGCGGAAAACCCACTGGAAAACGGCAACGGTTCCGTCGGTTTTTGACCTGGCTCGGCGATATCCTGCAGAAGACGGCCAAAGATCTGGGCGGGTTCTTTCGCGGAAAAAAGCGCTTCGTCTTTGCGACCTTTGGATTTACCGTCGTGAACATCGCCGTTTTGATGACAATTGCGTTCATCCTGGGACTCGGCTTCGGCCTGGAACCCGGTGCTACCAAACTGGATCTCATGTTTATGAGCATTCTGTACGTGGTGCTCGTTTTCATTGCGCCGACACCAGGTGGAGCGGGGATCGCCGAGTTCGGTGGGCAGTTCATGTTTGATCCCGTTCTCGGAGAAGGTGAGGCCGTCGCGTTCACCCTGATCTGGCGCACCTTTACATGCTACATCCCGTTTATCATGGGTGCGATTGTCTTCAGCCGTGAGGTCGCTCGCACGGGGAGCCGTCCCAAGAGTCAAGCGTAGAAGATTCCGTATCGGTTGAACGTGATCGCGCCAAAGGTCGAGATCACAAACGATACCGCACATGCTACCTTGAAAGTACGGCCAAAGGAGCGGTCTCCACAGGCCAACAAGATCCCGATGAATGGGAGGTAATCAATACTGAAACGGTACGAGAACTGTTCCCAGCCGGTGTTCTGGTAGAACATACCCGGCAACGCCACGCAGGCCAGCGCGACCACCGCCGATGTCATTACCGGGGTCCAACGCTTGGGCCATAATACAAATAACAGGGCTGGGGTCGCCGCAAAGATCGAAATGCCGTGCTTGGTCAGCGAGACGTAGGGATAACTACCGTGGATGATGGGCACATTCGCCAGGGCGGCGTGAAGGTTGCCATTCAAAAAGAAGGGGCTGAACAGGCCGTGATTCACGATACTGGCACGTTGACCGTAGGCCAGATAGCTATGTCCGAACTCGGTCGGACTGCCGAACCGGGCCAGGTTGTACCACAGAAGCACCCCCCCCATGATAAGCAGGGGAAGAGCAAACCACGCCGCTCGTTCGAACCGGCGTCGCCAATCCGGGATCCGGAAAAGCTCCAACGCAAAGAACATACAACCGAACGCCAGCGGTACCCGCGTTGCCACCGCCAGGGCTAGCATCAAGCCAGCCCAGATCGGATGCCGCGCATCGAGTGAGCAGATAATGAATAATACGTTGAACGTCAGCCCGATAACCAGGGCCGTAAACCAGACCTCGCCGCGCACCGACGAGAAAAAGACACTGGAGCCAAAGCCAAGAAGCATCGCGAGAAGGATATTCTCGTACAGGCTTCGATTGCTGCGGCCGAGAGCACTCAACTTCTCGAACAGC
>Ga0310121_10002093_pt1 | contig 19433 bp, 18 predicted proteins | sample CB27_Tmax_986_MG_FD_203504 | JGI IMG/M metagenome (GOLD analysis project Ga0310121, IMG submission 203504) | Marine microbial communities from Western Arctic Ocean, Canada - CB27_Tmax_986 | ecosystem: Environmental > Aquatic > Marine > Oceanic | place: Canada: Western Arctic Ocean | collected...
CGGGATCGACCAATTGGGACCAGGCGTCTATGCCACCCCGGAGATTGTAGAGCTCACGGAATCCCTCACGCCGGAAGTACTCGGCCGCCCGTTGACTGCGGATGCCGTGATGGCACTGGAAGACGATGGGCGTACTCCGATCGAGCCGGATCAATGTGTCGTGGTGGGACTGGTCCAGCAGACTGGAACCGTCGATCTTCGCGAGCCCTCGCTCCCACGGCGTGCGGACATCCACCAACTCGAGCACCGTGCCCCCCTCGAGCAGCGCCTTCAACTCGGGGGCCGAGAGTTGGCGAATCGGCGGCGGCTCTGGAGTGATGGCGTCCTCGTTCACGTCGATGATTCTAGCAGCGGTCGCTCGGCAACTGAACGCCGTTGCCCAGACTCCCCTTGACAAATCAGGAGAGCGTCGGCGTACTCCTAGCCTGACTAGGAAACAAACGTGGATAGCAAAACGACAGAGCTGCTCCCGGGCACCCTCGATCTCCTCATCCTCAAGGCGGTGTCCCTCAAGCGACTCCACGGATACGGGGTCCTGCTACGCATTCATCAGATCTCGCGGGAGCGGCTCGAAGTACCGCAAGGGTCTCTCTATCCGGCGCTGTATCGACTCGAACACCAGGGACTCATCACCTCCGAATGGGGCCAGAGTGAGAACAAACGGCGCGCGAAGTACTACACGTTGACCCCGACGGGCCGCACGCGTCTGAGACAGGAGACGGACGGCTGGAATCGACTGGTGTCTGGAATTACCGCGGCCCTCAAGGCGACGCCGGACGAGGTCTGACATGTTCGCTCGCCTGTGGTCGTTCATCACCAACCTGACCGGCCCTGGGGACCCTGCTCGTGGTACCTATCATGGGTGCAGGCGTGGATGAGGGCGACGGAATCGGCGGAGCGTCTGCGTCGGCACTCGAGACCCGCCTGCTCGAGGTCCCCGGTATCGTGTCGACCGCGCTGTTGAGCTCGCTACCGGGAGGGCGCGCGTCAACCAGGACGTTCGTCGTCGAGCCATCGCAACCGCGTGTGCGTGAAATCCGGCTCGACGTATCCGCCTTTGATGCGACGCAGTTCGACCGCGAGATGCTGGTCCCGATCGCCGGCCGCGGATTCGGCGGGCGAGACGACGCGTCGTCGTGTCGCGTTGCACTCGTCAACGAGACGGCCGCCACGCGCTACTTCGATGGCCAGACGGTCGACGAAAGTGACGGGACCACAGTCGAAATCATCGGCGTGTTGGGGTCACGCGACACAGACGCGCGGGACACACCGACGGCGTGTCGAGCCGCGGTCGTCAGCGAGCTGACGGCGCGCACCTGGTTTGGGAGCGTGGCCGTCGGCGGCGCGCTCATCGATCCAGACGGCGTCCGGGTAGCGGTCGTCGGCGTCGTCGAGGCCAGACCGCTGGCCGTTGCGCAACCCGCGCCGAGGCCGCTGGCGTTCGTGCCGCACCGCCAGGCGTACCAACCGGTCATTGCCATCACCGCGACCACCATCGAGGAGTCACCGCGAGTACGACGATCCGTTGACGAGGCGGTACAGACGGTCGAGGGTGTCCTCGGCCTTGCCGACGCGGTCTCTCCTCGAGGAGCACCTGATACGGACCTCACTGGCGGCCGAACGGATCGCAATCTCCCTGGTGGCGGTGTGCGCGGCCATGGCGCTCGTGATCGCGGTGGTCGGAGTGCACGGTGCGATGAACGATCTCGTCGCGGTCGGCCTGGCGGGCCTGGTTATCGGTCTGCTGGTCATCATCGCCTGTGCGGTTCCCGCCTGGCGTGCTGTCGCCGTCGAACCACGCGAAGCGATGCAGTAGTCGGTGTATCGCCGAGGCGGGTGGCTATCACCCAGAATCCACTCGTCCCGTCCGGAATGAGGTAACGTGTGCGAACTGAACCCCGGACACCCAAGACTGGGCTGAACTGACATGCGTCACGCCATCAGGTTCGTTGCCTCCACCGCCCTCGCTCTGCTGCTGGCCGTCAGCCTCACCGCGCTCGAGCGCCAGGCGTCGTCACCCCGCTGGGTCACCGCATGGGCCACCTCGCAGCAAGGCCTGGGGCTGGGTCCCGACCAGGGTGGCGTGACGAACGCGACGGTGCGCCTGGTCGCGCGGGTCACCGCTGAGGGCGACTCGGTGCGGATCCGTCTCGACAACGGCTACGGCGTCGAACCGCTACGCATCGGGTCGGCGTCGGTGGGGCACCGCATGCGAGGAGCGGCGCTGGTGCCCGGCACCCTCAATCCGCTGCGATTCGACGGAGACCGCAGTGTCACGATTCCGCCCGGTGGCAGTGTGCACAGCGACCCCGTTCAGCTCACCGTGCTGGCCAGACAAGACCTGGCCGTGAGTCTACATCTCCCAGATGCGGACGTGGCGCCCAGTCTGCATCGGGGCGCGTTGGTGACGTCGTATGCCAGCGCGGATGGCGCCGGCGACTTGACCGCCGACGAAACCCCCAGCGGGTTCACCGACACGATCACCTCGATGTGGTGGCTCAAATCGATTGACGTGCTGACCTCGTCGGTCGGTGGCGCCATTGTCGCGTTCGGCGACTCGATCACCGATGGCTCGTGCTCGACCGTCGATGCCCACGACCGCTGGGAGGACTGGATGGCGGTGCGGCTCGACGCGAACGAGGACCCGGAGGCGCGACGGGCCGTCGTCAACGAGGGCATCGGCGGGAACACGGTGATCCGCGAACACCTCCAGCCGGCCCCCACCAGCACGCCCGGAGTGGAGCGCCTGGAGCGGGACGTCCTCTCGCACGCCGGCGTCACCGATGTCATCCTCTTTATGGGGACCAACGACATTCGGCGTGAGGCGACCGCCCAACAGGTAATCGCCGGAACGCAGACGATCATCGAGCGCGTGCACGCGCGCGGGCTCAAGATCCATGGGGTGACCATCATCCCGCGCCACAACCGGGCCCCGACCGCGAACAACTCGGGCTGGACTCCGGCGAAGACCCGAACCCGTAACGAGGTCAATGACTGGATCCGGACGGAGGCGAGCTTTGACGGCGTGATCGACTTCGATCAAGTGGTGCGTGACCCGTCCGACCCCAACTCTATTCTTGCCGCCTTCAACTGCGACGACATCCATCCGAGCCCGCGCGGCTACTACGAGATGGGTCGCTCGGTGCCGCTCGATCTCTTTGGCAAGTAGCCCATGGGCCGCATCTCCCGCCGCTCGTTCATCGAACGCACCGGGGCAATCGCCGCCGCCACATCTCTGCCCGACCTGGAGCTCAGTGGCGCGACGGGACGCGGCAACCTCCAGCCGGCTGACCCGGTGGCGCGCACATCGATCCGCCTCCGCGTCAACGGCGACACGCACGCACTCGACGTCGAAACCCGCTGGACCCTCGCGGAGGTCTTGCGCGACCAGCTGGGCCTGACCGGCACGAAGATTGGCTGCGACCGAGGCGAGTGCGGCGCCTGCACCGTCCGGGTCGGCGGCACCCCTGTCTACGCATGCAGCCAGTTGGCGATCTGGGCGGACGGGCAAGACATCGAGACGGTCGAAGGGTTGGCCGATGGTGACAACGCTGACCAGCTGAGTCCACTGCAGCAACGGTTCGTCGAGCACGACGGCCCGCAGTGCGGATTCTGCACCGCCGGCCAGTTGATGTCGGCGAGCGCTCTGCTCGACGACATCCCACATCCGACCAGAGACCAGGTCCGCGAAGGACTGGTCGGCAATATCTGCCGCTGCTCGAACTACAACCGGTATGTCGAGGCCGTGCTGGATAGCACCTCGCCGGACGTGTCCTCGCCGCGGGCGCTGACCTCAGTCGGCACCCCCACGCCGCGCGTCGATGCCGTCGAACGAGTGAGCGGTCAAGCCCGCTACACGGGTGACGTGCAGCTCCCCGACATGCTGTTCGCCCGGGTATTGCGCAGTCCGCATCCCCACGCCCGGATCCGCCGTCTGGATACGCGGAGCGCCGAACGCCTACCAGGCGTGCGCGCCGTCATCAGTCGTGACACATGTGATGTCATCTGGACCAGCGGCGACTCGCGGAACGACCGGTTTCTGTTCAACAACCCGGTGCGGTTCGTGGGCGACGCGGTGGCCGCGGTCGCAGCCGTCGACCGTCACACCGCCGAGGAGGCGCTCAAGGCGATTGTGGTCGACTACGAGCCGCTGGAGTTCGTGCTCGATCCGGAAACGGCGCTCCAGCCAGACGCCGTCGAGATCCAGCCGGGCGGCAACCTGTCAGCCGACGGCCGGGGTCTGCACGAGCCCGAGGTGTACGAACGGGGCGACCTCGCGGCCGGTTTTGCCGCGTCGGATGTGGTGTTGGAAGACGACTTCACGTCGAAGCACATCAACAACGCCCAGCTGGAACCGCGGGTCAGCGTGGCGCGATGGGACGGCGACCAGCTGACCCTCTGGGCCCCCACCCAGGGCATTGCGAACACGCGGCGCGACCTGGCCCGCGACCTCGGGCTGCCGCTGGATAGTGTCCGCGTGGTCTGCGAGTACATGGGTGGCGGGTTCGGAAATAAGAACCAGTGCCAGGATTCGGACCTGATCGCCGCGGTGCTGGCTCGCGACACCGGCACCGCGGTCAAGCTGGAGTACACACGGAAAGAAGATTTCCTCGGTGTGCACGGCCGCTGGCCCACCCGGCAGTACTACCGCGTGGGCGCCACCCGAGACGGCCTCCTCCAAGCGATCGACCTGCGCGGCTACAGCGGACTCGGCCCGCATCGTAAGAGTAGTGGCGGCATCGCCGGGATCGAGCTGTTCCGCTGTCCCAACGTCCGCCGGGTGGTGCATCCGACGTACACGAACATGACGGTGAGCGCCAATTTCCGTGGACCGGCCTATCCGCAAGGGGTCTGGGGCATCGAGTCGATGATGGACGAGATGGCCCACGCGCTCGAGGTCGATCCGGTCGCCTTTCACCGACTGAACGCCAGCCGCCTGTACATGGACGAGACTCCCTACACGAGTTGGGCGCTCCCGGAGTGTATTGAGCGTGGCGCGGAGGTCATCGACTGGGCGTCACGGTGGCGGCGGGCCGGCACAGACACGGGACCCGTGCGGCGCGGCCTCGGCATGGCGACCGGCGCCTTCAGCGCGCGAACCGGACGCAGCAGCGCCCGCCTTCGACTCGACGGACACGGGCGTCTCTGGGTCCACGTCGGAGTCACCGACATCGGCACCGCGGCCAAGACCACCATGGCGCTCCTGGCCGCTGAGGCGATGCAGATGCGCCTCGACCAGGTCACCGTCGTCTGGGGCGACACCGAGAGTTGTCCCTATTCAGTTGGCGAGTCGGGAAGCCGCACCACCGTGCAGACGGGCGATGCCCTGCTCGCCGCGGCCGCCGACCTCTCGCAGCAGCTAGCGGAGCGGGGACCGCCCCGGGGAGACGCGATGCTGGAGGCCCAGGCGACGACGAATCCGCGGATCGAGGGAATGGCACGCTATGCCTGCGCCGCGCACTACGCCGAGGTGGCGCTGGACATGGGCACGGGACATGTCCGCGTGACCCGCTATGTGGCCGTCCACGACAGCGGCCGTATCCTCAACCCGATGACGGCCGCCAGTCAGGTGAAGGGCGGGGTCACCATGGGCATCGGCATGGCGCTCCATGAGGAGCTGCTCTACGACCGGGCCACCGGCATCCCCGTGAACCCGGGCTACTACGGCGCCCGGGTGATGACACACCTGGACACGCCCGAGATCGAGGTCTACTTCATTGAACCGGAGGACGCCTACGGCCCCTACGGCGCCAAACCGGTCGGCGAACCGCCGATGATTCCGGTCGTGGCCGCGATCGGCAACGCGATCTTCAACGCCACCGGTCGGCGCTTCACCGAGCTCCCTATCTCGAGAGACCGCATTCTGGAGGCACTGGTGTGAAGCGGTTCACGCACGTGAGCCCGGACTCGTTGGCCACGGCGACCGTGGCGTTGAACGAGCCGGGAGCCACCCCGATCAGTGGCGGCAGCGATTTGCTCGGAATGATCAAGGACGACCTGACCGCCCCGGAGCACCTGGTCCGTCTGAAGCAGCTCCCCGGGCTCGACACGGTCGCGCCGCAGCCGGACGACGGGGTGCATGTCGGCGGCATGGTCACCCTCGCGGGGCTGAGTCGGCATCCCGTGATTCGCGAGCGCTACACGGCCCTCGCCGAGGCGGCGGGGTCCGTGGGCACGCCGCAGATCCGCAATGCCGGGACACTGGCCGGCAACATCACCCAGCGCCCATGGTGCTGGTACTTTCGTCAGGGCTTCCCGTGTTACAAGCACGGGGGCTCGCGGTGTTTCTCGCGGACCGGCGAGAATCAGTTCAACGCCATCCTGGGCGGCGGCCCCAGCTACATCGTGCATCCGTCGGACACCGCGGTCGCGCTCGTGGCCTTGGACGCGCAGGTGCACGTGGTAGGCGATGGCCGCGACCGCTGGCTGCCAATTCGAAAGTTCTTCGTGCTCCCAAGCGACGACGTCTCCCGTGAAAATGTGCTGGCTCCTGGCGACATCGTGACCCAACTCGCGCTTCCGCCGCAGCCCGGCACCCGGAGCGCCTACACCAAGGTGACCGACCGCGAGGCGTGGACACACGCGGTCGTCAGCGCCGCGGTGGCCCTGGTCGTCGAGGACGGCGTCTGCCGGCGCGCGGGCATCGCTCTGGGCGGCGTTGCGCCGATACCCTGGCGGGTCACGGCGGTCGAACAGCTCCTGATCGGACAGCGTCTCACCCCGGAGCTGGCGGCGGCGGCCAGCCGTGTCGCGGTCGAGGGCGCCCGTCCGCTGTCGCGCAACCGGTACAAGATCCCGCTCGTCACCGAGACCCTGCGGCGGACCTTGCTGTCCGTCGTCTAGCCTCACTCAACTCGGCGACGACCCGCCGGCGCGCCGGCGTTCCACCGTCCGACGCAAGCCGACCATGATGCGTGCAGTCATGGCGCCGAACGGTTCGTCAACCGTCAGATACGTCCAAGTCTCCCCGCCGTGGCGATCTTGCACATCGGCGGACCGGGGCTGAGCCAGACGCATCTTGACCTCCTCCTCGATCGCCTGGTTGAGATTCCAGAACATCGTGTCCAACTGCTTCAGATACGTGCCAAACGGATTCCCGGCCCCAAGCGAGACCCAGACGGTATTGCCGCGGCACTCGGTCGCAGCGGCCAGGAAGTCGGACCAGAGCTCGTCGATGACCGAGAGGGTCAGGAGCCGTTCCCATTCCGACTGGGCTCCATCCAGGACCTCCTGGCGGTGACGGAGCATTGCGAGACGCTGGCTCTCCAGGACCGTCTCGTACCGCCGCAGAAAGAGACGCATATCGAGCGTGTGCCCCTTGGCGATACGTTGCGCGGCGTCCAGAGACGACCTCAGGTCGGCGTCGGCGTGACCAGATGCGTACCGCAACAGCAAGGGGTCTTCGCGTGAGACAAAGAACTGAGAGCTACCGGGATTCCCCTGCCAACCGGCTCGTCCACGCAGCTGATTGTCGATACGCCGGCTCTCGTGACGGTTCATACCGATAACGCAGAGCCCACCCAATTCGGCCACCCCGGGTCCAAGTGCGATGTCCACGCCTCGGCCGGCCATGTTTGTCGAAATGGTCACGGCGCCGCGATGACCCGCGCCGGCGATGATGGCCGCCTCGGTCTCCTCATGCCGCGCGTTGAGGACATCGTGGGGCAGGTCGCCGATGCGAGCGCTCAGCCGCTCGGACTCTTCCACCGATGCGGTGCCCACCAAAACCGGCCAGCCGCTAGCATGGACCAGGCGAATCTCGGCCACCACGGCGCGTTCCTTCTCGGCCTTGGTCTCGAAGACCCGATCGGGGAAATCCACCCGCACGACGGGCCGGTTCGGAGCAATGACGGCGACACCCAGCCCGTACACCGACTGGAGTTCTTCAGCCTGCGTCACCGCGGTGCCGGTCATGCCGCACACGGTCGGATAGAGCCCGATGAGATTCTCCGTGGTGACCGAGCCCAGTATTCGCCGCTGACGTTTCGGGGCCAAGCCCTCCTTCAACTCGAGCGCGGTCTGCAATCCCGCCGGCCACCGTCTCTCACGGACGATGCGCCCCCGATACTCGTCGACGGTGAGCACTCTCTCCGTTGTGGAGCACGTAGTCGACGTCGCGCTTGAGCACCGCGTGGGCGTGAAGCGCGTCGTGCACCGCCGAGTACATCGCGACACGGTCTGCATCGAAGAGGCTCGTCCCATCCAGCGCTTGCTCGACCGCCCCGACCCCGACTGGAGTCAGCGCGACGGTGCGGGCAGGCGCATCGACGGTGAAATGGCGGCCGGCCGAAAGGCCGCGAACCGCGGCTTCCGCACTTGCCGCGTCCTCGGATGGCACATCCCGACCACCCGCAGTCACGAGTGGGATGCGGGCCTCATCAATGAGGATAGAGTCGGCCTCATCCACGACGGCCGTCCCTAACGGCTCCAGCACGTGATCGCCCGGTCGTCGCACGAGCTGGTCTCGCAGATAGTCGAACCCGACCTCGTTTGCTGTGGCGTAGGTCACGGCGATAGGCCGATCGACGTTCCGCCGGGGACAGGTCTTGTTGCACGAAACCGACCGACACCCCGAGCCGGTCCTAGATGGGCCTCATCCACGCGGCGTCTCGCCGCGCCAGGTAGTCGTTGACGGTGAGCACGTGCACATGCAGGTTTAACCGTCCATACCAGACGACGGCGGGGACCGCGGCCAGCGTCTTGCCTTCGCCGGTCTGCATCTCCATCACCTGTCCATCCGTCAGCGCGAGCGCGCCCTGGAGCTGGGCGTCGAACATGTCGACACCGAGCACTCGGGACGCGACAACCGCCACCACCGCGAACAACTCGGCCTTACGCGACACGCCGCGACCGGTGGCGTCCAGCGCGTTGTCGCCAAGCTGCGAGTACACGCCCTGGAGACGGCGCATGTCGTCGATCTGTCCTTTTCGAGACCTGTCCTTTGACAGGATAGAGCGCCACCATGCCCGCGTGGATCCCCCTTTTCTCCTAGCAAACGACCTAGCCGCCGGTCTTCAGATCGGCCTGGGGGCGGGTCTCAAGACCCGCAGCTACGAAGGCGATTGAACAGCTAGCTTGCGAGGATGAGCGAAGGCGGCGGACGTTGAAATATCCAGAGCGGGAGCGAATTGGACAGCGCCACTCCGTGGGGGCGCTCGATCGCCGCGACGAGATCGCGGTGGGAGGGTGGTGCCGGCCGGTCGAGCACACGTTCGGTGTGGCAACGTGCCGACCGATGCCAGGCGATGGAAACGTCCGGAGATAGCGGACCGGCTGATCGGACGGGCAGTACATGCCCGCCCGTCAGTGCCAGAAACGCAACCAGCAGTGGCACCAGACGTCGGTCCATCGCCGCGAGTATCCCACGAATCTCATCACCGGGCCGCGCCGGTTGAGCGTGAACCACAACCGTATTCCTATTGAAATTCGATAGGAATAGCAGTACACGTATAGATTTTCAACAGGAACCAACCATCAACGGAGCCCCAGTGTCCAGAACCGATCTCATGCGAGGCACGCTCGACCTGCTCATTTTGCAAGCGCTGACGCTCGAGCCCAATCACGGACTCGGGGTCGCCCGCCGCGTGGAGCAGATGACCCGCAACGCGTTTGAAGTAAACCCCGGATCGCTCTTCCCGGCCCTGCACCGGCTCGAAGAAAAAGGCTGGCTCAGGTCGTCCTGGGGATCGTCGGAAAACAACCGACGGGCGAAGTACTACCGACTCACCGGGGCGGGGCGCCGGCAGCTCAAGACCGAGACCCAAAACTGGGAACGCATCTCCGTCGCCATCGCGCGAGCGCTGCGCCCGGCGTGACGAGGAGGACGGCGTGGCGCTCGGCGCCGTGGTCCTCCTGCACCGGCTCGCTCGAAAGCCTGCGCGGGCCCCTGGACGGGTCTCACACACGCCTCTAAAGAATACCTAGTCATCTCACAGGCTGGGAGCGCCGCGGACCGGCGGGCAGGTGATACGCTGCACGCGCCTGTGTCACCTCGATCCACATTCTGGAGCCCGTTCCATCATGCGAATTTCAGGAATCTGTGCCGTAACGGCCCTGACCGGTCTGCTGGCTGTCTTGTTTCTGGCCCCGGTGGCGTCTCAGGAAGCCGGGCCGACTGGTCCGAGCCCGTATGACGTCGTCGAGGCGTGGCACAAACCATTTGCCAAGCAGGGATTTGCTCACGGCGGCAATTCAGGCCTCTTCGCCGAGTCGCCCGACCGTATCTTCGTCGCGCAGCGTGGCGAAACCCGACTGCCGATCCCGATTCCCTCTGAATTCGCAGGGTATGCAGGGTCCCTCGGGATCAATACGTTGCGGGCGACGGATCTGCGCACCTGGCAGAACTGTCTCTACACCATCGATGGCGATGGCAACGTGACGGATATCTGGGACCAGTGGGACTACCTGTGTGCCGGGTCAGAGGGGCCTGGACCCCACCGGGTGCGCATCAGTCCCTATGACCCGGACCGCCGGGTGTGGGTCGTCAACGAAACCTTTCATCAGATCTACGTATTCTCGAACGACGGATCCGAACTGCTGATGACGCTGGGTGAGAAAGACGTCGCGGGCGATGACGAGACCCATTTCGGTCGGCCCCAGGACGTGGCGTTCCTACCGGATGGCAGGATCCTGGTCGCGGACGGTCTGAACAATCATCGCGTCATCATCATGGATAGTGACGCACGGTACTTGTCAGAGTTCGGTGGGGCTGGAGACGGACCGGGGCAATTCAATGGGATTCACGCGTTAGGTATCGGGCCAGACGGTCTGATCTTTGCCCTCGATCGCTCGGGCGGTCGCATCAATGTGTTCAGAACGACGGACGATCCGACGAAGGTCGATTTCATCAACGCGTTTCCCGGGTTTACCCTTCCGCTGGACATCATTGTGAACGACGATGCCATTTGGATTACCGACCTGGGCCCGCTCAGATTCGTCAAGTTGGACTTCGACGGCAACCACCTGTACACCTGGAATGTGCCGCGAGATCTACCGCACGGTTATCTTGAAGTGCATACCTTTACGGTCGACTCCGACGGCAATCTGTATGGCGGAGACAATCAGTACGGGCGCTCTCAGAAATTCGTGCCCAAGGCGGGTGCGGATTCAGCATTGATCATTGGAACGCCTTGGGTCGCGCGCTAAAACGACACCCGCCTACGCGCGCCCCAAGAAAATCTTGTGTCGTTCGCCCTTGCGTCCGCGCGCGCGCGCTGCCTCGCTGCGCGCCGTGAACCCGGCCTCGACGAGCCGGCTCTCAAACACCGACGAGCCCTCTGCCGACCAGACGGCGAGCAGACCACCCGGCTTCAACGCGCGTCGGATGCGCGTCAATCCGGGGCCATCGTACAGCCGTTTGTTCGAGTCCAGACACCAGGCATCTGGGCCGTTGTCCACATCGAGGAGGACGGCATCGAACGGCTGCTTCACTTCCCGCAGGTAGTCGACCACGTCGGTGATCTCCACGACCACCCGTGGATCGGCGAGTCGATCGGTCGCCGACTCGAAACCGAACTTGCGGTTCCAGTCGACGATCGTCTCGAAAAACTCCACCACCACGACCGATGCCCCGGAGGGCAGCACGTCGAGCGCGGCCCCCAAGGTGAAACCAAGCCCCAAGCCACCGATCAACACGCGCGGGTGGCTGTTGCCCGCCAGCTCCCGCGCGGCGAGCTCCGCCAGGGCGCGTTCCGACCCCGGCGCTCGGCTCGACATCAACCCTTGACCGTCGACTTCGATGTAATAGTCCCGGCCGTGCGACGATAGGGTCATTCGCCTCCGGTCGGGGGTGGTCGTCGAAGCGAGGAGTTCTCGTCGCATCATGATGTCTTTGATTCATCTTCAGCATAGAACCGCCACGCCTTCCCGACGATCAGACGCGCGCCACGGCCATAGCTGAAATACGACCAGGCCCACTGAAGCACCACGAACAGGCGATTCCTGAATCCGGCGAGATAGTAGATGTGAACGAGCAGCCAGGACATCCACGCCGCAAATCCGCCGAACTTGATCCCTCCTGTCTGCAGGATGGCGCGGCATCGCCCGATGGTGGCCATCTGGCCCTTGTCACGAAAACGAAAGTCTGGGTAGGTCCCTCCACGCGCCACAGCTCGGATGCGCCGGGCGACGTACCGGCCCTGCTGGAGCGCGGCTGGGGCCATGCCAGGCAGCGGGTTCCCGTCCGGTCCTTTCACGTGCGCCAGATCGCCGGCGACGAAGACCTCTGGGTGCTCAGGAAGACTGAGGTCGGGCCCCACGATCACGCGCCCCTGGCGATCGAGGTCCGCACCGAGTCCCTGTCCGAGCGACGAGGCCGTGACCGCCGCCGCCCACAGGACGGTCCGACAGAGCAACCGTTCGGTGCCGATATCCAGGCCGTCAGCGTCGATGTTCGTGACCAGGCTCCCGCTCCAGGTTTACACACCGAGGCTCTCCAGGTCCCGAGCCGCACGCGCGGCGAGTGCCTCGTCGAACGTGGGGAGAATTCGCGGTCCGGCCTCTACGAGGATGGCGCGCGCCAGGGTCGGGTCGACGTGTCGAAAATCCCTCGCCAGGGTAAAGCGACTCGTGCGTTGGCGAGCCCCTTCGCGGCGTTGAGCCCCGCAAACCCACCACCGACGACGACCACCCGCTTGCCCACCGGGTGAGAATAGCAACTTCGGGAAAGACCGATCAGTTTTGTTGTCTCGAAAGGAGCTACACCATGACCTCCAGCGTCTCGGCTCGACTTGGCGTCATCGCGGCGTTTCCTCTTCTCGCGCTCGCCGTCGCGTCGTGCCAGGCCCCAGCCACACGGGCACAGTCGACGCGCGACCCGACAGCGCCGTGGAACTGGTCGGACGACGTCGTGCGCGCCGAGGTCAACCGCGTGCGCGCGGGACGCGACCTGAATCCGATCTCGTGGCCGGACGGCGCCCGGGTCGCCGTGCTCCTCTCCTACGACGTCGACAACGAGACGGTCTACGGCCTCCGTACCGGCGAGGTCAGCATCGGTCCCCTGTCGCAGGGACAGTACGGATCCCGTGTCGCGCTCCCGCGCATCGTGTCCCTGATGGATGACGAGAACATCCCCGCCACGTTCTTCTTCCCGGCGTGGAGTCTAAAGATCGCCCCCGAGCAGGCCGACGTAATCAAGCGTTCTGGCAGGCACGAGATCGCCGTGCACGGGTGGATCCACGAGCTCAACACATCGCTCGACGGCGTGACCGAGGAACGACTGCTCCGTCAGGCGGTCGCCACGATCGAGGAGATCACCGGCGTTCGCCCGGTAGGCTATCGAGCCCCGTCCTGGAACCACAGCCCGAATACGCTGCGCATCGTGCGTGACATGGGCTTTCTGTACGAAAGCTCGCTGATGCACGACGACCGCCCGTACGAGCTGGTCCAGGATGGCGAGGCCACCGGCGTCGTCGAGCTACCGGTGGAGTGGATCCTCGACGACGCTCCGCTGTTCAACCCACGCGGCAACAGCTACATGAACCCGCGGGACCTCATGCAGGTATGGATCGACGAGTTCGACAAGGCCTGGGAGGAAGGGACGATGTTCTTGCTGACCATGCATCCGCATGTCAGCGGGCACCGCTCGCGTATCGTGGCGCTCGAGGGCCTCGTGGATCACATCAAGGCCAAGGGCGATGTGTGGTTCGCCACCCACGAGGAGACCGCCCGGTATGTACGCGAACAGGCCGGCATGGACTAGGTTTCTTGGCGATCCGTTCGTCTGGGCGGCGTCGCGGCTTCGATTCAGCGGGGTCCCATGCCGCCCCCATGCTCCCTCCTCACGCCTAGCCAGACGAACGGCTTGCCAAGAAACCGCTCTGGTGTTTTTCCGCACCCCTGCTAGGTTTTCGGGCGGAGCTGCGCCCGGCGGAGCTACAGCACGGTCGTGAGCTTGACGAACAGCGTGTTGCCTTGCTCGGAACGCTCGCCGAACTCGGCGGTACCGCGCTGGTAGGCGACCTGCACAGTGCCGAACGGCGGCAGATACCGGTAGACGAACACCGCCTGCACATTGCACCGGTCGATCGCCGAGTTAGTCTGAAAGAACACTCGCAAGAACAGATCGGGCGTGAAAAATTGATTCGCGCGGATGACGTGAATCCAGGTGCTCTCGTCCCGGGGGTCGGGGTCTAGATCGAGCCGCTGTAACTCATACTCGGCTGAGAGCTCCTCGGTCAGTGTGTAAGTCGCCGCGCCGGTCCACAACTGAAAGTCCGCATCGAAGTTTCGGCCGAACGTGTACCCACCGCTCACCGACTCGTAGGATCGGGTGTTGTAGCCGAGTTCCAATTGCGTCTGGCGATTGCGGAAATCTTTCTCGAATCGTTTGAACTCCTCGGCGTGTCGAAACGCCGTGGTCCACCGGTTGCGCCAATCGACGCTCAGCGCCTGGTCGCCCTCCCAGCTACGCAGCACCCCGGTCTGGCCCCAATAGATATTGTTCTCGATGGTGTATTGCACACGTTCGACTCGCCCACTCCGTATCCAGAACGTCTTCTCGATCGCGCCGTCGAGCTCACGCCGGTCGTCGTCGCGGATGAACCCGATGGCGTTGACGTTGTGGGCGAACCGGTCGCCGAGATGCGTATACCGGACGTGCGCCGTGGCCGAGTCGTAGGCCGGGCAGGCAAAAAAAGCTGCGCTGCCGGCGCCATACTCACCGTAGCTCTTGACGAACTGCCCGGTGAAGCCGAACGTTTGGGTGAAGAAGAGGTTGGCGTCGATCTCGGCCGAGCCTTGGTTGCGACCGTCGTGCATACGATTCGCCAGCAGGAACCCAACATTGGACCGTGACGCCACATCACGCCGTTCCCGTGCCACGGTGTAGTTGGCCCCGGTGGTCGAGCCGGCCAGGTCACCTTGCGTGTTCAGGGCCGCGAAGGTCCATGCCCCCTGCTTTCCCAGCACCTTGGCGCCGCCCGTGCTGTCGCCGACGTGGCCTACTTCCGCCGCCGCGATCCGGCCGGCATCATCAGTCGGGTGCTGGCGGCGGCCCAACAATCAGGCGCCGTCGTCACCGGGTAGCCGCACGCCGAGCCCTCCTCGCGACTATCCGATGACGTGCTCCCGGAAGAAACCGATGGTGCGATTCCACGCCTGGGCGGCGCCGGCTTCGTTGTAGCGCGGGGTCGAGTTGTTGTGGAACCCGTGGAGTGTCCCCGCGAACATCTCCATCTCGTAGGTGACATTATTGGCCTGCAGCGCCGCCTCGTAGTCGGGCCACATCGAATTGATGCGCGTGTCGGTGCCCGCATACACGATGAGCATCGCCGCCTCGATGGCCGCCACATCCGCACTCGCAGCCGCGGCGCCGTAGAACGGCACCCCGGCATCCAGATCGCTGCCGAGCGCCACGGCGAGACGATTGGTCATGCCGCCACCCCAGCAATATCCCGTGGCGCCGAGTCGACCGTCGGACAGCGCGTGCGACTTGAGAAAGCGCGCACTGTTAATCATGTCTTGATCCAGTCGGTCCGGATCGAGGCTGCGTTGGAGTTGACGGCCATCATCGTCGTTCCCCGGGTACCCGCCGACAGGGGCCAACCCGTCCGGGGCCAACGCCAGGAATCCCGCCACGGCCGCACGTCGCGCGACATCCTCGATGTGAGGATTCAGACCGCGGTTCTCGTGAATGATCAGCGCGGCCGGAAACGGCCCATCACCCGCCGGTTGCACGAGATACCCCCGCATCGTTCCTGAGGTGCCCCCCGGGGACGGGTACTCGGCGTAGGTGCCCTTCAGACGCGGGTCCGTGAAGGAAATGGTCTGAGCCTCGACATATCTGGGCAACAAGGCTTGCGCCATCCAGAGCGCCGACACGCCGCCGATCGTCATGGCCGTCGCGCGACTGAGAAACTCGCGCCGACTGATGTGGCCGTGGCAATACTCGTCGTAGAGGTCGAACACCCGTGGGTCGATCTTTCGTGCGTCTGTCATGGTTCGTGCTCCTGTGAATGGCTCCTCGCGCGCGTAGCCAGTGGAATCGGCTAGTGGGCCGACGCCTGCAGATGTTCGCGGAGCAGGTCGCGACCGAAGTCGCCATTGAAGTCGCGCCACACCGAGTGGACGTGGTTGCCGTCGCCCTGGAAATTGTCGTATTCAATCAAGAACGTCGGCCCCTGCACGCGGTAGTAGTGCTGCGCACCCCGCTCCGTCGGCCCAGCCCAGGCGAACCCGATCCCCTCGAGTCCCGCGTCACGGATACTCGCCATCCGCTCCGCGGCGATGTCGTCGGCCATGACCGATGTGTAGGCGCCGATCACCTGCAAGAGCAACTCACGCTGGCTCGGATTGAGCGCCGCGGCCCGCACGCCGACCGGCGAGAGCGGATCGATGTCGACGTTGGCGCCCGTGAGGATGTCATCGGGCGCGACGTCTTCAAGAATCGCCTCGGTGCGCTGCGCCGCATCGAGCGCCATCACCAGCGCCCGAGCGGCGTCCTCACGCGCACCCAGCACCCTCAAACCAGACTTGGGCCCAGTGCGCACCTGCGCCGGATTCGACCCGAAGAAATAGGGCGAACCCGCCACCGCCTTCCCGTCGACAACCGTGAAGTGCATCGACATGTGATGCCCTTCGATGCGCCAGCCCCATGCGCCCTCGGACGATGGGGTCCCAAAGACGGAGAACAAGTAGGTTTCCGGGTCACGGACCAGCCGACCGTTGGGCTCGAGAGCGTGTAGCACGGTCTCGAGGTCCATGATGGCCGTAGCCGTCAGGTAACCGCGCTGGCTCAGCCCCGCACTGAGCAGGTCGTGCGCACGGGCTCGCTGGGGGTCGGTCATGGCCTTGAGGGTCAATCCGTTCCGGGGAAACATCTCGGTCGGGATGAAGTGCCAGCTCGTGCGCTCGTCGGACTGAAACTCGAACGTCGCCTCGGCTCGCTGCTCAGGCGTCAAGCTCTCGAGGAAACGACCCGCCGCGGTGGCCATGGCCGACGCGGACCGCTCGGCCGCCACCATCGCACTCACGACAGACAGCGCCACGACACCCAGGGCAAGAACGAGACGCGACGATCGTAGAACACTCATGCTGATCTCACTTTCGGTAAACTCGGCCGAGCCGGGTCGACTCGCCCCTTCGTCTCTGCGCGAGCCCCAAGAATAGTCCCGAGCGAGCACGCCATCAAGCCGTGATGATCGCGTCGTCACCATTTTCTCAACCCAACCACCCGGGCACCCGAATCGGAAGACAATAGGACGGTGGCGATTCTCGTCCAGAAATACGGCGGTACCTCCCTTGGCGACGCGGCCAAGATCAAGTCCGTGGCGCAACGTGTGGCTCGTTCGCGCGAGGCGGGGAACGAGATTGCCGTCGTCGTGTCGGCCATGGGCAAGACCACCGACGCGCTGATTGCGCTGGCCGATTCCGTGAGTCCCGCTCCGGAGCCACGCGAGATGGACTTGCTGTTGTCCACCGGAGAAGTCGTGTCGTCGACGCTCATGGCGATGGCGCTGCGCGAGATCGGCGTGCCGTCAATCAGTATGGGCGGCGCGCAGGCCGGCATCCGCACGGATGCGGCGCACGGCCGCGCGTCCATCGTGCATCTCGACCCGGCCCGGGTCCGACACGAGATGGACGGCGGCGCCGTGGTCATCATCGCCGGGTTCCAGGGCGTCAACGAGGAGATGGACGTCACCACGCTGGGGCGAGGTGGCTCCGATACGACCGGCGTGGCGCTCGCGATCGCCCTCGAGGCCGACCGGTGCGAGATCTACACCGACGTCGACGGCATCTACACGGCCGACCCGCGGGTCGTCCCGAATGCACGAAAACTGGCGGAGATCGGATACGAAGAGATGCTCGAGCTGGCCACCTATGGGGCCAAGATGCACCCGCGCTCGATCGAGCTAGCCGCCTGGTACACGCTCCCCGTGCTGGTCGCGTCGAGTACCGCGAACGTGCCGGGCACGCTCATTCACGACACCACATCAAACGGAGGCGATGCAATGGAGGTCCGGAACAAGGTGCGGGGCGTGACCTACCACCGCGACGTGGCCCGGGTGACGATACGAGGCGTAATGGACAGTCCGGGGATTTCGGCGCGTGTCTTCGAGCCATTGACTGATGCCGGCATCAGTGTGGACACCATCGTGCAGAACGCAAGCACGGAGCGCCTGACCGACCTCTCGTTCACCGTCGAGCGCCGCGACGTGAAGCAAGCGCTGGAGGTGACGCGGCGTATCGCCGCCGACATCGGCGCCGCCGACTGCGTTGCGGACGATCACCTGGGCAACGTCAGCATCGTCGGCACCGGCATGCAGAACGCGCCTGGATTCGCGTCGCGGATGTTCCGCGCGCTCGCCGACGCGGCGATCAACATCGAGATGATCACGACGTCGCAGATCCGGATCACGTGCCTCGTCGACGAATCGCAGGTCGATGAAGCAGTCCGGGTACTCCACGACGCCTTCGAGGTCGGCTAGGTTTTCGGGCGGGGCATCCCATCTGGCGGTGTTGCTTTGGCAGGCATTGTCAAGTTGAGGCCGCAAGTGCCACAGTGGGCCGATGATGACCCAGCCGCCGAGCTACCGCGGATACCGATTTCCCCCTGAGATCATCAGTCACGCTGTCTGGCTCTACCATCGCTTCGGCCTGAGTCTCCGAGATGTCGAAGATCTCCTCGCCGAAAGGGGTGTCACCGTGACGTACGAGGCGATTCGGCAGTGGTGTCTGACCTTCGGGCTCGACTACGTTCGACGATTGCGGCGCCGCCGAGGCCGGATGGGCGACACCTGGTATCTGGACGAGGTGTTCGTCAAGATCCAGGGGCGGCCACAGTATCTGTGGCGTGCCGTTGACGAGGACGGAGACGTGATCGACATCCTGGTCCAGTCCCGGCGCAATCGGCGGGCGGCCATCCGGTTCTTCCGCAAGTTGTTGAAAGGACAACGCTGTGTCCCCCGACGACTGATCACCGACAAACTCCGCAGCCACCCCGCGGCCTGCCGCACCGTGATGCCATCCGTAGTCCACCGCACGGACCGGTACGCGAACAACCGGGCCGAAGTCTCTCACCAAGCAACCCGACAGCGGGAACGTCAGATGCGCGGCTTCAAGTCCGCCGCGCACGCGCAACGGTTTCTGGCGGTGCACGGACCCGTGCAGAACCTCTTTCGAGTGGGCCGACATTTGCTCCGCGCTGTGCACTACCGTCTCCTCAGGGCGCGCGCCTTCGGCATCTGGGATCAGGTAACGTGCGCCTACTGACCGATCGCGGACGCTCGCTCTCCCAGGGGGAAAACGCCCGGGCCTCGTCAACTTGACAGAACCCTCCCACGGCAAGTAAGTATCCCCCGGCAAAGCTGGGGGCTTTAACTGTGAGCCGCTCAAAGCGGCCTGACCTGACCGCGACGCGGTCACTTGCGCCACCTGAAGGTGGCTCCCCTACTCCAACGGCAACTTGTCGAGTCGCCGATCCTCTCACTCCTGCT